>OLNC01000719.1_pt1 | contig 27069 bp, 18 predicted proteins | sample 1672011 | NCBI WGS metagenome assembly OLNC01 (sample SAMEA3136636, study PRJEB25190) | human gut metagenome | biome: human gut; feature: human-associated habitat; material: faeces | place: Austria | collected 2013 | reverse complement strand
GCCTACCTTAGCAACTTTCAGTGTGTAAGTAAGTTTCTTTGTCTTTGCCTTAGCACTCTTCTTTGTAGAAGTCTTGTAAGTTACCTTAACCGGAAATATGCATGGTATTTTCCACAGAAGTGTTGGAAATACCGGATTTGTAAACAGAGTTTGGGGCAAAATCACTTCTACAAGTAACACGCAAGCAACATACAAGAAGCGATTAAATCTGATTTATGGCTTCGACCAGCGCAGGCACATCCAGATGCGTGTAAATCCGTTCTGTCAGGGACATAGCGCCGGAATGACCGACAATTTTTTTGATGGTAGTCTGATCGACATGTGCTTCGGCGAGCAGGGAAATCGTGGTGTGCCGGCAGCAGTGAGGTGTATGATCGATGTGCAGACGAAACATCAGAGGCTGGAAAACATTGTGGTAATACATATAATAGGTAAAATGCTGGCTGTCCAGGGTATGGATGAGATATTCACAATCAGAACAGTCATGAAGCCAGCGCTGGTAAAAGGGGAGTACTTTGTCAGCAATCGGAACTTTTCGAATGCCATTTTCGGTTTTGCTGTCAATGACATCAAAATATTGTTCGGACAGATGAACATTTTCTTTCTTCAGATCCAAAAGCTCTGAGACACGGACCCCATTGTATATCAGCATGAGGACTGTCTGGCAATAGGGATCGTTTTTGTGTTTCCACAGGAGAGTAATTTCAGAAGTGGAAAAACAGCTTCGTATGTTTTTATTAGGATTCCGGTCTTTGTATTTCGAGATATTTACATAGGCAGAATAATCTTTTGAGACAATTTCGTGTTTCATGGCATAAGAATAGAGCTGGTTAAAGAGAACACGGATTTTTTTCAGGGTAGGATAGTTCTTGCCGCTGTGATCAATCACCTGCTGTAAATCATTGAGTCTCAAATTGTGAAATGGCATATCAGCAATGTTTTCACAAGTGGCATAGGCTGCCCGATAGCCTTTGATGTTGGAGTGGGAGATGGTAGGAAACTTTTCTTCGGACCATCGGAGATAAATTTCCCGGAAGGTTAATTTCAGCGTTTCCCCATCGATGGGATAATTGTTGTAACGTGCCAGAATCTGCAGAGCTTCTGACCGGGTAGGAGCGTAGCCCAGAATCTGATAGTGCTGGATGCGCTTTCCAGTGATGTCATTGATGTGCCAGCCCGTAGTGATGCGTGCTGCGTAGGGTCTTCTTCTGTTGCCGGAGAGTTTTACGACTCCACCGTATCCGTTTGGTAATCTCATTTTTCTTCCTTTCATGTGTAAAAATTTATATTATCGTGTCAATCATACACATTTATTTATAAAATTTTTAAGTATCACACAAGTAACAAAAAAGTGTTTTTACCTATTATATATATTTTACGTGTTGAAAAAACGAAGGTTTAGGGGTATTATATTCTAGAAAAATTGTTTACTAAGGAGAGAAAACTTTGAGTGAGAATGGATATCGAAATTTAAAAAAGACGAATAAGCTGATGATTCCCGTCATGTTGATGATGGGGTTTGTGCCATTGCTTGTACATATGTATTCCTATAATTCAAATCTGTCGCAGTTTGACTGGTTTCCGGCCAATTCAGATACACAGACAGATTTCTTTTTTGCATGGAAGATGATTGCGATTATAATCATTGGAGTGGTGATGGCTGCAATTCTGTTGTATCGGCATTATGTGAAGAAAGAGACCCTGCAGTTTGAAAATTCTTTTTATTTTCTGATGGTATACGGACTTTTTGTTCTGATGTCAGCACTTTTTTCAAAGAATAAGCATTGGGTATCCGGCGGAACTTATGAACTTTTTGAGTCTGTGTGGGTAGTTTTTGCGTATATGCTGCTGTGTTATTATGTATATAATTTTGTGAATGAAGAAAAACATGTGGAATTCATTTTGAAAATTTCGGGCATTGGCATGGCGATTGTTACAGTGATCGGCGTATTTCAGTATTTTGGACTGGACTTCTTTCAGTCAAGTTTTGGAAAACATTTGATCACAAATCCTGGATGGTGGAAGAATTTAAAAGAGCTGACGTTTAATTTTGCACCCAAAACTTCTTATACGACATTATATAATCCGAACTTTTTATCGTTTTATTTTGGTATGCTCATTGTGTTGGCGGTATGCCTGTTCATTGCGTCAAAAAAGATATGGCATCGGATAGTGCTGGCAGTAGCGGTAGTATGCTGTGCCATCTGCTTGAAAGGAAGCGGCAGTGCGAGTGGATGGATGGCTCTTGCATTGGCAGCAGTGGTACTTATACTTGTGCTTTTGAGCCGGAAGAAAAAACTGTTTGTTGTGGGTGCTGTTGTAGTGGTAATTGGGATTATAGCAGCAATCGTACTTGGAAATACCACCTCAGCAGGTGAAAGTATAAAAAATACAATTGTCGGTACATATCGGATGAGTGACAGATATGCCTTAGACGGAGTAGAAACCAATACGGATGATGTTGTGTTTGACATTCATGGAAATAAACTGAGTGTCTCTTATACTGTGGGAGAGGACGGAACAACACAGATCAGCTGCAAAGATTCGGATGGAAACGAGTTAAGTCAGACGATTGTGGATGCAGATAACCAGGTGACAACGATGGATGACAGCCGTTTTTCTGGAGTGCAGCTGCAACCGGTATCTTTTGGAGATAACCTACCCGGAATTTGTGCAACGATTGATGGTGTGCAGTGGAACTTCATAAATACCGACGAGAATGGGTATGAGTATCTGAATCCTGCAGGGAAATTAGTGAAGTTTGAGAATCCGAAGGTTTCAAAAGTATTTTTGGATGATGCAATGAGTGGAAGGGGTCATATCTGGAATAAGACAATCCCGGTTTTGGGCAAACATGTATTGATGGGATCTGGTGCTAATTCTTATATGTTTGAAGTGCCACAGGCAGATTATATCAGCCAGAATTATTCATACGGTGCAAACAGCTATGACGTAAAAGCTCATTGCTGGTATTTGCAGCAGTGGGTGGAAACCGGACTGATCGGTACATTGGCACTTCTGGTATTTTTGTTCTGGTATCTGGTACAGTCGATACGCATTTACCGCAGAGTGGATCTGCACGAGAGTATCAGCTGGGTTGGATTTGGATTATTTGCGGCAGTGCTGGTGTACATGATTGCAGGTATCGCAAATGATTCCAATGTATGTACCGCTCCGGTATTCTGGGGCATGCTTGGCCTGGGACTTGCAGTGAACCGGATGCTGGTTAAGAAAGAAAATCTTTTCGCAAAGGAACCGGTTTCTGAGAAAAATGATGTTGTTGTGGAACAGAACGACCTTAAAACGGAAAAAGCAGTGACAACAGAAACTTCTGCAAAGAAGCAGTCCGGAAAGAAACAGTCAAGAAAACAGAGAAAATCAGTCAAGTCATGAAAATGAGAAGATTATAGGGAGTAATTTTGACATGCAACAAATGAAAAACCGGTTTGGGGGAGAAACGGCAAAATATATACGAATCGTATTGTTGGTAATTTACGATATATTGGCAATCTTTCTGGCGGAAATTCTTTCTATCTGGACACGTTTTGATTTCAGTTTAAAGAGTGAGCAGGGAATTCCTTTTTTAGAGACAGCATTGCAATATTTCTGGGTAAATATGATTGTAACCATTGTGATATTTTTTATTATGCATCTGTATAATAGTCTGTGGGAATATGCGAGCGTACAGGAACTATTAAATGTAGTGATTGCGTGTCTGCTCAGTGCTGCAATACAGAGTCTGGGGATGCATATGTTCCAATGGAACATGCCGCGTTCTTATTATATTTTGTATTTTTTCTTTTTGCTGGCACTGGTGTCCGGAAGCCGCTTTGTATACCGGGGACTGCGTATCATACGACACAGTTATCTGGGAGATGCATCCAGACATGCCATTGCTACCATGGTGATTGGAGCAGGAGACAGTGCAAATTTCCTGATAAAAAATATGGAGAACAGTCCGCTGATCCGCAATCGTGTAGTATGTGTGATCGATGCAGACAAGAATAAGATAGGAAGCACCATTCTGGGAGCTCCGATTGTGGGAAATGACAGCAAGATTCCATGGGCAGCAGAAAAATACGAAGTGCAGGAAATCTTTATTGCCATCCCGAATCTGCCGGGAGATCGAAAGAAAAAGATTCTGGAATTGTGTAAAAACACGGGATGTAAAATTAAAATTTTGCCTAGTATGGCGCAGATTGTGAATGACGAAGTAAGTGTCTCAAATTTCCGTGAGGTGGAAATCGAAGATTTACTGGGACGGGAGCCGGTGAAGACAAATCTGGATGAGGTCATGGGATACATTGCGGGAAAGGTTGTACTTGTAACCGGTGGCGGTGGTTCCATCGGAAGTGAACTCTGTCGCCAGATTGCGGCGCATCATCCTTCGCAGCTGGTAATATTTGATATTTATGAAAATACCACGTATGACCTTCAACAGGAGTTAAGAAAGAAATTTCCGAATCTGAATCTGGTTGTGCTGATTGGATCTGTGAGAAATACCCATCGTGTGGATACCGTATTTTCGGATTATAAACCGGCAATTGTTTTTCATGCAGCGGCACATAAGCATGTGCCACTTATGGAGGACAGTCCGAATGAGGCAATCAAAAACAATGTATTCGGTACTTATAATGTGGCTATGGCAGCAGGAAGAAACGGAACGGAGCGCATGGTATTGATTTCTACGGATAAAGCCGTAAACCCGACCAATATCATGGGAGCGTCTAAACGTATCTGTGAGATGATTATTCAGGGAATGCAGCATCGTTTTCCGAAAACCAATTATGTAGCGGTTCGCTTTGGAAATGTACTGGGAAGTAACGGAAGTGTGATTCCTCTTTTCAAAAAGCAGATCGCAGAGGGCGGACCAGTTACCGTTACCGATAAAAATATTATTCGTTATTTTATGACGATTCCAGAAGCAGTATCACTTGTCTTACAGGCAGGGGCTTACGCAAAGGGCGGAGAAATCTTTGTGCTGGATATGGGAGAGCCGGTAAAGATTGATGATATGGCAAGAAATCTGATCAAGTTATCCGGATTTGAACCGGATGTGGATATCCCGATTGTGTACACAGGGCTTCGACCGGGGGAAAAGATGTTTGAAGAGTGTCTGAAAGAAGAGGAAGGACTTCAGAAAACGGAGAATGATCTGATTTTTATCGGAAAACCGATTGAATTTGACAGGGAAGAGTTTTTTGAACATTTGAAAGATCTGAAGAAGACGGCATATGAAGATGATCCACAGATGAAGCTGGTGGTGAAACGGTTAGTGCCTTCGTATCAGGTGGAAAAAAGCAAATAATTAGAAGTAGAATGGGGAGCAGTCGGAGCGGCTGCTCTCTTTAATTTTACTGCATGCTCTATTCGTAAATGGTATAATAAAGTGTATCGTTTTAAAAGAAGTACAGAGAGGAGAAGGTAAATGATTGATTTATTGCTTGCATTGGTGGATCAGACTTTTGGTGGAACAAATTTGTATATTCCGACAATTTTAATGATGTTAGCAATTGGAATTATCTGCTTCACAAACAAGAATTGGTTACAGATGCCAAGATATATGTTTGGAACAGTTATAAGTGAGATAGCAGGAGTATATTTCTTTTCCGTGCTTAGATTTGGAATGCAGGTATTATGTAGAGAAACGAAGCCGGAAGCTAAAGAATTTTTGAAGAGTCTGTATGGAATCTTGTGTCTGATTCTTGGAATTATGATTATACTGGCGTATCGTTGCATACATATCTATTGGATCATGCGCAGGGAATTGAAAGTAAGCTGCTTGTATGCGCAACCGGAGAATTATGACTATAACTTAATAGAGGCATGGAAGCGTCTGGAAAAATTGCTGCCATCAAAGATGACGAAAAAACAAAAGGAAACTTATGAGCGGTATAAAATGTTTTTGCGGACGCAGATGGGAAGTTTTCATGCAAATGAACTGGAAATGAGAAGACGGGCAGAAGCAGGGGCATTATGCAATGAAGAAACGGACATCACGATACGAAGCCAGATTCTGATTAACCGTGGATTGGCCTATGTACTGACCAAAGCCTATAAGGATGCAGAGGATGCTTTTGAGAAAGCGATACTCTTTTGCGAGGAGAACGATTTACAAAAGTCAGAATTGTGGACGATTTTGTACTATAATTATGTATTTAATAAGACGCGGTTGCATCAGCATATATCATATGAAGAATGGAAACCAGAACTGGAAATATTAAAAGAACATCTTGACATGAAAAACCCACAGGATTATATTGCTTATCGCTATGTAGAGCTGGAAATGTTACGCCAGACAGGTGCGGAACGTTCCAGACTGGAGAAAAATGTGCAGGATATGCTGACGTGTATTGGACAAAGAAAAATGCCGGACAGGAATCGTTGTATGTTTGAAGCTTCAGTGGCACATGTCGTATGGTCTTCAAGACTGGATCCTGTTCATGTTTTGCAGGCACTGAATAAAGACAAAGAACTCATAAGGCAGTTGCCTATGCCAGCAAGATACCATTGCTATAAGAACATTCAGTCATTTTTCGAAGATCTGCACGGAGGTATCGTTAAAAAATATGCAGATTTGCGGGAAGACGCAGCGGAATATATGAAACATCAGTCATTGGATGAGTTGGAAAAATTTCGTAAGTCGCTTCCATCTGAGGCTGTATATGAGCGGTGTTTCTGTTTCAAAGAAGAAGCCAGATTGCAGAAAAACCACCCGCAGACCTACCGGTGGGAGAATGTGTTAGAAGAGCTTGAGAACGCAAGTAATCTGTATAAAGAAAATGGATTGGAACTTGAAGAACTCATGTGTAATCTTAACTTGATAGATGAGGCATGCATTGCCCTTAATGTGGATGCATACGGAAGACTCATATACAAAGACAGGATGAAACATCTCATGGAAGAGGCAGAACAAATCCTGCCAATTCTTCAGGAACATCCAGTTATCAATGAGATTGCTTTACGCATGAGTTACTATGCGTATCGTATGGATGATTATGAAAAATGCAAAAAGTATTATGAAGAATATCGCCGGACAAAGCATCTGGTGTCGATTGAGCAATATGCTCCAGGACTCCATACATATTATATGGTTGTCAGTTTTGCGGTACGTGTGTTGTATGTCATTGATGCAATCAAGGTAATTCCGTCAACAAGTGAGTTCCAGAGAAAAAATGCGTCCATCCGAAAGAACATCCAGAATTTTATGTCCGGACCAGCAGAAAAAGAATATGTTATTTTAGGCATGCTCCTTGGTTTTACTGATATCGTTCGGTTAAAGCGGTTAATGTGGAAAAATGCACGGGATGGAAGCACGGAAGCGCATGTCTGGTTTGTGTTTTCAGACTTGGAAATAGATATTGCATATAATAATATTGCAGAAGATGTTGAAACAGATAGAATTTTCTTCATAATTAATCAACATCCGTTGGAAAATGGTCTCTCCAGATTTGCCAGTAAGAAAAGTGAACAAGGAAGATTGAGCGTTCCGCTGGTGCAGGAAGAAACATTCGGGCTTGGCAACTTTGTGGAAAGTGAGCAGGCAGAGATGTTGGAAATACGTGATATGATTGAAAAATATTTGCCAGAGGCTTGTCCAACGATTGAGGAACTGAGATGGAGCTATAGGGATGTTATGTTTCCTGTTTCTGTGGATGCTAGTAATAAATGAGGAAATTGGTTATCGCATTGATTTGAAACAATTTGCAGCGGTTTAAGGGGATTTATGTTTTCGAATAAGCCTATGAGTAGATTGGACAGAGAAATTGAATACGACATAGTTCTCCGAAGAGAGGAAAATTAAAATTGGGAGAAATCTGCTATTGTAATTATACAAATTATACAATTGATGTTGATATTAATAGAAAATAGTAGTATTTTGTGGTACAATAAAATATCAATACATCATATATGACAGGAATTTATATTAAGAAACAAAGGAAGGAAATGCCATGGGTCATTCAAAAAATTTAGACGAAACTGCATTATGGAAAGAATATAAGAAAAAAGCTGATGCAGGAAGCGAAAGATGTATATGGGTAAAAAAAGTTTATGAATATGCTACAAATTATTTGAAGGATGTTCGCAGAAACTTTGGAAATTATACGTTGCATGACGAAACACATATCTTAAATGTATTGTATGCCATGGGCGGATTACTGGGAGATCAGATTAGTAATCTCACTGTGGGGGAACTGGAACTGCTGATTTTAGTTGCAAGTTTGCATGATGTGGGCATGGTTTACACAGATGAGGAACAGAAGGCACAATACGAGGATACAGAAGCGTGTAAAAGATTCTTGAGAGAACATTACCCGGAATTTATGGGGAGTGCGGCAGAAGAGTGGACAGAAAATATGCGGCAGTGGTATCTCCGCAGCTTGCATTCTGAACGTGTGGCTGAGGTGCTGCATAATGAGGCATGGAAGGAATTGATCAGTCAGCGCCCAAGGGATGTTGTGCCATTGCAGTGCATTGTGTCCGTTTGTGAGGCACATGGTTACAATCCTTCAGACATGGATGGTAATCATGATTTGGATTACTTAAATGCAAATGATGTCAGTCCACTGTTTTGTGCACTACTGCTACGGTTGGGCGATTTATTGGACTTTGATGATACCAGGGCACCAAAGGTATTGTGCAGCTATGTAGGAGACAACGAAAAAAGTATTGAAGAGTGGAACAAACATCAGGATTCTATAGGTTTTGTTTATCCGGCATCTCCTTCGACTGAAGCTTTGCCGTATAGAGCCCATTGTACCCATCCGGGTGTGGAGCATGCGATTCGTGATTTTCTGGACTGGATCGAGGTCGAACTTGGAAATTGCATAAGGTTGCAGAAGTCTTGTAGAAAAAGCTGGCAACAGAACTTTCCTTTTCCCCGGACTATTTTACGCAATGAAATTGAATCCGATGGATATATGAGCGGAGATTTTTGCATCACGATGGATCAGACGAAGATTCTGGAATTGCTGACGGGAGAAAATTTGTATGATAACCGGGATGTTTTCGTGAGAGAATTGCTTCAGAATGCGATCGATGCCACTTTGCTTCGAGGAAAAATGGATTCTGATTTTATACCGGAAAAGTCCCGTATTGATTTCTGGGAGTGGAATGACAAGGATGGAAATATCTGGTTCCGTATTGATGATGAGGGAACTGGAATGACCATGGGAATGCTGCAAAGATATTTTCTGAAAGTGGGAAATTCATATTACTCTTCCAAGGAAATCGAAAGAGACTTAAGAGATCACCATCAAACAGAAAAGTATTATGGTATCAGTCGCTTTGGAATCGGTTTTCTGTCATGTTTTCTTAATGGTGATTATGCGGAGGTGTCGACGCTTTATTTTGATTCTGATAAAAACCGGCGAGAAGAGGAGACTACGAACTCGAACATGAACAAACATTATGGATTGCGATTGCAGGTGACGGGACTCAGCGGATATTATACTTTGTTGAATCAATCACAAAACCACTTCACAAATGAGCCAATGCCAAATCCGGGTGATTTTGTTACAGAGACTTCTTATCAGCAGGAAAGAAACGGATATCGGAAGAATGCCGGAACTTCGATTGCGATACGTTTGAATCCAGGAAAATTAGGAACTTTAAATTTGAAGAATACAGTGGAAAAATATCTGTGTGGTTCCCGGGTGCCTGTGTATTATAATAATGAAAGGATCGGGCAAACTTATGATGAGGTGATGAAAGCAGCTCATGATGTAGAAGGGAAGAAAGTTTATGAACTGACGGATGAATTGAAAGAACAATTTGACCGGAAGTTCCCAGAGGTGCAGGGACAGTATCCTAAAATTGTGATGACAACCATTCCTTTGGATACAAAAGAAGATCATGTCTTACAGGGGATATCCGGAGTTTTGGTAACATATGACATATATTTTGAAAAAATTCCCTGTTGGCAAGTGAAAGATTTGACTTACAGGGTTAGTGGCAGTATCAGAGAGTCAGATAAAATGCTTCAAATGTTACTATTTGAAACAGATATAGAAGAATATGATTATGGGTTTGATTGGGAAAAATTAAAAGAAAGATATGGTGCAGAAGAGGTAGATGCACTTGCCGCTGCTTTTGAAAATTATGATGTATGTCCTCGGTCAGAAGAACAGTTGGGAGAAGTATGGAGTCCGTTTCACGCATCAATCGGCTTAAATGAAAGTTGGAGGAGTTATTATAAATATAAACATGAACAACAGGGACGACGGGGAATGTGTGTTCAAATTGAAAAATGTGGATGCCCGGACATCGGTTCTCTTCAATCAAATTGTAGAGAGTCATCAGTACAATGTGCATATCAAGGCGTTTATGCGGGAGATGTACCTGTGAGTTACTATTCAGAGGATGACTGTAGAGGAATATTTTTTTTGGAGAATGAATGGCAACCTATGGTACAAGCTAGTCGAAAGCGCGTGAAGCAGCTTCCGATAGAAACCGAATTATATGTTTCTGGCATACTAAATAAATATATAATAAAAAATCCTTTGAAACATCAATTTGTACGTGTAGGGAATAGGGATTGGGTGAATTTTACACTAAATGATTGGAGAAAGATAGAAAATATACTATTGCGACAATGGTTGAGATATAATCATAAGGATTACTTAAAAAAAAGAGTTAATTTTTTTAAGGAACCTATGCCGCCAAAAATCGCAGAAGTCGATTATATAGACTATAGTGGTATTTGGACTTTATTGAATTTGTATCAGGATTCATACTTACAAGAATATAATCAGATGGAAATTGATTATGAGAAGGGACAATCCATTTCTTTTTTCAAAAAAGAGGAAAACGAATTTGATGAGAAACTGGATCTTTTCCCACCGATGCGATTTTGTAAAGCAAAAAATGATAAAAGCCGGAGATATCTTTGCAACGCATATCCTGATTGGCGGAAAGGAATTACCCTAGATCATCTTTTTATGATCTGGCTCGTTAAGAATGCGTTTTTGCTGGATAAATATTACCAAAGGCAGTTTAGACAGATCATAGACTGCCTTCGTCATAAAGTGGCAAGAGATATTATCTCTGAAATAAATGCCATTCGCCAGCAACTGATCAGCTTGCCCGAACATCATGGAGTGGATGTATATAACTTTCCACAACTTAGCAGGGATGATTTCTGGTATATGCAAGATGATGAGAGGTCCATATAGATGGAATATTTTCTGGTACTAGAGAAAAGCCTGGGGTGTGATTCGTTGAATCACGCCCCATAAATAGTTTTGCATCTATTTAAAATAAGAAATTTTCGTTTGTTCTGTAAGAAACGATAAAGTCAACTAAAAGCCATGAAAATGAAAAAAAGATAGATGAAAACGGAAAAAAGTAGATATATATGCACATATATGCTATAATAAATTGGTTTAGGGAAATGAACATAACATAGTTATGAACAGAAGGAGAGTTGCAATGGCGCATAAGAAGCTTTGTAAAACCCTTAAAATATTAGCAGGAGCGGCTGGAATTGCATTTGTTGGAATGCAGCTTGTCGCAAAAAAGAAAAAGGCTGACTATACATACAAGAATGAACCGGCAGAACAGAATCCGTTTGAAGGCAAGAAGGTTGTTTTTGTAAAAAATGACAATGATGCTGAAAATGCAGATGGAGTCAGAGGACATTTGGAAGAGTCAGGTGTGATTTTCACAAAGGAATCATTATATAGTAAATATGCCAAGAGGGCATTAGATGTAGGTCTTTCGTTTGGAGGATTACTTGTTCTGTCCCCGGTATATGCAGCTATTGCACTTGCGATTAAAATTGAGGATCCGGGACCTGTACTTTTCACTCAGAAACGGTTAGGAAAAAACAAGGAGTATTTCAAATTACATAAATTCAGAAGCATGAAAGTATCTACCCCTCATGATGTGCCAACACATCAGTTGGACAATCCGGATCAGTACATAACCAAGGTTGGTAAATTTATTCGTGCGCATAGTTTAGATGAATTACCGCAGATCTGGGATATTTTTGTGGGAAATATGAGTATCATCGGACCGAGACCGGGATTATGGAATCAGGATCTGCTTACTGCAGAGAGAGATAAGTATGGTGCGAATGATGTGAAACCAGGATTGACCGGGTGGGCACAGATTAACGGAAGAGACGAACTGGAGATCCCGGTAAAAGCGAAACTGGACGGCGAATATGTGCAGAAACAGTCATTTTTATTTGATCTGAAATGTTTCTTAGGAACCATTTCTAAGGTTTCCCATGATGATAGTGTTGTTGAGGGTGGAACCGGAGAAATGAAAAAAAATAGTTATAATTATTCAGAAGGAAAAACAGACGAAGAACTGATTGGAAATATTGGATTTGGTGAGACGGTAGAGGTGGATTTCGACACAAAGAAGAAAGTGCTGATTACCGGAGCTGGATCGTATATTGGACAGTCGTTTATAGAATATGCACAGAAGCATTATCATGACAACTTTGAAATTGAAGAACTGGATTTGAAGGATGAATCATGGAAAGAAAAAGATTTTTCGAACTATGATATTATCTATCATGTGGCTGGTATTGCACACGCAGATGTGGGAAATGTTTCGGAAGAAACAAAGAAAAAATATTATGAGGTAAATACCGGATTAGCTGTTGCAGTAGCGGAAAAAGCAAAACGAGAAGGGGTAAAGACATTTATCTTTATGTCTTCTATGATTGTTTATGGAGAATCTGCACCGTATGGAGAGAAAAAAGTGATTAATGCTACAACAGTTCCACAGCCGGCAAACTTTTATGGTGATAGTAAGCTGCAGGCTGATGTGGCAGTTCGAGAATTAGCGGATGATACTTATAAAGTCATTGTTTTACGTCCGCCGATGATCTATGGAAAAGACAGCAAAGGAAACTATCGTACTTTAGCTAAACTTGCAAAGAAATTACCGATATTCCCAGATGTGGACAATGAAAGAAGTATGCTTTATATCGAAAATTTGTGCGAGTTCTTATGTCAGATCATGTTGCTTAAACCATATCATAGAAACTCGGTTGTATTGTTGCCACAAAATGGAGAGTGGACAAAAACATCAGATATGGTAAAAGAGATTGCACAGGCTAGTGGAAAAAAGATAACAGAGCTAAAATGTCTTGCGCCGGCAGTCAAGATTGGTAGTAAGATGCCGAGAAAGATAGGCGGTCTTGTTAATAAGGCATTTGGAAATAATTGCTATAATAAACGAATTTCTCATTATGATGGATTGAATTATCAACTAATTTCTGCAAAAAAATCGATTGTAAAGACAGAGGAGTAGGAATATTGAAACCTAAAGCATTGGTAGTTGCTTCTGTAGCTTCTATGATTCAGCAATTTAATATGCAAAATATACAATTACTTTTGGATAAGGGTTACATTGTTAATGTTGCTTGCAATTGCAAAGAGGGCAATACTATTTCTGATGAAAAAGTGAAGGAAATGGTAAGAAGCTTGGCAAAAAAAGGAGTTTCTGTTACACATGTACCTATTCCACGTAAAATATATGATGTAAAAGGAATTTTTAAATCTATAAAGCTGATTAGGAAAATGTGCAAGAAGGAAAAGTATGCACTTATGCATTGTCAATCGCCAATAGGCTCAGTGGTGGCAAGGGCAGCCGCTTTAAAGGTTAGAAAAAATGGAATGAAAGTGATATATACTGCACATGGTTTTCATTTTTACAAGGGAGCTCCAAAGAAGAATTGGATTATATTTTATCCGATTGAAAAAGTATTTTCTTATGTGACAGATGTTTTGATTACAATTAATAAAGAAGACTACACATTTGCAAAAAAGTATATGAATGCAAAACAGGTTGAGTACCTTCCAGGCGTAGGGATAGATACAGAGAAGTTCTGGTTGGAAAACTTTGATGAAGAGACGAAGAGAGCTGAACTTGGAATAACTAAAAATGATTTGATGATTCTTTCTGTTGGGGAACTGAATAAGAACAAGAATCAGGAGGTTATCATTAGAGCAATTGCAAAATTGAATGATTCGAGAATTCATTATTTTATCGCTGGTAAAGGTAATAAAGAAGAATATCTCAGAAATTTAGCAAAAAATCTGGGGGTTAATCTTCAGCTTCTTGGTTATCGTGCAGACATAATTGAACTTCTTAATACTGCAGACATTTTTGTACTTCCGTCTATAAGGGAAGGTCTTTCGGTTGCTTTGATGGAAGCAATGGCGGTAGGACTACCTTGTATTGCTAGCAGGATAAGAGGAAATGTTGATCTTATCGAAGAGGGAAAAGGTGGGTATTTGTGTGAACCGGATGATGTGGATGGCTTTAAGAATAGAATAGGTAAACTTATATTTGAATCAGAAAAGAAAACTGAGTTTTCTAAATTTAATAGAGAAAGGATAACTTCTTTTGATATTAAAGAAATAAATGACAAGATGAAATTGATTTATTTTTGTGAGTAGAAAGAATTTTTTGATATGAGTGGAAAATTTGTTATTTCAATTGATTTTGAATTGATATGGGGAATGTTGGATCAATCTAATCGTGAAGAATATAAAAAGAATATTGATGGTGGAAGAAAGGCAATTCCATTAATTTTGAAACTTTTTGAACAATACAACATTCATGCTACTTGGGCAGTAGTAGGAATCATGGCGGCAGAGAACAGAGATGAACTTAATAAGTATTTACCTAGCTTGAAACCGAATTTTAGAAATGAATTATTATCAGCATATTCCTATTTTGAGAATATGGGAAATACAGAAGAAGATGACCCTTACTGTTATGGCTATTCATTAATTAAAAAAATAAAAGAAACAAGGAATCAGGAAATAGCAACACATACATTTAGTCATTATTATTGTGACGAATTGGGAGCAGATCTTAACAGTTTTGAGTCTGATCTACTAAGTGCAAGGCGCATTATAAAAGATAAGTTTAATGTGGATGTTAGAAGTATCGTATTTCCTAGAAATCATGTAAGACAGCAATATGTTGATATTGCAAAAAGATTAGGAATCAATTGTGTGAGAACAAATCCAAATTCCTATAAATTGAGCCACAATAAGGTTGTTGTTTGGTTTTATAGGATAATTCGTGCGATAGACACATATTTTCCAATCTGCGGAGTCGTTTGTTTCAATGAAACGAAGGATTCAAATGGCATGGTTTATACATGTGCTAGTAGGTTTTTTAGGCCATATAGTAAAAAAATAGCTGTATTTGAGAAGATTAAAATTATAAGAATAAAAAGCCAGATGCGGTATGCTGCTAAGAATGGAAAAACATTTCACTTATGGTGGCATCCGCACAATTTTGGAAAATATACTGACAAAATGATAAATCAGCTTGAAGATATTTTAGACTATTATTTATTTTTAGAAGATAAATATGGGATGAAAAGTTTTAATATGTCGGAATTAGTTTAGGAGAAACTTTTTATGACTACTACATTAAGATACGAATTTGGAAAGATTGATGATATTGAACAGCAGTTTACATTATTTAATAAAGTGTTTGACCAGGAAGCAAATGAACAATCATGGAAAAGAAAGCATTATGACAATCCACTACATAATGGAAAGTACTATTTGATGTGTGCATATGATGGTGATAAGCTAGTGGGAATTAATGGATTTGGACTTATAAACTATAATTATAATGGAATGAAATTTAGAGCTGTTGAGTCATGCGATACGGCGGTTGATCCAGATTATAGAGGCCGTGGAGTTTTTATTCATATGATAGAAAAGGCAGAGGCTATATTTAAAGAAATGGGATTTGATTTCATTGTTGGATTCCCAAACGATAATTCGTATTACGGATTTATGAAACTGGGATGGATTGAAATGGCTCGAACAAAGAAAATGCTTTTTATATGTGATGCTCATAAAGCTTTTTTGAAAATTACTGGAAGATATATACCGAAGTTTTTAAATATAATTTCAAAGGCATGGCTAAATGTTCATGGATTTGTATTTAGGAATAATTTTTCAGTTGAAGAGCGTATGATAGAGAGCAAAGATGATTATTACAATTTGGCTGGAAACAAAGACATTCATATTGATATGAGTGATGATTTTTTTGCTTGGAAATTGTCTTCTGGGCATAAACTACTTGAAATAAAGAAGAATGATACTTCTATCATAAAAATTTTAATTTGCTCATATAGGGAAAACTCAAGTTTTAAAAGAGGAAATGTTTTGATAATACACAGAGAGACAACTGACTATAAATTGTTGTGGAAAGCTTTAAATTTTGCGTTAAGAGAAATAGAAAAGAATTATGATATGATAAATGTTTGGGAGTCTGGAGATGAGTTGATAGATAAAGCTTTAAAAAGGGCCGGATTTTTTAGTGATTTTAGACATAAAAACGGAGATGCATTTATTGTTAAAATACTAACAAACAATCCACAAAAAATAAAAATTTTGACTAACAAACAGAATTGGAGTCCGAAATTTATTGAAACTGATTACGTGTTAGATGATTACATTTAATTTTAGTATTATTGAATATAAAAAGGAGTTATATGAAAATTCTTTATGTTATTACAAGCTATGGCGTTGGTGGGGCATCCATTCAATTACATAGAATGTGTAAGTATTTATCAAAAAGAAATAATGAAATAGTCCTTGTTTCAATGACAAAGCCTGAGTCAAGTGAAATGGTAGACGAATTATTAAATGATGGAATTAAATTTTATTGTATGAATATGGAGAGAGGGAAAGCTCGATTACATGATTTGATTCAGTTTGTTAAAATTACAAATGCAGAGAAGCCTGAAATAATAAATTCACATATGGTGCATGCAAATTTTCTTGTACGGGTAGCAAAGCCTTTTTTGAGCTGTAAAAAAATAATTAATACAGTTCATGGGGAAGAAGAATTTTTAGGAGCAAGAAAATTTTTGTATCAAATTACAGATATGGGGACAAATGTTGTAGTTTGTGTTGGGAAAGAACTTGCCAACCAAGCTAAGAAATTGAAAATATCGTCGTACTCTAAAATAGTTACGATATATAATGGATTGGAAATTGAACAGTATAGTCATGCAGATAAAAAGGTTGTGGATAAACTACGAAAAGAATATTCCGTTGGAAATACTGATTTTGTATGGGTTTGTGTCGGTAGATATGAAAAGGTAAAAAATCATGCATACCTAATTCATGAATTTAAGTATGTTTGTAAGATGATTCCCAATGCAAAATTGTTTATTGTAGGATATGGAGAAGAATATGATAATTTAATTAACATCATTAAAGAGGAACATTTAGCAGATAATGTAATTTTAACGGGAAAAAGAACAGATGTGTATAAATTTCTGAATATGGCAGATGCATTTGTATTATCCTCGTTGCATGAAGGTCTTCCACTTACTTTACAAGAAGCTGGAGCAGCAGGACTTCCAATGGTTTCAACCAATGTTGGTGGTTGTAATGAAATAGTATTTGATGATAAAAATGGGTATTTGTGTAAAAGCGCTGTTGAAACTAATTTGAGTTCATGCATGATAAAAATGATGAAATTGGATGAGGAAAAACGTAAAATGATGGGAAAATTGTCAAGTCAAATAGATAAAGAAAATTTTGACATCAATAAAACAATGTGTGCTTGGATTACTTTATATTGTAGTCTCGTTGTATAGTATGAAAAATATAAAACTATTATATTTTAAAATAAATGTTTTGGAAATATTTAGTCTATCAAATTCACTTCAATACAAGCAAACAAGAGTTTAATTAGGAATGATTATGAAGAATATTTTGTTTTATATTAATACATTAGAAAATGGTGGAGCTGAGAGAGCGATTTGTAATACTGCATCGTATTTTGCAGAACATGATTGGAAAGTAATTCTTCTTACTTCATATCGTGTAGAAAAAGAGTATACATATAGCGATAAAATTCAGAGAGTGGTAATAGAGCAGACAAGGACGAATGACTCTGCAATCCGGAGAAATTTGAATCGAATAAAAGCTATTAGAAAAATCTGTAAAGATTATAAAATAGATATAGCTGTTTCGTTTATGAGGGAACCAAATTTCAGAATGGTTTTGGCAACATGGGGAATTAAAACTAAAGCGGTTATTTCTGTAAGAAATGATCCAAATAGAGAGTATAGTGGTACAGTTGGAAAAATAGTTGGGAAAATATTGATGCCATGTGCAGATGGTGCTGTATTCCAGACAGAAGATGCAAAAAGGTGGTTTCCCCAAAAACTTCAAAGGAAAGCAAAGGTAATCTATAATGTAGTTGATTCAAAATTTTTTGAAACAACATATTGTGGAGAACATGACATTATTACTGTTGGAAGGATATCCCCGCAAAAAAATCACACCTTATTACTTAAAGCTTTTAAAAAGGTTCATGAAAAATTGCCAAAAGAACGATTGGTTATATGTGGGCGCACTCAGACAGAGATGGGAATTGAAAAACTAATTAAGGACTTAGATCTAGAGGACAGTGTTATTTTACTTGGTCAGAAAGATAATGTGCCGGAAATATTGTCGAAAGCGAAACTATTTGTTTTAAGTTCTGATTATGAAGGCATGCCCAATGCACTTATGGAGGCAATGGCAGTAGGGGTTCCCGCAGTATCTACAGATTGTCCATGTGGAGGACCAAAAGAATTGTTTGGAGAAAAACTAGAAAATTTATTAACACCTGTAGGAAATACAGATGCTTTAGCGGATAAGATGATTTTTTTACTTCAAAATGATAAGGAACGAGAAAACATTGGAAAAGAATTAAGGCAAAGAGCAAAGTTATTTCGAGTTGATGACGTAGGACAAAAGTGGATTGACTATATAGAAAGTTTGCTTTGATAGAAGCATACATAAGGTATTGAACTGAAATGTTTATTTATATAATAATTTTTTTGATTACAATTTTTTTGAGTATATTTGAAACCAATATTAGTTATCTTACTATTGGCGGTCGTAAAGTAGTAACTTCAAAGATATCATTTGCTATTATTTTTAGTTCCCTTTTATTATTGGGTGTCTGTAGAAATGAGTATTTAGGAGCGGATACATTAAATTATAAGATTTATTATTGGGATGTTTTTAAAAATATTGATTTTGTTTCAGCTATACAGAGAGATAGTGATTTCGGATATGGATTGATAAATTGGATTATTGCTAAATTTACGAATGATTATTGGGTTTTTCGGTCTATTGTTTTTGTCTTAACATTTTCAATTATTAGCGTATGGATATATAAGTATTCTAAAAATATTGCGTTAAGTTTCTTGTGTTTTATTGCATTTGGAATACTTAGTTTTGACTTTACAATATTAAGACAAGCACTGGCAGTAAGTATTACAGCATGGAGTTTTGACTTTTTAATAAATCGAAAACCGGTAAAATTTATACTTATAGTGCTTTTTGCTGCTTGTTTTCATAAAACTGCTTTGATAATGTTATTGATTTATCCATTACTGGACAAAAAAATTGAAAAATCAAGATTTGTAATTAAGGCGGTATATTATCTAGTTGCCATATCGGTTGCGGCAATTGGTGGTCAAATTATTACACGAATTTATCAGAGACAGGATTATAGTGAATACGTAGTCAGAGGGAAAGGATATAGTCTTCTTGTTTTCCTTTTGATGTTGATTGGAATTTTATATTTTTTTGCAAATAGAAAACAACCAAATTTTAAAATACAAAGTGAATTAGAATTATTAAATTCGATTATTTGTTTTCAGATAATAGCAACTAGTTTTAGTTTGTTTACAAGAATATTGTATTACGTGACCATATATTTATGTGTTACAATACCTGATATAATGGAAGAATTAGATAATAAAACAAAGAACACAATGTTGGTAATAATGCTTGTTTTGTTTTCTGTGCTATTTTATGTTACATATCATGGAAGTGATGTTGTACCTTATGTTACACATTGGATGAGTATGTGAATAAATATAGAGATATTGAACTGGAGATTATTATGGTTATTATGAACAAAATTTTAAATTATATTACTGATCCAAAAATTAGATTTGGATATTTGAGTAAATTGGGAATTGCAAAATATATTTCGGATAAAGCTTTTGTAGAAAAGGAATATTTTTTGAATATTGGGGAAGAGTTGGATTTATTGCACCCGCAAAAATTTAATGAAAAATTACAGTGGTTAAAATTATATGATCATAATCCGCAATATACGATTATGGTTGATAAGTATAGAGCTCGGCAGTTTATAAAAGATATTATTGGGGATCAGTATTTAATTCCATTATTGGGTGTGTGGGAGAATCCAGATGACATAGATTTTGATTTATTACCGGATCAGTTTGTTTTGAAATGTAACCATAATTCGGGAACTGGAATGTGTATATGTAAAGATAAAAAAAATGTAGACATTCCTAGGGTTAAAAGAGAACTTAAAAAGGGACTGCGAGAAAATTATTATTTAAGACACCGAGAGTGGCCATATAAAGATGTTCCAAGACGGATAATTGCAGAAAAATATATGATTGATGAAAGTGGCGAGGCTTTAACGGATTATAAGTTCTTTTGTTTCAATGGAGAACCGAGGGTGATGTATATATCAAATGATGGTGCAGAAAATCCCAAAACGGATTTTTTTGACATGGAATTTAATCATCTTCCTATAAAAATGAAAGATCCCAATTCTGAACAATTACCATTAAAACCTCAAAGCTTTGAACTGATGAAAGAATTGGCTAAAAAATTGTCGGAAGGAATTCCTTTCCTTAGAACCGATTTTTACGAAATAAATGGGAATATATATGTTGGGGAATTAACTTTGTATCATAATGCAGGTCTTTCAAAAATAGAACCAAGTGAATGGAATTTGAAATTAGGTAATTATATAAATTTGAATTTGTGAGCAAAGTACAAATGCGAGTATTACTATAAAATAGAAATTTTCGTTAATTCAGAAAGTTAATTTGAAATTGAAAATTATGATATTGAAAAAGGAAAAACATGATAAATAACTCGTTAGTTATTATGAGGAAAAATAAATGAATGATTGTATTTCAATAACTATAATTATTCCAGCGTATAATGCAGAAAAGACAATAAGAAGAACTTTGAATAGCTTGGAAAAACAAACTAATAAGAATTTTAAATGTGTGATTGTAAATGATGGTTCCACAGATCAAACAAGATTAGAAATAGAAAAATTGATGTCGGATTTATCATTTAATATTCTAGTTGTTGAGAAAGAAAATGAGGGAGTAATATCTGCAAGATATACTGCGCTTCAATATGTTGATACGGAATTTGTGTTGGGGGTAGATGCAGATGATGAGATACCTCCTAATACTATTGAACGATATAATTTTTTATGGGGCAATTTAAGTTCACAAGAACAGAAAGATTATATTGGAATATGTAGTTTAAGTTATGATTATGTAAATCATGTGATTTGTGGTGGTAGATTTCCTAAAAATATTAATGATTTATCTACTAAAAAATATATGAAATATCGTTTTAAAGGAGAAAGGGAAAGTTTTACAAAAACTGAATATCTTCTAAAAAAATACGAATTAGGAATTGCGCTTGGAAAACAATTGGAAAGAAAAAAGATGGGAAACAATGTTTCAGAGGGATTAATGCATATTACCATTGAACGGGAAAACAGATATTATTGTGTAAATGAGGTTTTGCGCATCTATCATACAGAGAGTACAGATTCATTATGCAATAGAGCTTTATCTTTAAAATCTTGTAAAGAGTCTTATTTTAATCATCAATATATCTTAAATCATTTTTTCCCGAGTGATTATATGCCTTTATCATTGCAATTCAAATCATCGTTATATTTGATTAAATTTGGTTTATTACAAAAAATGTCTTTCAAAAAGATTTACAAGAGTGTTGATTCTTTGTCAAAAAGATTTGTTTTGACAATTATGATTCCTTTTGGTGTGGCTAATTATATATTGGGATCTAAAATAGCTGAATAATAGTTGTTGAGTAAGGGGAAAATTGTGGGGGTAGAAAAATGAGATGTTTTAAAAACAACTTGAAAGGATAAGTTGTTTTTGTGGGAGCTCATTAATTTGATTTTTTTATAATATGGAGATTATGCAAAGAAAAAAAAGATTAATATATAATACAATTTCATCTTTAATGTTCCAAATTGCTACTATTATTTGTGGATTTATTCTTCCAAGATTGATTTTAAAAGCTTATGGTTCCGAAGTAAATGGTCTTGTTAATTCGATTATGCAGTTTTTGGCAATAATTTCTTTTTTGGAGTTAGGCGTTGGCGCAGTTGTAGAAGCAACATTATATAAGCCTTTAGCAGACAAAGATAATAATAAAGTAAGCATGATAATTGCGTCTGCAAATAAGTTCTTCTCTAAGATAGGATTTATTTTAATATTTTATGTCTGTTTTCTAATAATTTTTTTCCCTTTGTTTATGAAAAGGGAGTTCAATTTTTGGTATACTGCTACATTAATTATTGCCATTTCAATTAGTTCATTTGCTCAATATTTTTTTGGCATTGTAAATAGGTTATTATTGACAGCAGATCAAAAGGGGTATCTTCAGTATAATGCACAAACGATTTCTACAATTGTGAATACAACGGTATGTTTTGTTCTTATTAAATTTGGAGTGGAAATTCAAATTGTAAAATTAGCTACTTCCTTGATTTATTTGATTCAACCTTTTATTATTCAAATTTATGTTAGTAAAAATTATAATATTAATAAAAAGATAAAGTATAAAGGTGAGCCAATTATACAAAAATGGCATGGAGTTGCTCAGCATGTTTGTTCAATAGCACTTGATGGTTCGGACACAATAGTATTGACTTTGTTTTCAACCCTTCAAAATGTTTCGATATATTCAGTTTATTATCTTGTTGTGAAGGGAGTGACGCAGCTTTTCACTTCATTAACACAAGGTGTGGAAGCATTGATAGGAGAATTATGGGCAAAAAAGGAATACAATGAACTTCATCATTTTTATGAGTGGTTGCAATGGGCAATCCATACAGGCACAGTTTTTATATTTGGAATGACGGCTGTCTTAATAGTTCCATTTGTTGAAATCTATACATCTGGGATTCATGATGCAAATTATCTTCAGTTTGGATTTGCAGTTTTACTTGTTTTGGCACATGGAGGTCATTGTTTGAGATTACCGTATAGTACAGTGATTTTGGCAGTAGGTCATTTTAAACAAACGGAGCGTTGTTATTTTATTGCAGCTATATTAAATATTGTTATTTCAATTGCAACTGTTAAAAAATATGGATTGATTGGAGTTGCAGTGGGAACTTTGATTGCTATGATTTATCAAACAATTTGGATGGCAAGATATGTATCAAAGTATTTGATAGAATGTTCGGTTAATGTTTTTTTAAAACAGATTATTGTAGACATTATTATTTTTTCTTTTGGCATTTTAGCGACAAAGGCAAATTCTCTTGGTAACGTTTCATATGTTAATTGGATAATGCTTGCTATTAAGGATGCTTTGGTATGGATTCCTATAGTAATCATAGTGAATCTAGTGTTTTATCCGAACAAAATAGTTCAATTGGTAAAGAGAGTAAAGATTAAAATGTATCAAAAGAAATAAAGACTTATTCAGATAGATGGAGGAGAATTAGAATATGTCGATTGTTAAAAATAATTTTGAAAAAGATAAAATCAGGTATGGCGAACACGGAAAAATGCCTAAATTTCAGATTTATTTGCGAAAATATCAAATGGCAAAAGGAAGGGGAAGCAGATTAATCTGCAAATTTTTGTTCGCATATTATAGACGTAGAAATCTTGTAGACATGTCGATTGAGACAAGCATTGGGGGGGGATTGTATGTAGGGCATCCCTATGGAATTACTATTAATCCGCAAGCGGTTATCGGGGAGAATTGTAATATTCATAAAGGAGTAACTATTGGACAAGAAAATCGTGGAAAAAGAAAGGGGACTCCGGTAATAGGAGATGAAGTATGGATTGGAATAAATGCTACAATAGTAGGAAAAATTTCAATTGGATCAGATGTTTTGATCGCACCTAATACATTCGTCAATAAGGATATACCAGATCATTCTGTGGTGTTTGGAAATCCATGCGTGATTATTCCAAATACAAAAGCAACGGAGGAGTATATTTGCAATAAGGCATGAGTTTTATTTCAATTAGTGTCTGCTGATTAGGTTGCAATGAACTAGGTTGAAGAAAGGGTATATGTTATGAAAACAAAAAGGAATTCTAATATGGAACTTTTAAGAATTTGTGCAATGCTTATGATTGTTGCATACCATATTTATATTCATTGTATTACCTGTCAGCTTACAGATTTGCAATCTATACAGGAAAGAGGTAATGGGTGGTTCTGCACTCCAAATTTTTCAAAAAGATTATGTATACTAGCATTAATTGCTCCATGGGGCAGATTGGAAATGCCATTTTTCTGATTATTTCTGGATATTTTATGTCAAGTAAAGATGTGATTGATTTAACGAAAATTTCTAAAAAATTATTATTTCAGTTGGGCTTTGCTGCATGCGTTCTAGGGCTTGTATCCATATACACTTCAATAACAAACATCACAGGGCTTTCAATTAGAGTGGTTCCTTTTAGCTGTTTCAATAGTGGCTCGTGGTATATAGGATACTATTTTTTTGTTATTGTTTTGGGAAAAGCATTTTTAAATAAAATTTTAAAGGGACTCTCTCAAAAAAACTATTTAATGCTTTTAGCCGCTCTATTTGCACTTCTTCAATTTACTTGGAGTGTTAGTGTGATATCAAATTTGGGCGGAGGATTAGAAACGCTGTGCACCGGCGTATTTTTGTATTCTTTAGGTGGATATATCAAGGAATATAATCCTTTTGAGAAAATAAAATTATGGGGTGTAATTGCAGTTATAATAGCAATGGATGTAATAGTAATTGGAAACTTTTATCTTACTACTGCAAGTAATATATTAAATTTCAATCCTGAGGGAGAAGATACTTTTGTTCAATCTATACCAAGTTATACGAATAATCAGATAATTCCATTAATTATTGGTATTGCGATGTTCGAATTATTTAGGCGAATTAAAATGCCGAATTTTAAGGTGTTGAACTTTGTTGGTGCATCCACTTTTATGGTTTATCTGATACATGATAACGAATTGTTTTATGATATATGGAATACACGAGATTGGATAACTCTTATATGTAAAGATGTGGCGCTATTTGTCCAAAGATATCTTATCTGGATACTAGGAACTTTTGGAGTTGGGGTATTATTATATTGTTTATTTATAATTCTAGAAAAAGTAATTATTATATGTAAGCCATTGGCGATTAGAAAATAACAATGCGTACTGTTTAATGGCTAGTTATTAACAATAAGAAGGTGCTGTATTCTATAGATGATAAGGTGGAAAATCTGATCTCTCTTTATACTGTGACTAAGAAAGCGAATTGGATTAGAGATAATGAAAAGATCCAGATTTTTAATTATGGGAACTGCATGCGTGATTTTACTTATATTGATGATATTGTAGAAGGAGTGATGCGTGTGATGCAGGCTCCGCCGGAAAAGAAGACGGGAGAAGATGGTTTACCGGTTCCACCGTATGCGATATACAATATTGGAAATAATCATCCGGAGAATTTGCTTGAGTTTGTGGATATTCTGCAGCAGGAACTGATCAGGGCGGGCGTTTTGCCGGAGGATTATGATTTTGAAAGTCATAAGGAGTTGGTGCCGATGCAGCCGGGCGATGTGCCGGTTACTTATGCGGATACATCGGCGTTGGAGCGTGATTTTGGATTTAAACCGAGTACGGATTTGCGGACCGGGTTACGAAAGTTTGCGGAGTGGTATAAGGAGTTTTATAGTTAGAAAGTATTCTTTACAAAGATAATAGTACACGCATGGATAAAATTGTAAGAGTATTTTGTTTAGAAAAGTGGCAGGAATCATTTGATTCCTGCCATCTTAAAAATTAATCAGAGATATTAATCACGTTGAAATAAATCACGGGTGTACACTTTATCATGTACATCATCCAAATTAGAGTCATAGCGGTTTGCAATAATGCTATGACTCATTTTTTTGAACTGATCCAGATTATTTACAACTTTACTTCCGAAAAAGGTGACACCATCTTCGAGAGTTGGTTCGTAAATGATAACAGTTGCGCCCTTCGCCTTGATACGCTTCATGACACCTTGAATACTGCTCTGGCGGAAGTTGTCGGAATTGCTTTTCATGGTAAGTCGGTAGACACCTATAATAATTTCTTTCTCTTTGGAAACATCCCATTGACTGTTGGCTTCGTAGGCACCTGCCAATTGAAGAACACGGTCTGCAATAAAATCTTTTCTTGTTCGGTTACTTTCTACAATAGCGGACATCATATTTTGTGGCACATCATTATAGTTGGCAAGAAGCTGCTTGGTATCTTTCGGGAGGCAGTAACCGCCATAACCGAAGGATGGGTTGTTGTAATGGGTTCCGATTCGCGGATCAAGACACACACCATCGATAATATCTCTTGTATTTAATCCTTTCATTTCTGCATAAGTATCCAATTCATTAAAATACGATACGCGAAGTGCCAGATAGGTATTGGCAAATAATTTTACAGCCTCTGCTTCGGTGAATCCAATAAACAGTGTATCGATGTTTTCCTTGATTGCTCCATCCTGCAGTAATGCTGCAAAAGTGTGGGCAGCTTCGACCAGATGTGAATCTTCCGGATCAGTAGATACAATGATACGGCTGGGATAGAGATTGTCGTACAGTGCCTTGGATTCACGTAGAAATTCAGGGCTGAAGATGATATTGGAACTGTGATATTTTTCTCGAACAGATGCGGTGTATCCGACAGGAATGGTGGATTTAATTACAATGATTGCATCCGGATTAACTTTCAGAACAAGTTCAATTGCTGCTTCTACTGCGGAGGTATCGAAATAATTCTTCTGGCTGTCATAGTTGGTTGGAGTTGCTACAACGACATAATCAGCATTTTTGTATGCGGCTTCACCGTCCAATGTAGCAGTTAGATCCAGTTCTTTAGTAGTTAGATATTTTTCGATGTATTCATCCTGGATGGGAGACTGACGCTTATTAATCATATCAACTTTTTCCGGGATAATATCTAC
>OLNC01000713.1_pt1 | contig 27292 bp, 22 predicted proteins | sample 1672011 | NCBI WGS metagenome assembly OLNC01 (sample SAMEA3136636, study PRJEB25190) | human gut metagenome | biome: human gut; feature: human-associated habitat; material: faeces | place: Austria | collected 2013 | reverse complement strand
AGCTTTTCTGTTTTTAAATGAATTTTCGGAGTGCCGCAGTATCGGTTTCCATAAGATAAAATCTGATTCAGCACACAGTAGATACTTTTATATAGACTGGCAGATATCTCCTTTGGCAGGGCTTTCTCTATGATTTCCAGGCTGATCTCGTCTACTGTCAGACTGCCAAAAATATCCCGGATATGCATGGCATAGATGTTGGCATATTTTCTGTAGGTGGAGTACTTGCGATTATCCTTAATATAGATAAGCCACAACTGACCGATTTCATCAAGACTCATATCAGCACTGCCGTTTAGGGGAGCTGTCTGCTCTTTTTGGGAGAGCAGAGTAATCTCAGATTTTTTCTTGCTGTTAAAGAGTTTCTGTTTTACTTCATTATAAGAAGGGGCATATACGGAACGGTATTTTTTTCTTCCATTTATATAGATCAGATATCGGCCTTCCCATCTGCCGTCACTTCTTTTTCGTATGTTTTCTCCTCGTCTTGCCAAAATATAAAACTCCTTTCTATGGCTCCTGACCACGATTCTGACCCGTAATGGAGATACTTTCCAGAAGTCAGATTGATTTTCTTACAAAAAGCACTAAATAAATTGGTCAGTTTATGTTATAATGTACTAAATAAATTGCCATTTATTGACAAAATAGCTTAATCAGCATATTATATTAGCAGTGATTTGATAAGAAATTTAATAAAATTGGGGAGGTTGGCGCGTATGTGCCCATTTCGCAGATTAAAACAATCTGCGAAATCTAAATTCCTCTTTTTGTGTACTTTGGAGGAATACCGAAATGAGCATACATCTTTTCAAACACAATCAGGAAGCATATAACGCAGTTACCGCCATGCTTGAGCGGGAGAAAATGGCAGCAGTCATCCACCCTACAGGCACAGGGAAATCCCTGATCGCATTTAAGCTGGCAGAGGAACATCCATCAGAGAAATTCTTATGGCTTTCACCAAGTGAATATATCTATCAGACACAGCTGGAGAACCTCGGAATGGAATTCGATAACATCCAGTTCATGTCCTACAGCCGTCTGATGAAGAACGAAGACAGCATCGAAACCCTGCATCCGGATTACATCATCCTGGATGAATTTCATCGCTGTGGTGCCGCAGAATGGGGCAAAAGCGTCAGAAAACTTCTGACCGCCTGTCCAGATGCGAAGAGACTCGGGCTGTCCGCGACCAATATCCGCTATCTGGACAACCAGAGAAATATGGCAGAGGAGATTTTTGATGGAAAGATCGCATCCGAGATGACACTCGGAGAAGCTATCGTCCGGGGAATACTCCCGGAACCGAAATATGTGATTGCCATGTATTCGTATAAGAAAGAACTGGATCAGTTAAAGAAAAGAATCCAGGCATTATCGAATCAGGGCCTCATCACAGAGAACCAGAAACTGCTTGAGCAGCTGCGCCGCGCACTGGAACAGGCAGAGGGACTGGACATTGTGTTTGAGAAGCACATGGAAAAGAAAAATGGAAAATATATCGTCTTTTGTTCCGGTAAAGAACATATGGACGAAATGAAAGAGCAGGTCAGTACGTGGTTTCGCCGGGTAGACTGCGAACCGCGGATCTATACAGCGTTTTATAACGATACTGCTACAGACAGAGAATTCAGGGAATTTAAGAAGGATAACAGTGCACATCTGAAGCTTCTTTTCTGCATTGATATGCTCAATGAAGGGGTTCATGTGGATGATGTGGATGGTGTGATTCTTCTGCGTCCGACGGTGTCACCGATCATTTATCTTCAGCAGATCGGGCGTGCATTGTCAGCGGGAAGCGGGAAGACACCGGTTATTTTTGACCTGGTTAATAATTTTGACAGTCTTTCTTGTATTGACTGTCTGAAGAAAGAAATGGAAGAAGCATTTGTGCTGTTTCCGACGACGTATGGGAAAGGGTTCCGCTTTAGTGAGCGTTTCCACATTACGGACGAGACGAAGGACTGCAGGATGCTTTTCCAGAAATTGCAGACGAATTTAAGTTCCGCCTGGGAGACCTATTATATTGCTGCAAGGCAGTATTACCGGGAGAAAGGAAATCTGAAAGTTCCGAAGAGTTATCTGACGCAGACAGGGCTTACGCTTGGAAGCTGGATTCAGACGCAGCGCAGGGTCCGTGCAGGTTCGGTGACCGGGAATCTGAGTGAGGAGAAGGTCAGGAAACTGGATGAGATCGGGATGGTCTGGGACAGTAAGGACCAGAGCTGGAATGAGGCTTTGAGAGAATTGCAGGCTTATTATGAGGAGCATGGGAATCTGGATGTTAAGGCTAGATATGTGACGGAGAATGGGTTCAGGCTTGGGAGATGGGTCTGTAATTTGAGAACGAAAGTGAAGAATAAGGGACTGGATCAGGCGCTGACGAAGGAACAGCAGGGAGAGCTGGAGAAGTTGGGGATGATCTGGGATCGGAATGGGGAGAAATGGGAAGAGTATTTCCGGGCGGCACAAGGGTATTATCTGGAGCATGGGGATTTGGAGGTTCCGGTGAAGTATGTGACGGAGAATGGGGTGCCGCTGGGGAGATGGCTGGCGGAGATTGGGAGCCAACTTAGTGAGAAAAATGCATGCCGGAGTTCTTTGGAAGAGAGACAGTTGGAACGGCTTAGGGAGATTGGCTTTAAGACGGAGAAGAAGACTGTCAGACAGTGGAATGAGAAGTATGCGCTGGCGAAAAATTATTATGAGGAATATGGGAATTTGAATGTTCCGGTTTCGTATAGTGTGAATGGAGTGAAGCTGGGGAGGTGGATCTCGAATATACGGGCGAAGAGGAAACATCCTGAGGGGAGCGGGATGGTGTTGGATGAACATAGGATTAGGCAGTTGGACAGCATAGGGATGGACTGGAAATAAGAAGGACAAATAAAAAGAAAAATATGGAGAAATACAAATGAGTAACGGTATGACAAAGATGAAGAAAAAACTGGAACATTGGGAAATCGTATCCCTGTTATTGATGGTATATGACTTTACAGCGATTCTGGTGTCATATTTTGCAGCACTGTGGATTCGGTTTGACTGTAAATTTGGCGGAATCCAGAAAGACTATCTGCAGACATATTTTCACACAGTATGGATTTATGCAATATTCTGCGTGGTAGTATTCTGGTTTTTGCGTCTTTATAAGAGTATCTGGCGTTTCGCAAGTTATGCAGAACTGATCCGCGTGATCATGGGAACGGTCTTTACGGGAGTTGTTCATTTAATTGTGGTGAATGCATGTATACACAGAATGCCGATTTCCTATTATGCGTTCGGTATTATCATTCAGTTCTGTCTGACACTGGGAATCCGGTTTGCATACCGCTTTATCCTGCTGCTTAGGGGACGGAGAAATACAGACGCAGCATATGAGAAGAGAGTCATGCTGATCGGCGCAGGAAGTGCAGGTCAGATGATTTTTCGCGATATTAAACATGCCAAAGAGACAAGTGAGAGAGTTTACTGCTTCATTGATGATAATCCAAATAAATGGGGCAGATACATAGATGATGTTCCGGTATTCGGCGGTAGAGAGAATATCATGGAAGCGGTAGCGAAGTTTGGAATTGAGAAAATTTATGTCGCCATTCCAAGCGCAAAACCGGAGGATAAAAGAGAAATCCTCAGAATCTGCAATGAGACAGGTTGCGAACTGATGAACCTTCCGGGAATGTATCAGCTTTATACCGGTGAAGTATCCGTAAGCAAGATGAAGCCTGTTCAGATTGAAGATTTGCTTGGAAGAGACCCGATTAAGACGGATATGGATGAAGTATTCCGGTATATCACAGGAAAAGTGGTTCTGGTTACAGGTGTTGGTTCTATCGGATCTGAGCTTGCAAGACAGATTGCAGCACATAATCCGAAACATCTGATTTTGTTCGATATTTATGAAAACAATGCTTATGACATTCAGCAGGAATTACGGAAGAAATATCCGGATCTGACACTGGATACTATTATCGGATCTGTTCGTGACAGTAGAAAGATATTCAAAGTATTCGATGAATACAGACCGGAGATCGTATATCACGCAGCGGCGCACAAGCATGTACCTCTTATGGAAGACAGCCCATGCGAAGCAATCAAAAACAATGCGATGGGAACTTATAAGACTGCATATGCAGCGATGGCACATGGATGTAAGAGATTTGTACTGATCAGTACAGATAAAGCGGTAAACCCAACTAATATTATGGGCGCATCCAAGCGTTTGTGTGAAATGATCATCCAGGCTTTTGACTATAAGATTAAAGAAGGAAAAGCGAATGAGATTCCGCAGCTCTTCACTCATGGTATGGATGACGTGATCGTGGATCCGAAAGTGACAGAAGGATTAAAGAATGCCCAGACGGAATTCGTGGCAGTTCGCTTTGGAAATGTGTTAGGAAGTAACGGATCGGTTATTCCGCTCTTTAAGAAACAGATTGAAGCGGGTGGTCCGGTTACGGTTACACATCCGGATATTATCAGATATTTTATGACGATTCCGGAGGCGGTGAGTCTGGTGCTGCTGGCAGGTACATATGCGAAGGGCGGAGAGATCTTCGTGCTGGATATGGGTGAGCCGGTGAAGATTGATACGTTGGCAAGGAATCTCATCAGACTGTCGGGGTATAAGCCGGATGTGGATATTAAGATCGTTTATAGCGGATTGAGACCTGGAGAGAAGCTGTATGAGGAGAAACTGATGGCGGAGGAAGGGTTGAAGAAGACGAAGAATGATCTGATACATATCGGGTGCCCGATTCCGTTTGATGTGGAGGAGTTTTTGGAAGAGTTGGATGGGTTGCTGGAGGCGGCTTATAAGAATAGGGATGATATGAAGGAGAGAGTAGAGAAAGTGGTTTCTACGTATCATCCGGCTTAAGTTTTAAGACCAACACCTAGAAGAATTATGGTGTTCTGAAAACTGTTTGGAATGTTACCAGTGATTTCACAGATGCGAAGGAGAAAAAATGTTTAGAGAAAATAATAACTTTGAAAAATTTGAGTCTAAGGTATGGCTAAGCAGTCCGACTATGCATGGTCCGGAAATTGAATATGTAAAAGAAGCATATGAGACAAACTGGATGTCTACTGTAGGAAAAAATATTAATGAAGTAGAAAGACTGGCTTGTGAATATATTGGTTGTAAATATGCGGTTGCTCTGTCAGCAGGAACTGCCTCTTTGCATCTGGCTATGAAATTAGCAGGAATTGAATGTTATGGAATGCCGAAAGTTGGACATGGGGCACTAGAAGGAAAAAAAGTGTTCTGTTCTGATATGACCTTTGATGCAACAGTAAATCCTGTTGTTTACGAGGGGGGAGAACCGGTATTCATTGATACAGAATATGACACTTGGAATATGGATCCGGTAGCCTTGGAAAAAGCATTTGAAATTTATCCAGATACTAAAGTAGTGGTTGTAGCTCATCTCTATGGTACACCGGGTAAGGTAGATGAATTAAATGCGGTTATCAAAAAACATGGTGCAATTTTAGTAGAAGATGCAGCAGAATCTATGGGTGCTACATATAAGGGAAGACAGACAGGGACATTTGGAAAGTATAATACGATTTCTTTCAACGGAAATAAGATTATTACCGGAAGTGCCGGTGGCTGTTTCCTGACAGATGATGAAGAAGCTGCAAATAAGGTTCGTAAGTGGTCTACACAGGCAAGAGAGAATGCTGCTTGGTATCAGCATGAAGAATTAGGCTATAACTACCGAATGAGTAATGTAGTGGCAGGAGTTGTACGTGGACAGTTTCCGTATTTGAATGAGCATATTGCACAGAAAAAAGCGATTTATGAAAGATATAAAGAAGGATTAAAGGGACTTCCGGTATCTATGAATCCGATAGATTTTGAGGATTCTGAGCCAAATTATTGGTTGTCTTGCATGATTATTGATGAGGATGCTATGTGCAAGCAGGTTCGCGGAGAACAGGATGTTTGTTATATAAAAGAGACTGGAAAAACTTGTCCGACAGAGGTTTTGGAAGCGATTGCTTCTATTAATGCGGAAGGAAGACCAATTTGGAAACCGATGCATATGCAGCCGATTTATCGGTTGAATCCATTTATTGTCAGAGATGGTAATGGACGCGCAAGATCGAATGCGTATATTGCTGGTGAATCGGTGGATGTAGGAATGGATATTTTTACAAGAGGGCTGTGTTTGCCGAGTGATAATAAGATGACAGTGGAGCAGCAGGATAGAATTATTGAAGTAATTCGAAAATGTTTTGAATAAATTTATTTTGTGAACATTTATGGAGAACTAATATGTATGCAAAATGTTTGAAACGTGGTTTAGATTTTTTCTTGAGTTTGATTGCTTTAATTATTCTCTCACCACTTTTGATAATTTTAATTGTAGCAGGTGCTGTGTGTATGAGAGGCAATCCTTTCTTTACGCAAGAACGCCCAGGAAAAAATGAAAAGATATTTAAACTGATAAAGTTCCGAACAATGGATAATAGGACGGATAAAGACGGGAAGTTACTAGAAGATGAGGTCCGCTTGAATAAATATGGACGTTTTTTACGAGCTTCATCCCTTGATGAATTGCCAGAATTGATAAATATTTTAAAAGGAGACATGGCTATCATTGGACCAAGACCGTTGTTGGTACGCTATCTTGACAGGTATAATGATGAACAGCGTCATCGCCATGATGTTAGGCCTGGTTTGACTGGATATGCGCAAGCACATGGCAGGAATGGAGTGTCTTGGGAAGATAAGTTTGCAATGGATGTATGGTATACGCAACATATTACATTTATTGGAGACGTTAAGATTATCCTGGACACAATAATGACAGTATTGAAACATGAAGGAATAAGCTCAGAGACATCTGTAACAATGGAAGAATTTATGGGAACACCAGATGGTGTGACTAGTATATGGAGGGCACCAAATTGAAAAAGATTGTAATTATTGGTGCCAGTGGTCATGGAAAAGTGATTGCGGACATTGCTGTCAGAAATGGATATGAAGAAATTGTATTCTTAGATGATAACGAAAGCATTAAAGAATGTGCAGGATTTCCTGTTATTGGTAAAACTTGCGAAGCAGAGAAAATATCTGGTGATAAGATTGTAGCAATAGGTAATGCAGAAATACGAGAGAAAATTCAGAGGAAATTGAATGATGTGGTTACATTAATTCATCCAGATGCAGTGATTAGTAGAAGAGTTGAAATTGGAGTGGGATCTGTTATAATGGCAGGTTCTGTCATTAACTCTGATGTTATTATTGGGAAGGGATGTATTATAAATACGGGATCTTCGGTGGATCATGACTGCAAAATAGGTGATTTTACTCATATTTCTGTTGGAGCTCATGTTGCTGGAACATGTGATATTGGAATAAAAACTTGGATTGGTGCAGGTGCAACGGTGAGTAATAATGTTAATATTTTTGGACATTGTATGGTTGGTGCCGGTGCTGTGGTAATTAGAAACTTAGATAAACCGGGAACTTATATTGGAATCCCGGCAAAGGAGAAAAAAATGAATACATATAAATTAATCGGGGGGGGGAGTTCTCCCGGATAAATAATCATAGAGTAAATGCTCTCTCTGTAGCGTAGGAGGGCATTATGAAAGAGATACATATTCTAGTAACTGGTGTTGGGCGTCGAATTGAACTTTTACAAGCGTTTCGGCAGGCGGCATTAAATTTGAATATAAACTTAAAAATATATGGTGCAGATATGTCAGGCACAGCGCCTGCTTTAGCATATTGTGACTATACAAGAAAAGTATGTGCAATGCATGATTCGCGATATATACAAGAGTTGGTCGATATTTGCAAGAAAGATAAAATTGACCTTGTAATGCCAACCATAGATACAGATCTTTTGATACTTTCACGAAGTGTAGAAGTTTTTAAAAATATTGGAACCAAAGTTCTAATTAGTAAATTAGATAAGATATTGATATGCAGGGATAAAAATAATACGGGTAAGTTTTTTGAATCATGTGGCTTAAAAGCCCCAAAAACATATAACAATTATAAAGAGTATTTTGGTCCGTATCCTTGTTTTATTAAGCCTAAAGATGGGAGCAGTTCTATTAATGCTTTTAAAGTGGAAGATAAAGAAGAATTATCTGTGTATGCAGGACAGATTGAAGACTATATTATTCAGCCATTTATTTCGGGGAGAGAGTTTACGATAGATATTTTTTGCGATTTTGATGGAAATCCTATTTATATCACTCCGAGAGAACGCACTCAAGTTAGGGCAGGAGAGGTTCTTAAGACACAGATTTATATGGATGAAATCATGATTAACGAGGCAAAAGTATTGTGCAAAGCTTTCAAACCATGTGGACCTATGACTGTTCAGTTAATTCAGGATAAAAACACAGGAGAGAACTATTATATAGAAATTAATCCCCGATATGGCGGGGGCGCACCTCTTAGCATGAAATCTGGAGCTAGAAGTGCAGAGGCATTATTGAGATTGCTTTGCGGTGAAAAAGTAGAATATCAAAGAAATAGTAGTTGTAATGGGGCTATTTATAGTCGCTTTGATCAGAGTGTTTGTATCTCGGAGGGGGATGATACACAACCGATAAAAGGGGTGATTTTTGATCTTGACGACACATTATATAGTGAAAAGCAGTATGTTAAATCTGGATACAAAAAAATTGGAGAGTATCTTGGAAGAAGTGATGCTGCAGAGAAATTGTATAAATTTTTTGAAGAAGGAAAACTGGCTATTGATGAATACCTTTCAGAGATTCATGAAAATGATAAGAAAGTAGAGTGTTTGAAAATCTATAGAAATCAATTACCGGAAATTGAACTCTATGATGGCGTTATAGAATTAATTGAAAAATTAAAAGTAAAAGGTATTAAGGTCGGAATCATTACAGATGGTCGACCAGAAGGACAGAGAAGCAAGCTCAAAATACTTGGGTTAGATAAAATAATTGAAGATATTATAATTACTGATGAGCTTGGAGGCATTCAATTTAGAAAGCCATGTGATATCGCATTTCGTGTTATGCAACGCAAATGGGGAATTCCATTTGAACAGATTATTTACGTGGGAGATAATTTGAATAAGGATTTTCAAGCTTGTAGACAACTTGGAATGAGATGGAAGTACTTTAGAAATGAAGATGGCCTTTATTTTAATGATGAATATATTACGAAAAATATGATTGAAAAGTTACAGGATATTAGAATTTAGGAGATAATTATTATGAAGGTAATGATATTTGCAAATAACGATATTGGTTTATACAAGTTTAGAAAGGAATTGATTGAAGAACTTGTGAAATCTAATGATGTATATATATGTTTACCAAAAGGCGATTATATTCAAGATTTAAAATCGTTAGGTGCAAAATTTATTCCTTGTGATTTATTAGATAGACATGGGACTAACCCTTTAAAAGAATTAAAACTGATATCATGGTACAAATCAATATTAAAGAAATATAAGCCAGATATTGCGTTTACATATACAATTAAGCCAAATGTTTATGCAGGAATGGCATGTGCATCATTTAATATACCTTATGTAGCTAATATAACTGGACTTGGGACAGCTGTTGAGAATCCTGGATTAATGCAATTTCTAACTGTGAATTTGTATAGGTATGGCTTGAGAAAAGCACAAAAGGTTTTTTTTCAGAACACAGAGAATCGTGATTTTATGGTGAAAAAGGGTGTTGTGAAAAAGAATTATGATATGCTTCCGGGATCTGGTGTAAATCTTAATAATTATACTGTGTCGGAATATCCGAATGGCGATACTGTTGATTTTGTGTTTGTTTCTCGAATTATGAAAGAGAAAGGAATTGACCAATATCTTGAGGCAGCTAAAGAAATAAGAAAACGGCATCCAGAAACGAGATTTCATATTTGCGGTTTTTGTGAACAGGATTATCAGGCAGAATTGGAAAAGTTGGTACAACAAGGCATAGTGATTTACCATGGTCTTGTATCTGACATGACTCCGATTTACAGGATTGCCTCTTGTATAATACATCCGACTTATTACCCCGAGGGATTAAGTAATGTCCTGTTGGAAAGTTGCGCTTCCGGACGTCCAATCATTACTACGAACCGTAGCGGATGTCGTGAGGTTGTTGATAATGGTATAAATGGGTATATTGTTAATCAAAAAGATAGTGAAGATTTGATTGATAAAATAGGAACGTTTTTAACTCTAAGTATGCAAGAGAGAAAGAATATGGGGTTAGCTGGACGAAGAAAAGTAGAACAAGAATTTGATAGAAAAATTGTAATAGAAAAGTATATGAAAGAATTAGATGTTACGAAGAAACAAAATGCGTTGATTGATAAATAATACAATTAGCGCTATTTTTACAGAAATCAAATTTATATTGATGGAGTTATGCATCCAGAAGGAATCTCAAATGTACTTTTGGAAGGTTCTGCGTCTGGTAAGTCGATTATAACAACAAATAGATTGGGTTGTCGTGAAGTCGTAGATGATGGAATAAATGGCTATATGATTCCTCAGAAGAGTAGCGAAAAGCTCATCGAAGCAATTAGGAAGTTCTTAAATTCAAATAATGATGAAAAAAGAATATGGGCCTATTAGCAAGAACTAAAGTTGAAAGAGGATTTGATCGGCAAATTGTTGTTGATGCTTATATGAAAGAGATAGAAAATTAATGACAAGTAAGGAGTATAGCGTTTATGTTGTTTATTGATTACACAAATTGCGTTCCATTGGACGGCGTTAAAATATCAGGTGGTGCTGAATATGCCAGAAGAATGATAGCGCTGCTTGATAAAAATAATATTCTGATGACGGTGTTGGTTCCATCTGTCTATAAAGATGTTATAGATGAAGACGCTGCAATGTTCCAACTGAATAATGTAAGAGTAGAGACAATTGAGAAAATAACGAAATATGCATTTCCTAAAAACGAATTTAATACTTTGTTTATTCCTTTGATGGCAACACACCGCATTTCTGATATTGAAAAGATTAAAGGAAATAATCCTAATTTACATGTATATGTAACTATTCATGGTACGAGACTTGTCGATTTAAAACCAGATGCACTTGATTCATATTACTTAGGATCCAATAAGTCAATGTACATGATTAAACAAAGGATTAAATATTTTGCAACCAAAAAGATGTATGCAGGTATTTTTTGCAAGTACATGCCATTATTTGATGGTGTTTTTACTGTTTCAAATGACAGCATGCAGAAAATACAGAGTATATGTAAACCTTGTAAACTTTTATTATTTTATTGCGGTAGCTTAAATTCGGATTTTGATCATTTAAAATCAGTTTCATATGATAAGGATGACTACTTCTTATTTGTAAGCGGTGGAAGACCAGAAAAAAATCTTTTAAGGACATTGATTGCTTTTCAAAAGTTTCGTAGTAGCACGAATGGAAAGATGCGGCTTATTGCGACGGGACTATCCGAGGAGATTCAGAAACGCTTAAAATTGTGTCCAGAACTGGATTTTGATAGCATAAGAGATTATGTAGAACTTCTACCGTATGTAAGTTCAAATGAGTTGAAACGTCTATATGCGAATTGTAAATGCATGTTATATCCATCAAAGAGTGAAGGGTTTGGATTGCCTTTGATAGATGCATGCTACAATAATATTCCTTGTATTACGTCGTCAATTACAGCAACCCCCGAGGTTTTAGGTTCGGCAGCAATATATGTTAATCCTTATTCTGTTGAATCAATTGCTGAGGGTATGAATAGATTCGAAAATACCGATTATAAGATTATGGTTGATAGTGTGGTGAATGCTCAATTAAGAGCAAAATATTCGATTGAAGCAGCAGATAAAGATTTTGTGGCATTTTTCAAAGACATTTTGACGCAGAAATAAGGAGGATTATAAGACGTGCTAGCATGTATAGTTTTAAATTACAATGACGCTGCATCGGTCATTGATATTTATGGAAAAATTAGTAGTTATTCAGTTTTTGATAAAGTTATAATCGTGGATAATTTTTCAGAAGATGATTCATATGAAAAATTAATAAGTCTACGAAATGAGAAGACATTAGTTATTAAATCAGATAAAAATGGTGGGTATGGATATGGAAACAATGTTGGGTTAAGAAAATGCAAGGAACTTGGTATTGATTATGCACTTGTTGCTAATCCTGATGTTGAATTTACTGAAGAATCAATACAAAAGACCTATGAGTTTATGAAATCAATGGAGAAGTGTGTATCTGCTTCGCCAAGAATGTATGATCATGAACCTGCTTTTAAATTTGCATCTCCAATAGGTTATTTTGTATCTGAGAGTATTTTACTTAATAGATTAATACGACCTAAGTATTATCCAAAAGATTATTATAACAAGCCAGTAGTAGAGGTAGATGTTATACCCGGATCATTAGTAATGTTTAATGTGGACTTATTCGTTGAGGCAGGATTATACGATGAGAAAGTGTTCCTGTACTATGAGGAGTATGTGATAGGTCAGCGATTCAGAAGAAGGGGCTATAAATCTTATATATTAATGGATTATGGATATCATCATTATCATTCTGTTAGTGTTAATAAGACTTATAAGTCAACGGTTAAAGTGAAAAAAATATTGGAAAAGAGTTTGAAATATTATCTGCGAGCGTACTGTGGATATAATGCTACAGCGACTGGTGTTGGTATTTTTCAACCTTTCTTCTGTTTAGAAACATTTATTTGGAGCAAACTTAGATTCGTATTGAGAAAAAAAGCAGAAGCCAAGAAGGGGTAGAAGAATGATTACCGAAAGTAATGAAAAAACAAATAAAAGAATGATATTCAAAAGCCTTTTTATTCCGTTTATATTAGGTCTGTTATTATTGTTCTTTACCCCGGCTGAAATAGACTATACATTTTCAATTAATATAAATGCAATATATGTAGGGGAATTTATAGTTATCATTTTAGCTGTGGCAATAGGATTAATCATTGTAAGTAGTAAAGGTGTTGTAAAGTTTGATATAGTCGCTGGATTCCTTTTGTTGCGAATGGTTTATAGTACATTGATTGTGCTTGCTTTTAGTGATAGTGAAAATCTTGCTAATTATTTAGCTACTATACTAGCATTTTTTTCATATTTTTACTTTTTAAATTGCAAAAAGCTTGATTATCGAATTTTTACAGTTTGGATAAAAGTGCTTTATTGGATTTTAATTCTACAAACACTAATGGTTGTTATTAGATTGCTGATGTTTGGACAGTCAATGTTTGGATTTAAATCTTTGATTCAGATACCTGTTGGAGGATCAAATGCTATAGCAACTTACATAGTTATGTTTTTACCTATCTTGTATAAGCAGGAAAATATAAAAGGTGTGAAAAAGATTATTTATATGCTGTCAGCTTTTCTTACTGTTCTATTCACTAGAAGTACTACGGGTTTTATATGCTTGGCATTGATTATATTGGTTATGCTTCTTCAGGAACACCAGTACAGAATATTAAAAATGATAATTATATTTGCTGGGATGCTTGGTGTTGTATATGTTATCTCATATTTTTCTTCAGATTATTTAACAAGGCTATTAGATAACATCAATGGAATTTTGAGAAACCCTACAGAATCGTATAACAATGTATCAAATGGAAGGACTGCTATTTGGCAAAAGTGTATAGAATTATGGGAAAGTAATCCTTTGTTCGGAATTGGTTTTTCATATAGAACATATACTCCACAAGAGGCTATGGCACACAATTGGATTTTAGAGGCGCTTGTTAGTGGTGGGATTATTTCTGCACTTTTATTAGTAAGTGCATTTATTAATATTAGCAAGAAATTAATGCAAGATATCAAATGGAACAAAACAAAAAACTATGTGTTTATGTATGTTTTATTAGGCGTCCTAGTTCAAGGATTGTTTGAACCCTCTATAGGAACATTTAGATTTGATACAATACTTTGGGCAATTTTGGGATTTGCAATGAGTTTATGTAGAAAAGACTATTACAGTGTAAATTTAGGAACATTAGAAGTTTGAAAGGATTGAAAAATGATAATTACTAAAACACCTTTCCGCATGTCGTTTTTTGGCGGCGGCACAGACATGGAGGATTATTTCAAAGAAAATGGCGGCGCAGTACTGTCTACAACATTTGATAAGTATTGCTATGTTAATGTAAGACATTTGCCAAGGTTCTTTCATTATAGCACAGAGCTCTCTTATTCAAAAACAGAGAGAGTAACTGATGTTAATAATATACAACATCCAGCAATCCGTGAAGCTATGAAGATGCTTGATATGCATGAAATTCGTTTGACCTATGAGGCTGATCTTCCGGCACGTTCTGGTCTGGGGACTTCGTCTTCGTTTGCTGTAGGAATGCTGAATGCATTTTATGCGCTGAAAGGAAAATATGCTGATAAAAAGAAGCTGGCGGATGAAGCAATTTATCTTGAACGTGTGCTCTGCAATGAAGCCGGCGGTTGGCAGGATCAGGTAGCTGCTTCTTATGGTGGCTTTAATAGGATAAATTTTGGTCCTGATGGATATGAGGTGCTACCTATCATTATTTCACCAGAAAGAAAGAAACAACTTAACAATAATCTGATAATGTTCTTTACTGGATTTACAAGATTTTCTTCTGAGGTGCAAAAGGCTAATCAGGTTGGCAATAAAGAAGATAAAAAGCAGCAGTTAAAGAAAATGTATAAGCTTGTCGATGAGGCTGAAAAAGTGCTTGTAGATAAGAACAGAGATCTTGATGATTTCGGCAGACTTCTTGACATAACCTGGAAATTAAAGAGACAGACTGGAGTAGCAATTTCTACTGACAGTATAGATGGACTGTATGCAAGAGGAATAGCTGCAGGAGCTCTTGGTGGAAAATTACTGGGTGCTGGTGGAGGGGGATTCCTCGTATTCTACGTACAGCCTGATAAGCAGGAAGTAGTCAGAAAAGCCATGTCTGATTTGATGTATATTCCATTTGAATTTGAGAATGGCGGAACCAGAGTGATTCATTATACGCCAGAGTCATATGTTTCGCAGGAATAAAAAAGTAGCAAAGGAAGCATATTTATGAAACGGTTGGAGAAGAGATTAGAAAAACACATTGATTTATTGATTCAAAGATATCCTCAGTTGAATGTGATTCGTGAAGATATTATTAATGCTTATCTTGTATTAGAGGAGTGTTATAAAAATGGTGGGAAGCTTCTTGTAGCAGGAAATGGTGGGTCAGCAGCTGATTCGGAACATATCGCGGGTGAACTTATGAAAAGATTCAAGATTCCGCGTCCGGTTTCTGCGGAATATGCAGAGAAACTGATAGAGATTGATCCAGAAAGAGGACCAGGACTTGCAAAAAATCTTGAAAGATCTCTTATGGCTATTCCACTTGTAGCCCATGAGGCTCTCACTACTGCTTATATCAATGACGTGGATGGACTTGGTGTTTTTGCACAGCAGCTTCTTGGATTTGGTAGAAGTGGGGATGTGTTCTTAGGCATTTCTACCTCAGGTGACAGCAAGAATGTAATGAATGCAACAGTAGTTGCAAGGGCATCAGGAATTAAAGTTATCAGCCTCACAGGGGCAAGGGGCGGGGGACTAGCATCAGTAGCAGATGTTGCAGTAAAAGTTCCAGAAACTGAGACATATATGATTCAGGAACTTCACTTGCCTATTTACCATTGTTGGTGTTTAATGCTTGAAGATAAGTTTTTTGGAGCATGTAAATGAAAGGTATTATTTTATCTGGTGGATCCGGTACAAGACTGTAGCCACTTACAGTGGCTATAAGCAAGCAGTTACTACCTATATATGACAAGAATCAGAAATGGCTTGAAATTAAGAATACGTTCAAGTTTTAACAAAGTAGATCGGAAATACTTACGGAGCATTAAAATGATGGAGATTTTATGAATGAGCAAAAGAGCGGGACTAAAAAAAGGTATATTAATAGTATTGATGGTTAATATCATTAATTTGATTTTTAAATTACTTACTAATTTTTTGATGCCAAAGTTTCTTACAGTAGACTGTTATGCTGATTTCAAGTACTACCAGCTTTTTATAGGTTACTTGGGTATAATGCATTTTGGCTTTGTTGATGGAGTATATATAAAATTTGGCGGTAAGTCTATTGATGAAATATCTAATGATAAGTTAGGAAAGTCATTTGCAGCGCTCTTGATTCTTGAGATAGCAGTATCTATTGTCACACTTATTGTTTCTCTAATAATTGGAGATAAGATACTTTTTACCGTAACATTTGCCATTTTACCGACAGAAGTAGCATGGTTTTATAAGTATATATATCAGGCAACAGGCGAATTTTCAAAATATGGTCGCATTATGAACATTAATACTATTTTGGTATTTGTGTTTGAAATAACTCTCATTGTTTTGAATATTCAGAATGTATATTACTACATTGCGGCAAATACCGTATCCTTATTTATAATATGGATAATTCTTGAACGAAATGGAAAATTTAAATATCAGAGAAGCTGGTTTGCAATAAGATCTGTTATGATCGAATGCAAAGATAATATTTTTTCGGGAATCTTTGTAATGTTAGGCAATTTTGCATCGCAATTTTTGACTAGCATGGATAGATGGTTTATCAAGATTTTCATGGATTCTGTTGCATTTGCGCAATATAGTTTTGCGGCAAGCATTGTGGTATTTATGAATGTTGCAGTAACCCCTTTTTCTGTGACATTTTATAATCACTTTTGCAATCATAGAGATAAAAAAACTGTATCTAGCATTCAAGGTGCTATTTATATTTTTTCATCTATAATAATAGCATTAGCTTTTCCGGCTAAATGGATATTAGAGCATTATATTCAAAACTACATAGATGCTTCAGATGTACTAGTTTATTTATTTGCTGCTCAGGCATTCAGTATTATCATCAGCTGCATATATGTTAATCTCTATAAAGCTATGAAGCGCCAAAGAGTATATTCAATAAAAATGGCTATTATGGTAGGCTTGGGTTTTGTTACAAACGTAGGATTTTATATGATAACCCATACTAAAGAAGCTTTTGCGGTAGCCACATTGGTTACAACATTTATATGGTATATATTGTGCCAATTAGATTTTAAAGAATATGTTATGCCAGCAAAATCTCAGACTTTTATTATTGCAGAAGTAATAGCATTTTTACTTACAGGAAATTTGTTGCCATCGGTAATTGGCTTTTTATTTTATATTATTATTACTTTCATAATGACTGCAATACTGATGCGTAGCGAATTCAAAGAATGCCTTCAGCTTTTAAATATCGGGAAAATAGTGGACAGACTCAAATCATAGTAAAATATTAATCAGGGCAATATTATTGCACTGATTATTAACAAAAGTTTATGAATATATGGAGAAATTAATTTGAAAACAGTAATAATGGCCGGCGGCAAAGGTACAAGAATCCAATCAATAGCCGCAGATATACCAAAACCAATGATTCCAATTGATGGTACTCCAGTACTTGAAAGGGAAATACTGTCTCTGCATGACCAAGGGTTTAAAGATATCATAATAACGGTATCATATTTGGGAGAGCATATTATCAATTACTTCGGAGATGGATCGAAGTTCGGAGTCAATATTACGTATTATAATGAAAAAACACCACTTGGAAATGCAGGTGCGTTATTTAAATTGAGAAATCAATTAACAGAAGATTTTTTACTGTTAAACGCAGATGCAATTTTTGATGTTGATTTCAAACGATTTGTTGCTTTTCATAAGGCGCATGGAGGATTGGTCACATTGTTTACTCATCCGAACAACCATCCTTACGATAGTGGACTAATTATTGCGAATACAGATAAGAGTGTTCAATCATGGCTCTCAAAAGAAGATGCCCGTCCTGTTTATTATAAAAATAGAGTAAATGCTGGTCTTCATGTAATTTCCCCTGAGATACTTGATTTTATAGATATTGATATTGAGAAGATAGGCACTGTAAATGAAAATGGTAAAATAATCAAAGTCGATCTTGATCGTCAACTACTAAAGCCTTTAGCAGGTACTGGAAAAATGTTTTGCTACGATTCTCCAGAGTATGTAAAAGACATGGGAACACCGGAACGTTTTTATCAAGTTCAGGAAGATTTCAAAGCCGGACGGGTAGCAGCTAAAAATTTATCTAACAAGCAGAAGGCGGTGTTCCTTGACCGAGACGGTACGATAAATATCTATAAAGGTTTTCTTCGTAAAATCGAAGATTTTGAGCTCATTCCTGGTGTAGCAGAAGCAATTAAAAAGATTAATGCTTCTGGATATCTTGCTATTGTAGTTACGAATCAGCCTGTTATTGCTAGGGGAGAAGTCACTTGGGATGAATTAGAAGAAATTCACAACAAGATGGAGACTGAGCTGGGTAAATTTGGAGCTTATCTTGATGGGATTTATTTCTGCCCGCATCATCCACATAAGGGTTATGAAGGAGAAGTCCCAGAATTTAAAATTGAATGTAGTTGCAGAAAACCGAAACCAGGTATGCTTTTGAAAGCATCAGAAGATTTCAATATTGATCTTAGCCAGAGTTACATGATTGGTGATGGGGCACATGATGTAAAAGCAGGAGTTGCAGCTGGATGCAAGACTGTGTTGATTAATGGTAAAGGCACGGATAGTAAAACTGAAGATTTTGGTCAGATGGATACGTTAGCATCAGTTGCTGAGTTAGTGGAAAAGTATTTGTAAAACGCGTTGTCGAATTTATAATGAAATGTCAGGTCCTTATCCCGTAAAGCGCCTATAAAAAGAATGAACATAAAAGATTTCTAAAAGAATAAAATTGTAGGTTTAGATGCCAGGGGCTGACTCCATGAAAGACACTATAAAGAAAGAATGAATAAACAGAAATATAGTGTTGCTAACTGACTACCTTCATAAAGAATAGATGAAATGCGTAAAAATAAAAATCATACAAAGAGGACGATTTCAGCAGAAGCTTTGCCATATGATGAAATAAAATTTTATTTTTAAACTATTCTGAATGGAATTGTTTTGGAAAGTCGGAGGTATAAATGAGAGAGAAAAATGTAATATTAAAAAACAAAGTTATTTTTGTAACTGGAGCCGCTGGTTTTATCGGATCTAATCTTGTTAAGGAACTTCTTTGTGAAGTGCAGCCGGTACATATTGTTGGCATTGACAATATGAATGACTACTATGATGTTTCTATTAAGGAATATCGTTTAAGACAGATTGAGAAACTGGCGGAAGAACATCCGGAATCTACATGGAAGTTTGTTAAGGGTTCTATTGCAGATAAAGCACTGGTTGATTCACTTTTTGAAGAATATAAACCGAGTGTTGTAGTGAATCTGGCGGCACAGGCCGGGGTTCGTTATTCTATTGCAAATCCAGATGTATATATTCAGTCAAATCTGATTGGTTTTTACAATATTCTTGAAGCTTGCCGTCATTCTTATGATAATGGACAGACAGGTGTGGAGCACCTGGTATATGCGTCCAGTTCTTCGGTTTATGGTACGAATAAGAAAGTTCCATACTCTACAGAGGATAAAGTGGATAATCCGGTTTCTCTTTATGCAGCGACCAAGAAATCAGATGAGCTGATGGCACATGCATATTCCAAACTTTATAATATTCCGTCAACCGGACTTCGTTTCTTTACAGTATATGGACCGGCAGGTCGTCCGGATATGGCGTATTTTGGTTTTACAAATAAGCTTCGTAATAATGAAACTATCCAGATTTTTAATTATGGAAACTGCAAGCGTGATTTTACATATGTGGATGATATTGTAGAAGGTGTTAAGCGTGTGATGCAGGTAGCTCCAGAGAAGAAGGTGGGAGAGGATGGATTACCGGTTCCTCCGTATGCGGTCTATAATATTGGAAACAGTCATCCTGAGAACTTGCTGGAGTTTGTAGATATTTTGCAGCAGGAACTGATCCGCGCAGGAGTCCTTTCGGAAGATTATGATTTTGAGGCGCATAAGAAATTAGTTCCGATGCAGCCGGGAGATGTACCTGTGACATATGCAGATACAACTGCGTTAGAAGAAGATTTTGGTTTTAGACCATCTACTTCTTTGCGTGATGGATTGAGAAAGTTTGCCGAATGGTATAAAGAGTTTTACATGTAGAAGAGGAGTTTTGACGTATGAAGATAGCAGTAGCAGGTACAGGATATGTAGGTTTATCAATTGCAACACTTTTATCACAGAATCATGAAGTGATGGCTGTAGATATTATTCCGGAGAAAGTAGAACTGATCAATCGGAGAAAATCTCCGATCCAGGATGAGTATATTGAGAAGTATCTGGCAGAGAAGGAGTTAAATCTAACAGCTACGTTGGATGCGGAAGCGGCATATAAGGATGCGGATTTTGTGGTGATCGCAGCGCCTACCAATTATGACAGCAAGAAGAATTTCTTTGACACTTCTGCGGTAGAGGCGGTTATCAAATTGGTGATCCAGTATAATCCGGATGCTGTTATGGTTATCAAGTCTACAATTCCGGTAGGTTATACGGCGAGCGTGAGAGAGAAGTTCCATTGTGATAATATTATTTTCAGCCCTGAATTCTTAAGGGAATCGAAGGCACTGTATGACAATTTGTATCCATCCAGAATTATTGTTGGAACAGATGTGCAGAATGCAAGACTTGTAAAAGCTGCGAATACTTTTGCGGGACTTTTGCAGGAGGGGGCTATTAAGGAAAATATTGATACTTTGATCATGGGATTTACAGAGGCTGAGGCTGTGAAACTGTTTGCGAATACATATCTGGCTTTGCGTGTGTCTTATTTTAATGAACTGGATACTTATGCAGAGATGAAAGGTTTGAATACGCAGCAGATCATCAATGGCGTATGTCTGGATCCGCGTATTGGTTCCCATTATAATAATCCGTCTTTTGGATATGGCGGATATTGCCTGCCGAAGGATACGAAGCAGCTTTTGGCTAATTATGCGGATGTACCTCAGAACATGATGTCCGCGATCGTGGAGTCGAACAGAACACGTAAGGATTATATTGCAGAGCGTGTGCTGGAAATGACAGGGGCTTATGGAGCGAATGATGATTATGATGCAAGTAAAGAGAAGGAAGTTGTGGTTGGTGTTTATCGTCTGACGATGAAATCAAATTCTGATAACTTCCGCCAGTCTTCTATCCAGGGTGTTATGAAGCGCATTAAGGCGAAAGGTGCAACGGTGGTTATTTATGAGCCGACACTGGAGGATGGAAGTACGTTCTTTGGCAGTAGAGTGGTGAATGATCTGGAGAAGTTTAAAGAGTTGAGTCAGGCTATTATTGCGAACAGGTATGACAGCTGTCTGGATGATGTGAAGGAGAAGGTGTATACAAGGGATTTGTATGGTAGGGATTGATTGACGGAATCGGAAACGGATTCTGTGGACATAGGAGAATTCGGCTAAGGCTGTATTCTCCTTATAAAAGGCATATATATAATATGATAAGATTAGGATAAATATAAAGTATTATATAAGAATTGTATAGCTTAGGAAGAAGTGTATTGTAAAAATGTCGATGAATGTCGATGAAAAAGATAAAACAGGAGAAAAAAATGTAGTATAATAGAAACAAATTAAGTGTGAGGCTTAACGATTATGGAGAAGAGATGCAGAGATTTGCATCAACCAATATTTTATAAATTATCATTCAAAGCTACATATATAGGAAGAGTGTTGTGGCTTAATGTGAAGCTTGCTATAATAGAAGGCAGAATGTAAATAAAAGAAGTCTAACGTGGTCTTACAGAAGATGTGATGGAAAAACAGGAGCAAAGTTTTTGTATGATTACTTGACACATATGAAATATTCGGTTTTCTGGGATGAAGATATCCATAATGGACGTTTTGATGCGGCTATTTATAAAGCAATTGATGAATGTAAAGATTTTATATTAATTGTAAGTCCTAAAGCAGCTGAATTTGACAGCAAAGATAACAATTGAGGACATGGGGAAGATGGTTTGATAGATGCCATAAAATCAAGAACTTTTATCAAATATGCATTAAAAATGGAGAAAAAGATATGTGGACTTTAACAGAAGAAATAAAAGAATGGTTTGACGATAATTTTTCTAAGGTGAAATTTTATGATTATATTCTTTGGAAAAACTATTTGTCTGTTTTGGGTATAATGAGTTCCATTGTGACTTTAATATCCTTTTTTATAACAGCTCAGGATATGGAGTTTGACATTAAATTAGCAGTAAATATATTTATTGTGGTATTACTACTGATTTTCGTTTTCATGTGGTGGAATGCGAATCATCAGAAAGATGTAAAGTTGAGGATAAATAATACGAAGGTACGAATTCAAGAGGGTAATATTTTTGAACTGTTAGACAAAAAGCCTGAAGATCGGAAGGGTGAAATTAGCATTATTGCAGTAAATGATTATTATGATACAATTGTAGATGATCGCATTATTGCAAAAAAAACTTTACATGGACAATATATTGACCGAATTATTCAGGATGGTAAGTTAGAAAAATTGGAATACACTATAGAAACGGATGAAATATTAAATAAAGAAGGTAATTCGGAGGAGGTTCCGGAAAGAGTTAAGGGGAGAAAGAAAAAGTATTCTATTGGGAGTGTAGTAGAATTTGAATCCTATGTACTTGCTGCGTTTACAAAATTTAATGAAAACAATAAAGCATATTTGGCAGCTGAAGAATATACAGGCTTTTGGATGCGCTTTTGGGAAAATATAGATGAAATATACGCGGGGCGAACTATAAATATTCCATTGATTGGGGCTGGGATTGCAAGATTTAGGAATGGAAAACCTTCAAAGCAAGAATTACTGGAGGTTATGTTATGGTCTTTGAAAATAAGTGGATTCCACAATACATATGGAGATAAGCAAATAAATATCGTTATTTATAAATCAGATATAAAAGATTTGGACTTTTATCATATTCAACACAATCAAAGTTTTAGATAAGGAGATGGTAAGGGTTATTGGGATTACAATGTAGTGAAGAAAGTATTAGCAGTGTAGAAGATTATAAAAGTAAAGAAGTATATAGTTTCGGTAAATCATATAGTGGAAAGGGAAAACATCATGTACATTGGTTTTGACTTAAAGATAAATTGGGAATACTACATCCGTGAAAATTCAGACGAAGAAATAGAAAAATGGAAAAAAATAGGTCGAGAATGTAATGCACAAATCAAGGAAAATGCAGACAATGTATTAAAAAAATATATAAATGGAGAAATAGTTGATGGATCGGCTTTGTCTGACGAGTGGTTTAAAATTATAAAAAATGATATTTTTGTTTCGCATTCTCATAAGGATCAGGAATTAGCCCTGGTTTTATCAGGGTGGTTAAAAGAAAAATTCGATTTAAAAGTTTTTGTGGATGAAGTGATATGGGGAAGTGCAGATGGATTGTTAAAGGCTATTGACAATCAATTTTGTAAAAAAGGAGATGGTACTTATGACTATAATAAAAGAAATTTAACAACAAGCCATGTACATGCAATGCTAACAACTGCAATTTTAAATTCGATTGATAAATCGGAAACAGTAATATTTATGAATACAGATAATTCTGTTCCTAAAGTTGCGAGTGTCATTCAAGAAAATGGACAGTATACGTTATCTCCATGGATTTACGAAGAGCTTATAGCCACAACTGTTCTTAGAAGAAGAGATTGGCGGGAACATAGAGATATGCCAATTTATGAATGGGCCGAAAAATTTCCTCAAATTTCGTATAAAGTGCCATTAAAAGATTTAAAAAAGATAAGTATGGATGATTTACGTTTGTGGGAAGAAAATTATAATAGAGCTCAAATTGCAAGAAAAGGAAATTATGGTAGTTTATTTAAAAAAAATCCAAAGCATCCGTTAAATTATCTATATAGTACTGTATTGGGAGTTCAAGAATAAACGAATAGGAAGATTCTTTTACTTGCAGAGAATTGAAGTCTGACGCCATGAAATATGGTTGGAAATAGTTCCGTTGTTAACAAATCTTTGAATTTGATATAATTCATTAGGAAAATATCAGATTCAGAGCAGATAAAAAGAGCAGTTCTGAGATGAATTAGAACTGCTCTGAATGTGATTCTTTCCAATTGTACCAAGACGCGGACGTTCAGCCGATATGTATATGGGGATTGTATTCTTTCTCTTTGGAGAAAAAGCCATTTTCAAAGGCTGGAACACAAGTGTTTTTTTGCAATTATTACCATGATCTTTGGGCTGTTTTTGAAAAATGGACATGCTTCGCAGACCTTCTTTCGGAGGCCTTTAAAAAAGATATTTAGCGGGCAGCATAGGAAGTACCATATGTCCTTCCTATGCTGCGCATCCGGTGGCATCCGCATTCCGGGCAGATACAGATATCTGTTTTCCAGACCGCTTTTATCAGTTCTGCCATCGACAGAGCGGTATATCTGGTGCGAAAGCGCTGATACCCCTGAATAGTGAAGATCAATTTCAGGTTTTTGCTTTTGCTCCGGTTATTCAGGAATCCATAGTAACGGATCTTCTGAAAACCAGCCGGAAGTACATGCATCAGGTATCTGCGTATGAATTCAGTATTGTCCAGTATAATGCTCCTGCGTGGCTCACCAGGTTTCCTGCCACGTGCGGAAAAAGCATTGGGGTCAGACCGCAATGTGGTCAACTTAAGCCCAGAATGCTGAAAATTCAACAATTCTAGGCTTATATTCTGGATTTTTTAGAGCCTCAAGGGCCAGCCCCTTGAGGTACGAATAAAATGAATAAACGCGTCCTTAAAATTATAAAGGCTATCATTGTCAAGAAAACGAGGGAGTGAAAGTTGTTATTTACTGTTTTCTCAGTCTGATGGGCATTCCAGATTAAAGTATAATTCTGCAACATCTACCTTCTGCTAGACAATGACTAATGGCGAACCTTTTACTGGGCTCTGCTCCGTAGTACCTACAAAGTCTGGCTGGAAGCAGAAAGAAAAAAGCCAATGGAAATAAAAAATGTGCATATTTCCGTATCTTAAAACAAGTATATAATTTCCAAAAGAAGGGATGAATTTATGAGAAATACATTAAAAAATTTTTCAACGGAGAAATTAATACTACATAAGCCATCTGGGGGGACCTATGAGGTGAAGGGGTTGGTCGAGCCATCGGAAATTCAGAGAGATGATGTTACCGTACCAATTGAACCAAATGATTATTTTGAACGCAATCTGCCAAACGGAATAATTGAATATTATAAGGTAACTGACCCAGAATGCTATAAGGGTATGCAGGATATGCCGGATCATCATCAGATGAAAGTACAAAGAATTGAAACTCCAATTGTCCACAAAACTGAGGATGATAATTCACTTCCCCATATGATTTTCATCAGTCATTCCACAAAAGACAAAGAGTATACGAAAGCTTTTGTGGACTTACTTTTTGATATCGGACTTAAGGAAAATAATATCGTCTGTTCTTCATACCCTGGGCTTGGAGTACCGCTTAGAGCCAGTGTATATGAGTGGCTTGTAGAGAAATTTCAGAAATACGATTTACATGTTTTCTATTTTCTTTCCCGCAATTACTATAAGTCTGCTGCCAGCCTGAACGAAATGGGCGCAGCGTGGGCACTGAAACAAAAATGGGATGGAATTCTTCTTCCTGGTTTCTCTTTTACGGAGATTGCCGGTTGTATTGATCCCTCTCAAATTGGTATTAAACTTGATGGAGATATAGATGAGTTAAAATATCGGCTGGGTGAGTTGAAAGATAGTATTGTTGATGAGTTTGGACTGCAACCTATTAGTGCTACCCGATGGGAAGAGATACGGAACAAATTTGTTGATACAATCCAAAAAATAGTTCCGAATGCAGAACATCTACAGGATGTTGAATATACATCAACGCTGGATGTAATAAGAGAAAAAAAGTTACAGTACTTAACTAAAAAAACGGAATTTGCCAATTTACTTTACCAAACAGGGAATAAATATTGTGCATCGAATTTCTTCGCAAATCTATTTTGGTGCACAGAAGATGAATATAGTAATATAGACAGTATTATCAAGGCAGAGAGAAAATATATTCAGTGTTGCAGTTTTTATGAAAATAATGAGAAGCGAAACGCAAACAGACTTGCCCGTGAGCTGGTAAGTGAGTATAAGGACTTAATGAGCAAGCCACCATATACTATCTGCGCAGAGAATGATATTATGAAAAATTTTGTGAAAATGCGTATGTCGGATGCGCTATTTTACAAAAATATGACCGTAGATAATCCTAATGAATTTATTATAAACGAAGCTGAGAAGAGTATACAATATTATCAGGAAATCATAGATCATCCAATTAAGATTAACATGTGGGATGATGAAATGCTGGCTTATTTTTATAATTCGCAGGGATATACAAGTTATTATATGAGCAGAAATGTAGCAGCAGGAAAGTCTGAAGTCCGTGACCAATATTTAAACAAAGCACTGGGAAAATTGAAGGCTGCTGTTGAAAATGCACCTAATAAGGGAAGATACAGACGAAATCTTGGACTTGTTTATCAGGCTCAGAATGATCTTGATAAAGCTCACAAAACATATGAAGAAGCAGTTGAGAATGATCCGCTTGATTGTAAAGCCTATAATACAGTTGTAGCATTAGACTTGAAAGACATTGACCGGGAATTTGGCATAAATGACAGAGATGAAAAATTGCTGAATGAAATGACCTTTAATGATGAGAATCATAAGTGGAAGAAGATGCTGGATAAAGATATCACATTATGCCGAACAGCAGAAAAAATCAGTTTTTCTCTGGTTGATACTCATTATAATATGGCTAAAGCATATCTTTACAAATATTTGTTTGAGGGAAAAACAAATACTGGGTTGTTAGAACAGGCTCATGAGCAGATTGATATTGCGAAAGGTCTCAATCCCAAATCCATTGGAACATTATATACCAGAAGAAATATTTATGAAGCAGAGGGAAAATTCCAGAAGGCATTTGAATGTGCAAATGAAGAGCTGATCAAAAAACGGGGAGACAACCCTAAGTTATTAGCGAGATATGAGGAGAGGATTGAAAAAACTGCTTGAAGCCTAAGTTCCAAGGCCCCTACGAGGTACAAATATTTTTTCCTACATTCACTTATTCAACTTATGCCTTTTCCCTGAAACCGGAATATCAGAAGCACTTCCGGGGTCTGACCGCAATGTGGTCAACTTAAGCCCAGAATGCTGAAAATTCAAGGATTCTGGGCTTATATTCTGGATTTTTTATATAAATATCTTGACATATCCTCCTAAATATGTGGTTTATAGATTAAGCAATATTACGTTACCAGCGAAATATTTAT
>OLNC01000705.1_pt1 | contig 27588 bp, 24 predicted proteins | sample 1672011 | NCBI WGS metagenome assembly OLNC01 (sample SAMEA3136636, study PRJEB25190) | human gut metagenome | biome: human gut; feature: human-associated habitat; material: faeces | place: Austria | collected 2013 | reverse complement strand
TCGCGGTTAAAGCTTCTGTTCTGGCCGTTGCCGTCGCGGTTAAAGCTTCTGTTCTGACCGTTGCCATCGCGGTTAAAGCTTCTGTTCTGACCGTTGCCATCGCGGTTAAAGTTTCTGTTCTGACCGTTGCCATCACGGTTAAAGCTTCTGTTCTGACCGTTGCCATCACGGTTAAAGCTTCTGTTCTGACCGTCACGACCGCCGTTTCTATTCTGACCATCGCGGTTATAACCCCTGTTCTGGCCGTCGCGGCTGCCATTGTCTCTTGATGGTGTGCTGTAATTACCGCGGCTGTCCATACCACCCTGGACATTGTTATTGCGGCGTGGTGCTGCGTTTCTATTGTCCTGAGCCGGCTTTGTTTCCTGCTTCTGAGCCGGTTTTGCTGCCGGCTGTGTAAAGAACTTTCTAATCTTATCTGCATTCTCTGATGAAATGGTGCTCATATGGCTCTCTACATCCACACCATGTCCCTTTAATGCATAGATGACATCTTTGCTGCTTTTATTTAATTCCTTTGCCAATTCATGTACTCTGATTTTTGACATAGGCTACCTCCGTTAAAATGGTGGAATCACTGATTGATTCCTGTATCAATAAGTTTCCTGATGGACTTTCCGAAACCGGCATCAAGTACTGCCAGTGAAGCCCTGTATCCACGTCCCGTATGTGTTCCGAGACTTTCTTTTGTTCCATAAATGTATACAGGCACATGATAATAAGCACCCATATCATTAAATGATTTCTTCGTATTGTCAGATGCATCCGATGCAATAATGACAAGACATGCCTTGCCCTTTCTGACTGCAGATTCTACTGCAAACTCACCGCTGGCGATCTTGCCTGCCTTTGTCGCCAGTCCGATCATTGATAAAGCTTTATCTGTCAATATTCTTCATCTCCTCTTCCAGCTGTCCGTAAACTTCCTTCGGTATCTGCATCTTCAGTGAACGTTCCAGGCCTCTGTTCTTAATGGCTTTCTGCAGACATTCACTTTTCGGACAAATATAGGCACCGCGTCCGTTTTTGCGCCCTGTTGCATCAATACATATCTCATCTTCCGGCGTTTTAATGACACGGATCATTTCTTTCTTGCTCTTCATTTCCTGACAGCCGATACACTGTCTCATAGGAATCTTCTTCATGGCCGTCACCTTTTAGTAACCGTAAGCCTGGGATTCACTCTTGATATCGATCTTGTAGCCTGTCAGTTTAGCTGCCAGTCTTGCATTCTGGCCTTCCTTGCCGATAGCCAGTGACAGCTGATAATCAGGAACAACAACAGCTGCGCTCTTCTCTTCAGGATCCACATCAACAGAAACAACCTTTGCAGGGCTTAATGCATTCTCGATGAGAACGGCAGGATCCTCGCTCCAGTTGATGATATCGATCTTCTCACCGCGAAGCTCATCAACAATGGCATTGACACGGGCACCATTCATACCGACACATGCACCGACAGGATCAACGTTTGGATTGTTGGAGCTGACTGCGATCTTTGTTCTGGAACCTGCTTCTCTTGCAATGCTCTTGATCTCAACTGTACCGTCTCTGACTTCTGTTACTTCTGCTTCAAAAAGTCTCTTCACCAATTCAGGATGTGTACGTGATACAGTGACCTTCGGTCCCTTTGTTGTATTCTTTACTTCTACAATATAGAGCTTGATACGGTCTGTCGGTTTAAATACTTCGCCCTTCACCTGTTCATTCTCTGTCAGAACCGCATCAACCTTGCCCAGGTTCACACTGATATTCTTACCGTTATATCTCTGTACAACACCTGTTACGATGTCTTTCTCGCGCCCATAATATTCATTATATAAAGACTTTCTTTCTTCTTCACGAATCTTCTGGACAACGACCTGTTTTGCCTTCTGTGCTGCAATACGTCCGAAATTCTTCGGTACGATCTCCACATGAACAATATCGCCCGGATCATAGAACTTGTTCTTCAGTCTTGCATCCGCAACACTGATCTCCATTTCAGGATCTTCCACTTCTTCTACAACTGTCTTATCTGCAAAAACTTTGACTTCACCTGTCTCACGATTCATAGTCACACGGATGTTATCTGCTTTGCCGTACTCATTCTTGCAGGCAGCGACAAGAGAATTCTCAATAGCTTCAAGCAGAATATCTTTGCTGATGCCTTTCTCTTTTTCTATATCGTCCAATGCCTTGATTAACTCTTTACCTTCATTCATTTTTTTAAATTCCTCCTCTATGTCTGTTCTATCAGAAGAAGAATGCAAGCCGGATGCGCGCAATATCGGAACGTTTAAACTGCATCTCGGTTTCATCTTCCATTTCCAGTGTCACCGTATCTTCATCGTATGCTTTCAAAATACCGACGAATTCCTTTTCTTTATTAATTGCTTTGAACAATTTCACTTCAACATCCTTGCCGATGCTTCTCGCAAAATCCTTCTCTTTCTTCAGAGGACGATCAAGACCCGGTGAACTGACTTCCAGAATATAGTTTTCCGAAATAAAGTCCTCTTCATCCAGTAAATCACTGAGCGCCCGGCTGACTTCTTCGCAGTCATCTACTGTAATCCCGTTCTCCTTGTCAATATAGGCACGCAGATACCAGTTGGCACCTTCTTTCACCCATTCTACATCGACAAGTTCAAATCCTTTCGCCTCGACGATCGGCATGAGCATTGCCTCAGTCCTGCTTTCATAATCTTTCTTTGCCATGTAACTCACTTCCTTCCCGAATTAAGATTCCTTAACACGTACAAAGAGTGGACTTGCGCCCACTCTTTGCTAAAGTTAATATACTATCTTAATCATTGTAACACCAGTTTGATTATTTGGCAATAGCCAACTTGACGATTATTCATAAGAATAAAACGCCTGCAGCCGATGTTTTGTATCAAACAGATCATTATATAAAAGTTTCTTATAATTTTTCAGCAGTGCTTCCGCTTCTTCTTCACCACAGTCTGTTCCTGTATTTTCCTTCAATGCATGTGCAGAGATAAACGGAACATTCTGCTGCAGATCAGACAGATAACTCTGAAAATCCGTCAACGGCAGCCCTGCTGCCTTCAAAAGACGTACAGCCAGATAATTGGCACTTGTCTCTTCCCCCTGACTTGCATTGATGTCATAATTGGCCCACATGACAAACGGCACCATATATCTTTCCTTTCGGTCACTGCCTGTTCCAATGGAAGTGACAAACGCATCATTGCTGCCCGTTTTTTTGCCGGTGTCTACCACATTGGTAATGTAATCTGCCGGCTGATGATCGCCAAACATCATAATGATCGTCGGTTCTGACTGCTTTTCAAAGTATTCCACCAACTGTTTGAAAGCTTCATCGGAACGCTTGATCAATGACAGATACTGTTCTGTAGCCTTCAGATAAGTGCCGCTGCCTCCCACAACACTGACATCCGGGATAAAATTGCTGTAGCGTTTGACATAGCTGCCATGATTCTGCATCGTCACATCAAACACAAATAGCCTCTCGCCAGAAGGCTTCTCTTCATAACGACTGATAATCTTCTGATACGTGGTCCAGTCACTGATATAGGTTCGTAATATCTCAGGGTTTGAAAAATCATCTTTAAAATATTTCTCTTCAAATCCCAGGTCATCATACACCGTATCTCTGTTCCACCCCTTTGGATAATACGGATGCATGGACACAGATGTATAACCGATAGAGGACAGCTGACTGGCCAGTGACGGCACTTCCGACTTAATATACTGTTGATAAGGGATACTGCCTGTGGGCAGAAAATACATACTGAGTCCAGTCAGAAACTCAAACTCTGTATTGGCTGTGTTGCCGCCCTTAACAGAAGAATACATCCATCCCTTCTGGGTATTCTCCGAAAGAGAACTGATAAATGGCATCACTTCTGTATTCGTTGTGTAATCCCCCAGCACCGACAGATCAGAAAATGCTTCATTCATAATAACAATGATATTCGGCTTCTTCGTCAGATCAATGTTGTCTGCACTGACATTTCTGTCACTGTTCCCGGAGGATATCTCATCCTGGATTTTGGCCAGTTCTTCCTGTGAATAACCCTCCGGCTTGTCAATCTTCAGATAACGGAGATTCACGATAAAACTCAGCGCCAATCCGTTATTGCGATAATAAACCGTCGGCGTAAACAGGGTTGTATCCATATCAAATGTTTTGATGGCCGCATCCGTCTGAACATAACTGCAAAATCCCATGAATGCTGCGCACATGACAGCAATACCGGCACCGCGGAACTTCGACATCTTAAACTTCAGCCGCATTTTCAGACACAATGACCAGAGCAGCAGGATCAGCAGGATCACGTTGCATGCTCTTACGGATAATTTATATTCAAAGTTATCAGCCACTGTCGCTGCCACACCCACTGAGAAAAGATCCCATGGCAGAATCGGCGATGATCGGAACATCAGGACAAAATAATTGGCCAGGCCCGCTGCACCAAGCAACAATGAACCAATAAGGATGGACATTCCTGTTCTTCCGATTATAAACAGCAGCACGCCAAAAAACAGATAATACATGATAAGGTTCAGAATAACAGGGCCATCCCACATCTGACTAAGCAAGTGGGTATAACTTTCCACAAGCATAAAAACCGCTGCCGGTGCAAAGGCTGTTAAAAGTATCTCGATCAAAGCTGAATATCGGAATCGAAACAGATTCACAACAATGGCTGCAGCGATAAATACAACCGCCAGCCACAGCCATTCCTGGCTTTTCTCAGCCGTCTGCATGGCGTACACAGCCAGCCCCGCCATCACAACGCCGTATACCACAGCCAATATGGCAGATTTCTTATCAATCCCTCTGTCCTGTTTTTCAATCGGCCGTTTCAGCTGTCGGCCGATAATTGCTAAATATTCTTTTGCAGAGGAGGATCGTTCTGATTTTGTATAGATTCTCTTCTTGTATTTTTTGTTCTTCAAGTCAATCCTTCCTCCTAAAAACCAAAATCAAAAATTGACAACTGATTGCTCTCAGGGAGTCCACCGAGAAGTCCAAGTTCAGCCATAGTATCCAGCACAGTCTGACTGACTTTAGCCTTCTGACGAATATCGTCCTTCGACAGGAATTTCTCACCGCGCTCAGTCTCTGCGTGAGCTGCCACAGCCAATGCTTCCGCAGCAATACCGCCCATGCCTTCAATGACAGAAAACGGCGGCAGTAATTTGCCCTCTGCAACCTGAAATTTGATGGCATCCGATTGATACAGATCGATTTTCAGAAATTCAAAACCTCTTGCATAGAATTCCTGTACGATCTTCATATCACGCAGAGTATCCTGCTCTTTCTTGGAAAGATTCGGGTTTGCTTTATAAGCTTTGATATGATTATCAATAGCCGCTTTACCCTGACACATCAGACCATAATCAAAAGCCGTTGCTCGAATGGTGAAAAAGGCTGCATAATAGGCCAGCGGTTCATGGATCTTAAACCAGGCAATACGGATACCCATCATAACATAAGCCACCGCATGGGCTTTCGGGAACATATATTTGATCTTTTTGCAGGACCAGAGATACCAGTCCGGCACATCATGTTCTTTCATGACTTTCTCATAATCCGGTGTCAGGCCCTTCCCTTTACGGACACTTTCCATAATCTTGAAAGACTGTTCGGATTCAACCCCTTTGTCGATCAGATAGATCATAATATCATCTCGTGTACAGATGGCTGTGGAAATCTGGGCTTTTCCCTCCTGGATCAGCGTCTGTGCATTGCCCAGCCATACATCCGTACCATGGGACAGACCTGAAATACGCACCAGATCCGAAAATGCTTTCGGTTTTGTATCACGGAGCATCTGCATAACAAATTCCGTACCGAACTCAGGAATACCAAGAGAACCCAGGTCGGTACCGCCGATGTCCTCCGGTTTAATATGGAGCGCCTCAAGACCATGAAACAGCGATAATACTTCCGGATCATCCAGTCGTATTTTCGTGGCGTCCACGCCGGTAATATCTTCCAGCATACGGATCATGGTCGGATCATCATGTCCAAGAATATCCAGTTTCAAAAGGTTATGGTCAATGGAATGATAATCGAAATGGGTGGTAATAATCTTGGTTGTCTGGTCATTGGCCGGATGCTGAACCGGTGTGAAGGAATAAATCTCTTCACCATGGGGCACAACAATGATACCGCCGGGATGCTGACCGGTTGTACGTCTGACACCGACGCATCCGCTGGAAATCCGGTCCAGCTCGCAGGAACGTTTATGCTGTTCATGCTCTTCGTAATAATGCATGGCATAACCGTAAGCCGTCTTATCTGCCAATGTACCAACGGTTCCCGCACGGAAAGTCTTGCCTTTACCGAAGATAACCTCCGTATAAGCATGAGCCTTACTCTGATAATCACCGGAGAAGTTCAAGTCAATATCCGGCTCTTTGTTGCCCTTGAATCCAAGGAAGGTTTCGAAAGGAATATCATGTCCCTCCTTCATCAGCGGTTCTCCGCATACCGGGCAGACCCTGTCTTCCATATCACAGCCGGAACGGCCCGAAAAACTTTTGACATAGTCCGAATCAAAATCCACATAGTGACATTTCGGGCACAGATAATGGGCCTGCAGGGAATTAACCTCTGTAATACCGGCCATATAGGCAACGAAAGATGAACCTACAGAACCTCTGGATCCTACCAGATAGCCGTCTGCAACGGATTTCCACACCAGTTTCTGCGCAATGATATACATAACCGCAAAACCATTACCAATGATAGAATTCAGTTCTCTTTCCAGTCGCTCCGTCACGATATCCGGCAAATCCTCCCCGTAAAGCTCATGGGCACGATTGTAACAGATATCTCGCAGGATGCCTGCCGAATTCTCAATGACCGGCGGACATTTATCCGGCCGGACCGGAGAAATTCTGTCAATCATATCCGCAATCCTGTTGGTATTGGTCACAACCACCTCTTCTGCTTTCTCAGCTCCCAGGTACTGAAACTCATCCAACATCTCCTCTGTGGTCCGAAGGTACAACGGCGGCTGCAGATCCGCATCGCCAAATCCCTTATTTGACATGATGATCCTTCGGTATACTTCATCTTCCGGATTCAGGAAATGCACATCGCAGGTGGCGCAGACAGGCTTGTTGAATTTCTCTCCCAGCTCCACAATCTTCCTGTTCAGATCCTGCAGATCAGCGACCGTGCTGACCTTCGTCATCTTCGGATCACGGATCATAAATTCATTGTTGCCGGTGGGCTGAATCTCCAGGTAATCATAAAATTCGACAATTCTCGCGATTTCTTCTTCCGGACGTTCATCTACAACAGCCCTGAAAAGCTCTCCTGCTTCACAAGCAGACCCGATAATAAGTCCTTCCCGGTATTTTGCAAGAACACTCTTTGGTATTCGCGGACGTCTTGCATAATAATCCAGATGAGACAATGACACAAGACGATACAGATTAATACGGCCGATCTCATTCTTAGCCAGAAGAATAATATGGTAAGTTTTTAATTTCTTAATGGCATCCACAGACATGGCACTGTATGTATTCAGCTCATCCAGATCCCTGATATTCTTTTTCTTAAACCGTTCCAGAAAGCGCACAAAAACATCCGCTGTCGCTCCGGCATCATCCACAGCACGATGATGATTGGCCAGGGTACATCCCATGGCTTCAACTACGGTATCCAGCTTGTAATTCTTCAGACCTTCCAGAAAGCTTCTGGCAATCCCCAGTGTATCCACATAGGTGTAATCATAGGGCAGCCCCAGAACCTCACAATTGTGACGGATAAATCCCGTATCAAAATCCGCATTGTGAGCCACCAGGACAGAGCCCCCGCAGAAATCCATGAATTTCGGCAGGATCACCGAAATATTCGGGGCATCTTCCACCATTCTGTCATTGATGCTCGTCAGTTTCTCGATTTCAAAAGGAATTGGCCTTTCCGGATTGACAAATTCACTGAACTTCTCCGTGATCATGCCATTTTCCACCTTGACGGCACCGATTTCGATGATACGGTCATTCACCGCACTGAATCCCGTTGTCTCAATATCAAAAACGACAAACGTAGAATCCAGGCTCTGCCCTCTGGAGTCCGTGACAATATTTTTGATATCATCCACCAAATACCCTTCCATGCCGTAAATGACCTTAAAGTCCTTGCCCTCTACACAGTGATTGGCATCCGGGAAAGCCTGAACAACGCCATGATCTGTAATGGCCATGGCCTGATGTCCCCATCCCATAGCCGTCTTCAGAAGCTTCTTCACATCCGTTACACCATCCATATCGCTCATGGTGGTATGGCAATGCAGCTCCACACGCTTAACCGGGCTGTGATCCATGCGTTTCTCCGTGAAATCCGGAATGGTCTTAATACCGGATACAGAACCAAGGGCAATATCATGCTCAAACTGGTCCATCATGGCAACGGCCTTCATTTTGATGAAAGCCCCTTCCTTTAACTTGTCCAGAAGCTCCGGCAGACGTTCATTCTTGGTGAACACCTTTGCTTTAATGGTATCGGTAAAATCCGTTACGGCAAACATCACGATGGTCTTCTCGTTACGGATCTCCCGGGTCTCCAGCTGAATGATCTTTCCCCGGACAACCACTTCACCCATCTCATCGATAATCTCATGAATTTCTGTTTCTTCACCTTCAAAATTGCGTCCATAAAAAATATCTTTATCTTCCGGAAGCCGCTGTTTCACATAATTCTTCTTGAAAGCAGGCTTTTCCTTCTGCTGGACCTCCTGCTTTTCGACCTCTTTCTGGTCTTCTTTTGCCTGCTCATAGGTCTGTACAATCTGTGCGATTTCTTCCTTCATGGCAGAATCAGCATAAACCGCATACTTACTCTTTTTCTTCGGCAGCCATCCGAGGACGATCCCAAGAGGCATATCAAAGCGCTCTGAAAAAATATGTTCCAGCTTATGCTTCAACTTCTCCATTTTCACTTGCGCAATGCAGTTTTCTTCCACCTTCAGCTCCAGAACAAAAGGTTCCAGAAATGTTTTCTCTGCCTTTCTGAAAAGATTGGCAGAAAGTTCTCCCTCTTCTTCCAGTTCATCGATCAGACTTCCAGTATATGCCTCCAGCAATCTCGCCGGCGTATACTGCCGGGACAGGTGGTATTTTTCAACCAGGCATACATCTACCTGGTCCTTAAACATCTGGCTGCGAATAGCCCGCTCCGTCTCCCGGATGGCCTTATGGGCAATCAAACGATCACTGTGAATATAGATCTTGATGCGCGAATGATCTCTGCTGGCCGCCACCTTTTCACATTCCACAGTTTCAAACAGCTCAGTCATTTCATGACTGAGCTTTAAATCAGGTAATATATTCAGAAATTTTTTCACTTAATCAAATCCTTCTATTTGTTCCAGTGATCAAGCTCATCTTTCAAAACAGCCAGAAGCTGGTCTTCCGGCACCTTCTTCACAATTTCACCTTTCTTGATCAGCAGGCCTTCACCGATGCCGCCTGCGACGCCGATATCAGCCTCTCTGGCCTCTCCCGGCCCGTTGACAACGCACCCCATGACAGCCACTTTGATATCCAGATCATAATTCTGAACAAGGTTCTCCACTTTGTTGGCAAGGCCGATCAGATCAATTCTTGTACGGCCACATGTCGGGCAGGATACAACTTCAATACCGCCTTTTCGAAGTCCCAGTGTCTTTAAAATGAGTTTGGCTGACTTGATCTCTTCCAGAGGATCCCCGGTCAGGGAAACGCGGATAGTGTGACCAACTCCCTCATTCAGCATAATACCGAGACCGACGGCTGATTTGATATTGCCGGAGATCAGGGTTCCAGACTCTGTAATGCCCACATGCAGCGGATAATCCGTCTTTGCGGCAATGAGTTCATGGGCTTTCACACACATCATAACATCTGAAGACTTAATACTGATGACCATCTGGTCATAACCCAGATCTTCAATCAGATGCACCTTATCCAGAGCACTTTCCACAATGCCTTCCGCCGTTACATGACCGCCGTATTTGGCGATCAGATCCTTCTCAAGAGAACCGCTGTTGACACCCACGCGGATCGGCACATGGTAAGCCTTTGCCTTATCTACAACCGCCTTCACGCGATCCACACTGCCGATATTGCCCGGATTGATACGGATTTTGTCAACCCCGTGTTCAATGGCCGCAATAGCCAGACGATAGTCAAAATGAATGTCTGCCACCAGCGGAATATGAATCTGCTTCTTGATCTCCGTGATGGCCTCTGCCGCCTCCATGGTCGGCACTGCCACACGGATGATCTCGCATCCGGCCGCTTCAAGGGCCAGGATCTGGGCAACAGTTGCCTTTACATCTTCCGTTTTTGTATTACACATAGACTGGATCGCAATCGGATAATCGCCTCCGATGCAGCGATCGCCTATGCGAATCACCTTTGCTTTTGTTCTATCAAACATAACTGCTCCTTTAATGTCTAAAAACCAAAAATTCTCGCAAAATCATTGAACATGACAAGCACCATGATTCCCATAAGAATCACAAAGCCGATCATATGCACAAACCCCTCTTTGTCTCTCGGTACCGGCTTGCCTCTGAGGGCTTCCACAATAAGAAAGACAAGACGTCCGCCATCCAGTGCAGGAATCGGCAGCAGATTCATCACGCCAAGATTGGCTGACAGCAAAAGAATCATATCTGCAATGGTTAGTATCACACTTCGAAGGCCGTACTTTGCCGCAGATTCATAGCTGTCACCAATCACCTGAAACATACCTACAGGCCCCGCCACATCGCTTCTTGATACCTGTCCCTGGATCATCATCTCAAGGCTCTTGATCACCAGATCAATATTGGACTTCACTTCATAGAAACTGCTGATAAGAAGTCCGCCGAACTTCGGCTTCTCCTGAACACCGCCCACAATACCAATGCGGTATACACCATCATCGGTCATCTCCGGCGTCACCGTAGTCTGATGCTTCTCACCGTCTCTGATGTAGGTGATCGTACATTTCCGTCCCTGATTCAGTGCAATATGCATTCTGAAATCAGAAAATGTATGCACAGATGTTCTGTCCGCCTTTGTAATGATATCTCCCGCTTCAAGGCCAGCTTCCATGGCCGGTGATCCATCCTCCACCTGAAGGATCTCACCTGATATATAACCATTCATACCGATAATGATCACAGCACAGACAAAAGCCATGATAAAGTTAAAAACCGGTCCCGCTGCTACAACAGCCATTCTGGCCCACACAGACTTCGAATTGAATGACCCGGGAATCACTTCCTCTGCTGTATCCTCACCAAGCATCATGCAGGCACCGCCAAGGGGCAGCAGCCTTAATGTATATTCTGTCTCACCGCGGCGGACACCAAAAAGCTTCGGTCCCATGCCCACGGCAAACTCTTCAACAACAATACCGTTCTTCTTTGCAACTATAAAATGTCCGAACTCGTGGAATATGACAATGATGCCAAATACAAGAAGTGCCACGATCAGCTTCAATCTACCACCTGCTTTCTATATAACGATAGGTCCTCAAGTATATCTTCAAGAGACGGATGATCAATCCACTGATGGGCTGCCATACACTCTGAAATAATCTCGGGAATATCAAGAAAGCGAATCTTTCTGTCAAGGAACATGGCCACAGCCTTCTCATTAGCCGCATTCAATGCTGTCGGCATGCTGCCGCCTCTGCGTGCTGCTTCATAAGCCAGTGCCAGTCCTCTGAATGTTCCAAGATCCGGTTCTTCAAAGGTCATTGTATGCAGTTTGAACAGATCCAGGGCTTCTGACTGAAGCGGCTTTCTCTCGGGATAAAACAGTGCATACTGGATTGGCAGACGCATATCCGGTGTGCCGAGCTGGGCAATCACTGCATGATCCTGGAATTCCACCGCAGAATGGATCACGCTCTGCGGATGAACAACTACCTGGATCTGATCAAGGTCTACACCGAAAAGCCACTTAGCCTCAATCACTTCCAGCCCTTTGTTCACCATGGTCGCTGAATCAATGGTAATCTTGTGTCCCATAGACCAGTTTGGATGCTTCAGGGCATCCTCCACCCGGACATCTGCAAGTTCATCCAGGGTTTTCCCTCTGAAAGGGCCGCCGGAAGCTGTCAGAAGGATTCTTCTGATGCCTGATGCATGTTCCCCCTTTAAGGACTGGAAAATCGCTGAATGTTCACTGTCTACCGGCAGGATCTGCACATGATAATCCTTTGCCATCTGCATAATCAGATGGCCTGCCGTAACTAACGTCTCTTTGTTGGCCAGTGCGATATCTTTGCCGGCTTTGATAGCTTCCATAGTCGGACGGATACCGATCATCCCCACAACAGCTGTCACAACAATATCTGCCTCCGGCAGTGTCACAGCCTCTATCATTCCTTCCATACCAGAAACAATCTTCACATCAAGATCCGATACGGCAATCTTCAATTCTGCTGCCTTCTTAGCATCCCAAACAGCTGCGATCAGCGGATGGTACTGTCTGATCTGCTGTTCAAGAAGGACAATATTCGACCCTGCTGCCAAAGCAGCAACGCTCAAATCCTGCGGATGCTGTGAAATAACATCCAGTGTCTGTGTTCCTATGGAGCCTGTAGACCCCAATATTGCAATCTTCTTCAAAAAATGATCTTCCTTTCTCAATTCAGGACAGTTATGCGCCCAGACATACCGCCAGTATATACACAACCGGTGCTGTAAATAAGATACTATCAAAGCGGTCCAGAATGCCGCCGTGTCCCGGTATCAGACGGCCGTAGTCCTTGATGCCTGTATCACGCTTAATGGCGGATGCTGCCAGATCACCTACAACAGCAATCAGCGCGCCCACACCTGCGATAATCGCACAGTCACGCATCGGCACACTCAGTGAAATCAGGTGTGCTCCAAAAATACGTCCGTAAATCAGTCCCAGGAGCACAGCACCTGCAATACCGCCTATAAAGCCTTCGACACTTTTCTTCGGACTGAGTCTCGGGAACATCTTGTGCTTGCCAATAAGCATGCCAACACAGTAGGCGCATGTATCATTGCCCCATGCACAGATGAAAATCAACGGAATAATATATAATCCGTCATTCAGCATACGCACCTTGTAAATAAATGACATCAGCACAACCACATAAGCAAGTCCTGCCACTGCACAAAAAATCTCATTGACCTTGTACTTCGGAAAGCTGAAAACATAAACAGCCATGATCAGCAGTGTTCCCACTGCTGCTGCCATCAGTTCTCCTTCCGGTACAGCCGCCCACAAAAGCATTTCATACAAAAGGGCTCCAATATAGCCCGCTATAGCCGGTCCCTTCTTCTCAATACCTGAAGCTCTGTATAATTCAAACAGGCCAATCATAGAGATCAATGCCACAAAGGCAAATAAAATATTGCCGCCAAGGAGCATTGCCGCCACAGCAATAGCCAGTACAATCACACCACTGATCAGTCTTGTAATAAACAATTTAAACACCACCAAATCTTCTGTCACGTTTTGAATAGGCACGAATGGCTTCAATCATTGTCTCTTTGTTATAATCCGGCCAAAGAACCGGTGTAAAATAAAACTCAGAATACGCCATCTGCCAGAGCAGAAAATTGGAAACACGCTGCTCGCCGCTTGTACGGATCACCAGATCCGGATCCGGCATGCCGGCCGTATCCAGATAGTGCTCAAACAATGCTTCTGACATCTCACCCGGATTCGTATGTCCGTCTGCCAGCATCTTCTTCATGGCACGGATCATCTCATCACGGCTGCCGTAATTAATGGCAATCGTAAAGTTCAGTCCTGTATTGCCCGCAGAAGCTGTTTCCACATCCGCAATGGACTTCTGAATATCTTCACTTAACCCGGTCTTGTCACCAATTACCCGGACGCGCATATTATTCTTCGCTGTTCTCTCAAGGGAATCGACCATATACTTTCTCAAAAGCTTCATCAGGGCATCCACTTCAGACTGAGGTCGCTTCCAGTTCTCCGTCGAAAAAGCATACACTGTAAAATACTTGATGCCGAGATCTCTGGCAACTTCACACATTTCCTCAACTGTCTTCGCGCCCTGCATATGACCGTAATTTCTTGGCATGAAACGTTTCTTCGCCCAGCGGCCGTTGCCATCCAGAATAATGGCTACGTGCTCCGGCACATTAAGGGTTTCCCCATCTATGATTCTCTCCATATTATACTCCCATTTATTCATCAACTGTAACCGTCTCGTACTGGCCCAGCTGTCATCAATCATCTGTTAACAGATATGTACGAGGCTGTTGCATCCTCCATAAAATATACAGATTCTGCAGCAGCCCCACCCAATTACTTTATAACAGTATTTGTCAAGACACGCCTGTTAGACTGTCATGATCTCTTTTGTCTTTGCCTCTACAGCCTTGTCAACCATAGCCACATACTTATCAGTGATCTTCTGAAGCTTCTCCTGTAATTCTGCATATTCATCTTCAGAAATCTCTTTGGCTTTGTTGCTCTTCTTGAAAGCATCATTGCCGTCACGACGGATATTGCGGACTGCAGTCTTCGCTGCATCTCCCTTCTTCTTCACATCCTTCGCCAGTTCCTTACGGCGTTCCTCTGTCAGTTCAGGGAATACAAGACGGATAGACTTGCCGTCGTTCGTTGGTGTGATACCAATATCAGAAGCAAGAATGGCTTTCTCGATATCCTTGATCAGCTTGCTCTCCCATGGCTGGATCATCAGTACACGTGCTTCAGGCACTGTGACATTGCCCACCTGCTGAAGTGGTGTCGGTGTACCATAATAATCCACCTTCAGTTTATCCAAAATATGCGGATTGGCACGGCCAGCACGAATGGTTGTATATTCGCGTTCCAGTGCATCCAATGACTTCTGCATCTTTGTCTCATATGGCTGTAACTTCTCATTACTCATAAATATAGTTCCTCCTAATATCCTTATACAGTCACGTAAGTACCTGTAAACTCTCCGTATAATGTCTTCACAATGCTGTTCTCTTCATTCAGGCCAAATACCACCATCGGCATCTTGTTCTCCATGCACATGATCGTTGCTGTCAGGTCAACCACCTGCAGTCTCTCATCTACAACCTGCTGAATGCTGACGCTGTCATACTTCTTCGCATTCGGGTTCGTCTTCGGATCGCTGTCATAAACACCGTCCACAGCCTTGGCAAGTAAAATCGCATCCGCCTCAATCTCAATGGCACGAAGCGTTGTACCTGTATCCGTTGAAAAATACGGATGTCCTGTGCCGCCGGCAAAGAAAACGACCTTGCCTGCATTCAGATCAGCAACAGCTGCATCCTTGGAAAAAAGCTTTGTAAAAGCGCCGCACATAAATGGTGTATACACTTCTGTCTGCATTCCCAATGTACGGAAAATCTCAGACACATAAATACAGTTCATAACTGTACCCAGCATACCGATCTGGTCAGACTTCGTACGCTCTATAATCTTGCTGCTGTTGCGTCCGCGCCAGAAATTGCCGCCGCCGATCACAATCGCAACCTGCGTTCCCTTATCTGTAATCTGTTTCACCTGTTCGGCAACCTTCAGACAAGTTGCCTCATCAAAGCCAAAATCCTTGTCTCCGGCCAGCGCTTCGCCGCTTAATTTTAATAAAATTCTCTTTAAATCGTTCATCATCATACCGATGTCCTCCGTTCACCTTATAATCTACCATAAAACTGTATATTTGACCAGTCCTTTTCTTACAGTTTTGAGTAGCCGAAACTGTTGACAATGGCATCGATAGGCATCTTCTTACGGCACATCGGGCATTCCGACGGTAAATAAGCCTGATAATCCGGCAAATCTTCCTTCTGAAAAATGGAGAAGATCTCCATCCCCTCCGCTGTCTGTTCCACGTTACTGAAAATAGCAGCCACGCCTCTTACCGTTCCGCCGTAATAAGAAACGGCCTCAGCCGCCCTTGTAATGGTCTGTCCGGTTGTCACAGATGCTGCCAGTACAAGCACCTGCATATGCTTGATCATTCGCAATGTACTGTCCATGAAAACAAGCTGTCCATAGGCATTCACATCCGGTGTAATAATCGAGATATTCTTACCACTGTTAATGGACATAATCCCGGTATCTGCGAGAAACTCTGCCATAAAAGCACCGATCAGCTCTGTTCCGTCCAGACATACAATCGTATCGATCATCGTATTGTTCTGAAAATGATTGGCTAGCACTCTTGCTGTTTCTCTTCCGTTGTTGTGTCTGCACTTAACTGTCGACATATCAATATACGTATTAATATGGGAATTAACCGTTGCAAAATGACCCTCCAGAATCTTAATACGTGCCTTCGGATTACGCGCCGATCTCAGATCAGTTAAACATTCTCTCATACATAGACCCCCTTCTCTGCAGATTTCCTTATCCCCATAAAATTCCTGCAGACTTGCCAGCTTCTGTTATGCTTCTATACGGATGGACTTAAATAACGTAATCATTGCCCTTGGCATCCTGCCAGTCTAAAAGATCCTCAAGTGTATACTTGTCAATGACTGAATTGATTGCCTCATCCAATTCCTTCCATATACGAATTGTAACACAATCCTGCATTTTCGGACAATCATAATTGTTATCGGTACATGACACAGGGGAAAGATCGCCTTCTGTCAACCGGAGAATCATCCCCACTGTGTAATCTTTTGGCAGTCTTGCCAGGCGATAGCCGCCCTGCGGGCCCCTAATACTTTTAACATAGCCTGCCTTCGTCAACACCGACACAATCTGCTCCAAATACTTCACGGAGATATCCTGTCTTGCAGCAATATCTTTAATTCGGACCGGCTCCCCGTGGTCGGTTGTCGCTATATCCAGCATCATACGCAATGCGTATCTTCCTCTGGTTGAAATCTTCATATATTCTTTCTTCCTTTCATTTTCTTCACTTAACTAAGCCCCTATTTTCTATACAACCGGCTTATTCTTTCATTTCCTTTGTTCTCTGACCTGACATCTCTCTTCACTTATGTCTTTCTTAACTTAATGTCAGTTCCGGACTCTTAATACTGACTCTCGTATGCGCCGGTACACTTTCTGTAATAAATGAGTTGCCCCCGATAATGGAGTCGCATCCAATCACTGTCTCGCCGCCAAGGATCGTGGAATTCGCATAGATCGTCACATGATCCCCAATGGTCGGATGACGTTTGGTTCCGGCCAGCTGCTGTCCCTTCCTCGTGGACAATGCTCCCAGTGTCACGCCTTGATACAGCTTGACATAATCACCGATTTCTGTTGTCTCACCGATAACAATACCTGTACCGTGGTCGATAAAGAAATAGCGCCCGATAGTGGCACCGGAGTTGATGTCGATCCCAGTCTTGCCATGGGCATATTCTGTCATAATACGCGGTATAAAAGGTACATTCTGAACATACAGTTCATGGGCTATTCTGTAAACATAGATAGCAAATAATCCCGGATAAGAGAAAATAATATCCTCTTTGCTCTTTGCAGCAGGATCCCCGTCAAAACCAGCCTGCACATCCATCAGCAGCATCTTCTGGATATACGGCAGACGGCTGATAAAACGTTCGCAGATCTCTCTTGCCTTCTCCGTCACCTCTGCACTGCTGCTTTTTCCCTTATCATCATACAAAAACGCAATCTCAATCTGCGCTTTCAATTCTTCATAAATATGCGTCAGCATATTGCCAAGGAAATATCCCGGCATGGTGCTGGATATATTCTCATCCCCGAAATACCCAGGGAAAACAACACGTCTTAAATCCTTGATAATACCAATAATCGCCCCACGACTCGGCAGATGAATACTCTCCTCATCTGTCACATACACATCCTCGTTCATGCAAGTCTCTGTAATATTCGCCACCACATTCTGAATTGTCTCTCTGATCATCCCCGCCATCTCCTATCTCTCTAAAATCCATATACCGACCCGTATCCTGCTTAAGTTCAAGCTTGGTCAGCCTCATAATATTCAGCATTTCCTAGTTGAATTATATGAAATTATAATTCAAAACGTGCGCAAAGTCAAGAAAAAGCTTGATTCTATGATGACACCCTTTGCTTCAAAAGTCATAGAATAAATCAAAGACTTTCGGAGTTTTTTATCATGCGTTTTAATCCTTTTGAAGAAAAACCGATGCCTTTAGACCAGCTTTTTATGGACTGGGATAAACTTTATCCGAAACCCTATCATCTCGGCACCGTCCATCCTTACACCAAGGTCCGCATTGTCCTCATGAACGGCACCGAATTCGAAGCCCAGTGGTTCGGCCATCAATTCAGCCGTCACTGTCAGGATAATGATCTTCGGCGCGAACTGGCTATGATCCGCCGCATAGAGCAGATGCAGCAAAAACGGATCAGTTGTCTGAAGCCTAAAAACGAAACCGTTCTTGAGCATACCATTACCTATGAACAGCTGGCTGTTGATCTGACTGCCTTTCTGGCCAGACGTGAAAATGACTGCAATGTCAAAACAGCCCTGGATTTTGCCCTGCTGGAAGATTTTGACCATTTGTACCGCTATGCCAACCTGTTGGATTATGAATATGGTACCTGCCCTGAAAAACTGGTGGGTCGCTATACCGAGATGACACCGGCCCGACCGACCATCGCCCACCACCGCTATCCGACAGACAGCATTTTCCGTTCCATTGACAACCAGACAGCTTCCCTGAAAACAAAACTCGGTATTAATATCATCACTGCCGCCGAGCAGCAGACGATGAATTATTATATGAATATTGCACCGTTTTATTCCCGTTCCGACCTTGGAAGACGACTGTATCAGGAAATCGGCATGATCGAGGAAGAGCATGTTTCCCAGTACGAAAGCTTAAAAGACCCATCCGCCACATGGCTGGAAGATCTACTGATGCATGAATATACCGAATGTTACCTGTATTATTCCTGTATGATGACGGAGTGCGATCTGTACATCCGAAAGATATGGGAAGAATGCCTCATGCAGGAAATCTCTCATCTGCACAAAGCCAAAGAATTGCTTGAGAAATATGAAAACAAGAGCTGGCAGCAGGTCATCGGCGGCTGCGGTGACTTCCCGGATATCCTTGTTCTCGGTCCAAATATCGATTATATTCGTCATATCATTGCTACAACAACCGGTAATACGCAAAAAGAGGAAGACGTTGTTCCTCTCGGACGTCTCTCTGAAAATGATCCGTTCTTCTTCTACCAGCACGTCATGAACGACCCGTTATGTGAAGTCGCCAGCCATGTCACCATCGACGCCCGCATACGCAGAAAAGGCTGTGACTATCGCTTTGAAATCAAAGAAAATCCATTGCCGGAGCTGCGAAACCGGCGCTGCGACAACACATCTATTGGGCGCATCCCGGCCTGCACACCGGCTTCGGCCTCAAGTGGAGGAACAACGGCGGATAACTGCCAGTGCCCGCTCAATAAATAAATAAATAAATAAAACGAAAGTGCGGCCTCAAAATTATATAACAGGCTCCAAAAGGAGTTCTTTTTGAGCCGTTTGGTAGTTTTATGAGGCCGCACACCTTTTATTCACTTGTTATTTCTTTTATGTCACATTCTCTTACATAGCCAACTTTTTTATGACTTTCATTGCAAACTAACACGGCATCTGTATAATTTTCATCTTGATATCCAATTCCTTTCCAAGTCATCATTTCTCTTTTTCCTATATATTTATTTCCATTCACCAAGTATACCTTCTCACCTTTTTTTAATTTAACAAAAGGATATCTTGACCCCCCAGCTACATATGGAAATCTTACTGCACTATTAACTTGATTTGGCTCATCTTCTGTTTTAAATTCTATCATTGCATATGCACTCTCCTGCATTATGTAGATTTCACTCTCTTCAATCCCCTCCGATAAAGCTGTTTTTCTCCATGAATGGTATGTAACTACTCCCGCAATGATTCCTGCTATGAAAACAATAACCACAAAACATGTAAGCACAACTATATTAACAAAATCAATCTCCGTCAACACTTCAGTTAAAATATAAATACTTCCGTATACCAGCGAAAGAATAATAACAGAAATTATATTAAAAGCCAGCATCGCGCTGTTTGTTCTCTTCAATAAGATACCGCATATACTATAAATATAATAGGGTATAAATATACTTGAAAGTACATATAATGGCGCACACAATAATGCCATATATCTTTCTTCTTCAAACGCCTTTTCAACAGCTTTAAATGCCAAATAAAATCCCCATATTGACAAACCAGCCATTACCAATGCAAACACAATATCTATCAAAAATGTAAAAAGCATATCCGCCATACCTAAAAATGCTAGCAACACAAAAACAATAAGTAAAGCCGGAACACTAAAAAAAATAATCATTCAATTCTCTCCCTCATAATGAAGCAGGCTATACAATGAATCTTCTTCCTGCATTGCATAGCCCGTTTTATAATATCATTTTCTTAACATAAGATCCAATATACTATAACTATAAATTATTATAGTCAATTATATTTAACCGCAATGTTCCATCAACTTCTTCTGTTAAAATATACCATTTATCATCCACAGTACTGTCCTTTATTATCTCTGAACCATGATACCAAGAATAATCATCTACACTTCCAAATGGCAATATTTGTTTTCCATTTTTATCCAAAACACCCCACTGGCCAGACAAATTCTGAACTTTTATAAAAGCTCTTCCCACATAGTTATTCGAATAATTCAAATATCTCTCTCCAGTAAGTTCCTCTCCATTTTCATTATATACTCGATATGTTTGTCCATATTGAACCACAAACATTTCTCCCACTTTAGAAAAATCATCATATCCGGTCAACTCAAATGAATTTATTAAGTTTCCATCAGTATCAAAAATATCAATACCGCCTTCCTTTTTTCCATAAATCTTCCCATCTCCAAGACTACCAATTCGGGAATATTTCTGTTCACTACGTTCCTGCTTTTCCATATTATACAAGTAATATTCGCCGCTACCTGTCGATGCAACATCCTGTGATGCAACTCCAAAATCAATTTTTTCTAACGAACAAACCTTAGTACTATTTAATACATGAACAGTATATGATTCTTCATCCTTTTTATTGGTAAGTTCATATAACAAATCACCATTTTCATCAATTATATCAATAGTTTCCCAATTTCCATTGTCCAAATCACCCTTATAAACTCTGTATAATTGTGTATTATAAAAACATTCTACCCATTGTACCTTGTCACCATTTAAATCACAAAATACATTAGCATATCCAGAACCCCATCCGTATATCTTCTCCGCCAAAGCAACTCCATGTAAATATAAATCTCCCACCATCTTGTCATAACTAATAATCTCAGCATCCAATTCTTTAACTACATTTCCTTTTGAGTCAATAACCATCGGCATACCATCTTTCTTCACATAATAATTATTGATACCAGCTGAAATTTCTTCATATTCAAAAGGTAATACTTCTTTTCCCTCAGTATCAAAAACACCCCATTTTCCTTCCAACTCCAAAAGTACATTACCATTCTGAGCAAATTCCATTTCATCATATTCTGCTGGAATAACAAAATCCCCTTTTGCATTAACCATCCCATAAAACGGCAATCCTTCAATCGATACAATATAGAAACCATTCTTTTCTGATCTGAATTTATAACCACTTAATACAAAACCTTGTGTGTCATCTTCTGTACTTACTTCCTCCTGCGCCTCACTAACTGTCTCACATTCTTGTTCACTTTGCGTTTCCGTCACCGCTGTATCTACTACCGATATATCCTTGGATGTATCTTTATTTCCGCATCCATTAAAAATTGCCACTGTTAATAACCCCATTAATAAAATAGTCGCCTTCTTTTTCATAACGTATTCCCCCTTCAATTTTAACAGGCTATCTATAGCCTATATAGTAGCATGTATAGCCTACTTTGTCAATTTAATCCATTTACAATAAACAAAAAGGAGGATATGCATGGACACTTATACTGCTACCAAAAACCGTATTTTAGAATTGTGCGGACAACACAATATTACTATCAATAAATTGGCGACTTTAGCTGCTCTGCCGCCATCCAGTATTAAAAATATTTTATATGGAAAAAGTACCAATCCAAAGCTATTAACAATTAAAATGATTTGTGATGGACTCAATATTACCTTAAAAGATTTTTTCGATACCCCTGAGTTCAATCATCTCGACTCTGAAATAAAATAAACAGGAACCATCACTTTAATTAATAAAATGACAACGCCTGTTTAACCCGTAAATTTCTGAACTTCAAAAAGCACAATATAAATAAAAGAGTACAGGCAAAAACTTCAAAAAAATAGACTTCAAAATGAGCCTGTGTCAAACTACTCATTTTGAAGTCTATTATCAATTTTCCATGACTGCACTCTTCCTTTTAGCTTATCAGTGTGCAATACGTTTTTATTCGTATTTCTTTGCCTGTGAACGAATCAGTTCCATGTCATCGAAATAGTTGATCTTCATGGCATCTCTGACTTCATGCAACGTCTGAGCAGCTGTTTCTCTGGCAACTTCACTGCCTTTCTTCAGCACTTCATAGACATACGGAATATCCTTCTGAAGTTCCTCACGACGCTTTCTGATCGGTTCCAGTTCTTCCTGAAGCACGTTGTTCAGGAACTTCTTCACCTTCACATCGCCGAGACCGCCGCGCTGATAATGTTCTTTCAGTTCATCCAGATTCTTGTAATCCGGCAGATATTCTTCAAAATGCTGGTCATTGCAGAACGCATCCAGATAAGTAAAGACTGTATTGCCTTCCAGTGAACCCGGATCCTCAATACGGATATGGTTCGGGTCTGTGAACATACTCATAACCTTCTTCTTGATATCCTTCGGATCTTCTGCAAGATAAATACAATTGCCCAGAGACTTGCTCATCTTCGCCTTACCGTCGATACCAGGCAGTCTTAAGCAGGCTTCATTGTCCGGCAGTAAAATCTTCGGCTCAACCAGAGTTTCACCATAAACAGAATTGAACTTGTGAACGATTTCTCTGGTCTGTTCGATCATCGGGCTCTGATCCTCACCAACAGGAACTGTTGTGGCCTTAAATGCCGTGATATCCGCAGCCTGACTGATCGGATACGTAAAGAACCCAACCGGAATACTTGTCTCAAAATTACGCATCTGAATCTCTGACTTCACCGTAGGGTTTCTCTGGAGTCTCGAAACAGTGACAAGATTCATATAGTAAAAAGATAACTCACATAATTCAGCGATCTGTGACTGAATAAACAGCGTGGACTTAGCAGGATCCAGACCGCAGGCCATATAATCCAGTGCCACCTCGATCACATTCTGGCGAACCTTCTCCGGATTGTCTGCATTATCCGTCAAAGCCTGTGCATCTGCGATCATAATAAAAACTTTATCATATTCTCCGGAATTCTGCAGCTCCACACGACGCTTCAGTGAACCTACATAATGGCCCACATGCAGACGTCCTGTCGGTCTGTCACCGGTCAAAATAACTTTGCTCATCTTCATTCCTCCTGGACATACTAACTCCTTGTAGTGTACCACAAAAAACAAATATCATCAAGAACAAACATACTGTTCCATGCAGCCCTCATCAATCCCATCACGCCTCCCCCAAAACCTCATCCAAAATATGCCAAAACATTAAACTATTTCGTTGTAAAACCAACATACTTTTACTTCAAAGCGAATTATAATAAATCCATCCTAGTCAATTAGGTTTTATAAGGAGGTTTTTTATGATTCGCAGAATTATTACCATTGATACAGAAAAATGTACCGGCTGTGCCCTTTGCGTCAACGCCTGTCACGAAGGTGCCATTGGCCTGAGAGACGGCAAAGCAGTGCTTCTCCGCGAAGACTACTGTGACGGCCTGGGTGATTGTCTCCCAGCCTGTCCGGCAGATGCTATTCATTTTGAAGAACGAGAAGCCGCAGCTTATGACCATGAAGCCGTTCAAAAGCATCTTGCTGCCAGGAAACATGCTGCCGCAGGCGGATGTCCGGGTTCTGCTGCTGCATTCTTCGGTCATGAACACACTGAGAAGCCGCAGGCAGATACCGTATCTTCCACTTCTGCACCTGCTGTTCCTGAAAGTCAGCTTTCCCAGTGGCCGGTTCAGATTAAACTTGTCGCACCGAATGCGCCTTATTTCAACGGCTGTGATCTGCTCATTGCCGCAGATTGTACTGCTTACGCTTACGGCAATTTCCATCAGGCATTTATCAAAGACCATATCACCCTTGTAGGCTGTCCAAAACTTGATGCCGTAGACTACAGTGAGAAGCTGACACAAATTTTCACCTATAATGATATCAAGCGTATTACCCTGACCCGCATGACAGTTCCTTGCTGCGGCGGCATGGCTATGGCTGTTCAGAAAGCTATCCAGGCCAGCGGCAAAAATATTCCATTAAAGATTGTTATCATTTCTCCTGATGGACAGATTGTGCAAACCCAGGAAGTATAGCTGTTCAAACGATGCCCCGGATTCCATCATTCTCCGTTCATGCCTATAGTAAACACCGACACCTGCTCATTCGCACTCTATATTCAGCAGATTTTCTATTGGCAGCTCTGTTTGATCGACCATTATCAACATTTTTCTGTTCCTGTCAATTTTCCTTAGTCTTCCTCTGTAAGTCTGCCTTGCACCGCCTGTTTTTCTTTCATCCGGAGCAAAATACGTCACCATCACCTCAGGCTGTTCCTGTAAGCGCGCCGAAATCTTCTGCAGCTGTGCATTCAGCCGTGTTTTTTCATCCTCGTCCAATTCCTCCCTGTCATCCGTCAGTCTGGCGGTTTCCTTCACCGCTGCTTCATAACCCGTCAACGCCGCAAAAGGTGAAAACTGCGCCGCCCGGTCTTCCATGGACATGGGCGGGTGCTTCTTGGAAACATGATGCTGTTTATCAATGATATCTGCATACCGCAGCCAATCCGGCCCGCTGCTTCGCTCTTTTCCGTCATTGATGCCTGTTCGATATTCTTTCATTTCTGCATCCATCACGCCTTATGGCCTCCAATCTGACTGTTTCTCTGTCTGGCTGTTGCCCCTTCTTCCAGATTCATGCCTTTTAAAATAGCATTTTTGCCAAATTTCTTCTTGATGGCCAATGATGCCTCCTGCAATTTGCGTTCTCTGGCCAGTCGCTCCGATTCTGCCTTTTGTTCAGCTTCACGTGCCGCATAATCCACGAACAGATTCATCTGCTCAAATTCCGTTTTCATGGAAACTGTCTTTTCATCCGCCACATGATTCGCTGTGACATAAATCCTCCGGACAAGCAGCTTCGGATTAACAATCCGGTCAAAAAGATCCATCACCGCCTCCAGGATCACTTTTGAAGAAGAAGAGGCTCCTTTTAAGTTGACCGTCCCGTGGGCATGTTTCGGCATTTTTCTGCCATAACGATCGGTTGTCACCGCACCTCTGTATGCTTTTGCAATTTCAGGATTGGTCAGATTATCAATATCATATCCCACGGTCAGTACAAGCTGGTCCGTCATCAGTCGCTTCTCTACCAGATCAAGGACAAGCATATCTGTCATCTCCCGGACCACCAACCGTGCCTGGTCAAATACATATGGACACTGCAGCACCTGACCGGAACCAAGGCTACTGCTTCTCGGTTTATAGGCCTTGATCGCCGCCATAGTACAAGGTTCCCATCCCCAGGCGTGATCGATCAAAAGTTCCGCATTCACACCCAAAAGACGATACAGCAAATCTTCATTGTAATAATCATCCGGTCCGCCCATGGAACATCTGGCAATATCTCCCATGGTATAAATGCCCACTTCCTCCAGCTTTCTGGCATAGCCCCGTCCCACGCGCCAGAAATCCGTCAAAGGGCGGTGGTTCCAGAGCATCTCCCGATAACTCCGCTCATTCAGTTCCGCAATCCGCACGCCATTAACATCCGCCTTTGTATGCTTAGCCCCAATATCCATGGCCACCTTACACAGATAAAGATTCGTACCGATTCCCGCGGTAGCCGTGATCCCTGTTGTCACCAGAATATCAAGAATGACTTTCATGGCCAGTTCTCTGGCCGTCATCTGATAAAGCGCCAGATACTGCGTGGCATCGATCATCACCTCATCTATTGAATAAACATGCATATCCTCCGGCGCAAAATATTTCAGATACACCTGATAAATCTGCGTGGAGACTTCCATATAGTGGGCCATCTGAGGCGGCGCAGTAATATAATCCAGTGCCATGTTGGAAGAATATTTGAGTACATTGGCATCACTGCTGCTGCCTGTCAGTTCATGCCCCGAAGCCTGTCTGCGACGGGCGGCATTCACTTCTCTGACTCTCTGTACCACCTCAAACAATCGCGCTCTTCCCGAAATACCGTAAGCTTTCAGTGCCGGAGACACTGCCAGACAGATTGTCTTCTCTGTTCGGCTGGGATCAGCCACCACCAGGCATGTTGTCATTGGATCCTTGCCACGCTCAACGCACTCCACAGATGCATAAAAAGATTTCAGATCAATGGCGATATATGTTTTTTTCTGCATGACTGCTGCCTCCTTTCCCCCAGGATGATCTGCTTAAATTCACCGACTTTTATACTTCAATCTTATTCTGATTTTACCATTTCACCGAACAAATAACAATATAAGGGCAGAAAGAAAGCTGCCGCTTCATGTATTTTATCATGAAAACGGCAGCCTTGTTTTTTAGCCATATGACACCCAGATAATCAATGGTACGATACAACTAACTTCTATTCTCTGATCTTCATAGACAATGACATCATACATCCGCCAACAGCCCCTGCATGTCTCACCACTTCCAGATTTTCCGGTGTAATGCCGCCGATGGCATAAACCGGAAGCTTCGTCCTGTGACAGACATTTTCGAGAAATGTCAGTCCTCTTCCCGGCAATCCTTTTTTGCAGTCAGTATCAAAAATGTGCCCGGCTGTCAGACAGGTAGCTCCTGCCTTTTCAGCTGCCAAAGCATCTTCCACAGAGTGTACAGATGTACCGATATGCTTAAAGCCCTCTAACGCATCTTTTTCCGACAGCTCCATCAAAACAGGCAGCGGCAGGTGGATATTCTCACAATTCAGCTTTGCAGCCACTTCCGCAAATGAATGCAGAATACATTTCTTATGATGCTCATGACATATCATCAGCACATCCTTTGCCAGATGCTCATATTCATCTGGTGTCATATCTTTTTCTCGAAGAATGATGGCATCGATATCTGTGGATGCCAGAAATTCTATCTGTTCCAGAAAATCTCTGTCACATAGATGGCGATTTGTTACTGCCATCATATGGGCATAACTGCGGCTAGACATAGATGTATTCATTCAGCACAGGCTGAAGCCCCTGATCCTTGATGGCATCATAAATTTCCTGAAGGCTGCGGTTATCCGCAATTTCAAACTGCTCATCACCACTCTCAGCTTCATTCTCCTTGCCGGTATATTTTTCCTCATGGTCACCTATACCGGTGCTGACACCTGCTGAAATCTTGGTTGCCGCAAAGCGGATGATGTGATCACGGAATCTTGCCACCTCTCTTGAAGAGACTGTAATACCCGCATATGGCAGGAAAATACGATACGCACAGAGAATCTGACACAACTGTGTCTCATGGACATCCTTCGGA
>OLNC01000704.1_pt1 | contig 27596 bp, 29 predicted proteins | sample 1672011 | NCBI WGS metagenome assembly OLNC01 (sample SAMEA3136636, study PRJEB25190) | human gut metagenome | biome: human gut; feature: human-associated habitat; material: faeces | place: Austria | collected 2013 | reverse complement strand
TGGAGAAAGCATATAAGAATTTTTTCCGTGATCCCAAGGTTGGATTTCCACGTTTCAAGTCAAAACATCACTCCAAAAACAGCTACACAACAAATGTAGTCAACGGAAATATTCTGGTAGAAGATAAGCGGATCCGGCTTCCCAAATTAAAATGGATCTCCATGAAAAAACACAGGGAGCCTGCAGAAAACTGCTGTCTGAAATCAGTGACAGTCAGTATGGAGCCGTCCGGAAAGTATTTTGCAAGTCTGCTGTATGAAGGATACAGCTGCGAAAACCAAGCAGCAGATGAAGATTACAGCAATGCCAAAATACTGGGGATTGATTATGCGATGCAGGGGATGGCAGTGTTTTCAGAAGAGATTGAGCTTGAAAAAGCAGGATTCTTCAGAAGAAATGAAAAAAGGCTGGCGAGGGAGCAGCGTAAACTGACGAGATGTATAAAAGGAAGCCACAATTATGTGCGGCAGAAAAAGAAAGCTGCCAGGTGTCATGAAAAAATACGAAACCAGAGAAAAGATTATCTGCATAAACTGAGCCGCAGGATCACAGACCAGTACGATATAGTTGCGGTAGAAGATATTGATATGAAAGCAATGGGCCAGTGCCTGCATTTTGGAAAAAGTGTACAGGATAATGGATACGGGATGTTCCGGAATATGCTGGATTATAAGCTTGCCTGGAAGGGAAAGAAATTAGTAAAGATAGACCGCTTTTTCCCTTCAAGCAAAAAATGCAGTAAATGCGGAAAGATAAAAAAAGAGCTGAAATTATCCGAAAGAGTTTACCGCTGTACGTGTGGAAATAAGATGGACAGAGATCGAAATGCAGCAATCAATATCCGTGAAGAGGCAAGAAGGATGCTGGCAGTATAAACTGTCCGTATCCGGACAATAAGTAAGAAAATACGCCCGTGTCCGGGCAAAAGAATCGCGGGGCACTCGAGGATAGCTTGTAGATACTTGGCTCAGTAGAGTCATTGAGCAAGAAGCCCCCACTTCAAAATCTGGGATTTAAGTGACATGCTCCCACCACTTCAAAATCTGGGATTTAAGTGGTGGGAGCATGTCACTTAATATACTGCTTCTTATTTTATAATATAGATTTCTGTAAAAAATTTCTATTAACCATTAGTTAGTTTTTTTATACAAGCGTTCCCTCCAGGCAGCCAAAAAGAGAAAAGTTCTCACCTTTCACTGGCGCGGCGGCTACCTCACCAGAGAAGTCCTCAACGAACTGATCACTCTCATCCGCAAGGCCGGCGCAGAGAAAAACAAGTCCGCTTTCCGTATAGAATGGAAAGTACTTCTGATCGTAAGCGTATCAGGCCTGATCTATAACCTGGGACTTATCAAAGGTTTTGTAGACGCCATGGATGGATATACTGCCACACGGCAGATTCGCGAACTGCCCAATAGATTCCATTCCCATATCCCGATCATCGCAGTTTCAGCAAACGCCTTTGACGAAGACATGGAAGCTTCCTATGAAGCAGGAATGAACGGTCATCTGGCAAAGCCGATCATTGAATCGGAACTTCTGAAGACCCTGGGTGAAATATGGTTTGACAATTTTTTTATGATTGACTAAATATTTTTGGAGTGGTAAGATATGGATACAGGTTATTGAATAAATAGTACGGGAGGAATTCACTCATGAAAACACTTGAAACTAAAAAAGCACCAGCAGCAATCGGACCATATTCTCAGGCAAAAATGGTAGGAAACTTTGTATTCGCATCCGGCCAGATCCCGGTGGATCCGGCAACAGGTGAAGTTGCAGGTGACAAGATCGAAACACAGGCAGAGCAGTCCTGCAAGAACGTAGGCGCAATCCTTGAAGAAGCCGGACTTACATTTGACAATGTTGTTAAGACTACCTGCTTCCTTGCTGATATGGCAGACTTCGCAGCATTCAACGCTGTATATGAGAAATACTTCACAAGCAAACCAGCTCGTTCCTGCGTTGCTGTAAAACAGCTTCCAAAGAACGTACTCTGCGAAGTAGAAGCTATTGCAGTAACTGAATAATCTGAATAGAATTATTTAGACATTAAGAGAGAATGTTTCAGCGTTCTCTCTTTTTTCTACAGGAAAGATTTCTGCACAATTTGATCCTATGCTTTTGAGGCATAAAAAAGGATGATAGATAAATATTAGACATTTATACCAATTGAATTTACAATATCCTTCAAAAATGAAAGGCAGAAATTATGAGATCTATATCTATCTATACGATTACAAGAAATCAAAATATATCTTCTCTGTCAAAACTGGAGCGTCAGTTATCAGACCGGGAATATTTCCTGAAAATACGGGAATGGGAGCTGGAGAGTATGAGAGCATTGGTGCGCCAGCTGGAATTATATATGCAGAAAGTTTATTCTCTGCGATTTTTCTATTCTTACCAGATTCCAAGATTAGGAAAGGAATTTGACCTTCTCCAGATCAAAGACGACCAGATTATAAACATCGAATTAAAAAGCGGAATCGTATCGGATGAGGCAATCCGCAAACAGCTTATCCAAAACCGTTACTACCTTTCCGTTCTTGGTCGTGCCATACAGTCCTATACTTATATCAGCAGCCAAAACCGCCTTGTGAGACTTACCAACCATGATCATATTGTAGATACCGACTGGAATGATCTGTGCAGAGCACTGCAAAGAGAAAGTAAAGATTATCAGGGGAATATCGATGATCTGTTTCAGGCAGAATTGTATCTGATCTCCCCCATCACAGAGCCGGCACGTTTCCTGAAGAAAGAGTATTTCCTTACTTCCCAGCAACGGGACATTCAGCGCCAAATCCTTAAGAAACTCCGAACCAACCGATCCGGATATTTCTGCTTCACCGGTCTTCCTGGAACAGGAAAAACATTGTTGCTCTATGATATCGCCATGAAACTGTCCAGACGTCAGCAAGTATGCATCATTCACTGTGGAAATGCCGGAAAAGAATGGAAAATATTACATGAACGTCTGCAGCGTATCGTTTTTCTTTCCGACAATCAGATGAATGGGAATATACAGCTCGAACATTACAGTGCAGTTCTGGTAGATGAAGCTCATTTACTACCTACTGAAAAGTTGCAGATTTTATTAAAACAGTCAGAAAGTCATTTTCCTGTAATATTCTCCAGTGATTCTGAAGATGCTATATGTCCGGACGAATTAGGAGTAAATATAATAAAACTTATAGAAACCCTGCCAGAGATTCAGATGTTTCACTTAACAAACCGTATCCGCACCAATGCGGAATTGTCCTCCTTTATTCAGAACATGATGCATCTCACCGACCGAAAGACTTCCAAACCCTATCCACACGTTTCTGTTGTTTTCGCAAATAATAAAGACGAGACAGATACTTTACTGGAAGATTATATCAGCCAAGACTACCAGTATAGACCGCCAATTTATAGTATGATCAGTAAAACTTCTGAAACCGAAATTACAACTGGTACAAAAACTATTGAATCAGGAATTTCTACGAACAGAACTACTGATGAAATTGAAATTACTGCTGTCAGAGACATGAAGCGTCTTGTTATCATACTGGATGGACGATATTATTACGATGAAAACAGATATCTGCGTTCAAAATCTTCCAACAAAGAAAACTGGTCCCATGTCCGCAGCCTGTTTCATCAGCTAAATCAGGCAAAAGAGGAGATTGCCATAATAGTCAGAGAAAATACATATGTATATGAGGCATTACTCACACTTTTGCAGCCGGATACTTCCAGATAATTTATCTGTAACAAAAATTCAGTTATTGTTCGCTTCGTGCACAGCAACATGCTTCCCAGTGCGATAATAGAACATGAACAGTAACGATATTTCGACAGATTAGTCCCACACATGAGGACTGGTCTGTCTTTTTGAAGTTATTATATATTAGGTAAGAATTCTGCCATTGGCAGTTCTTTATAAACATGAGAGGAGAGATTTTTTATTATGAACAAACTAAAAAGGTACCTTTTATTCTTAGTGGGACTGTTTATCAACTCCCTGGGAGTCAGTCTTGTTACCAAATAGAGAATATTCTTCAGATACCTGTATCCATTGCCTTTGGATACTTCATTGACCTTACCATGTATTTGTTTTTCTGGGTAAATCCGCAGAATTACTTTATAAAAGTGATTACTCTGCTCCTTGGATGTCTTGTACTTGGATTTGGTGTCTACATCGAGGTAGTAGCAGATGTTGTTATGCTTCCGGGCGAATCCTTTGTCCGCGCAATTGTCCAGACCTGGCATACAAATTTCGGAACAACCAAGATCATCTTTGATTCTTCTATGACAATTATTGCAGGTGTTCTTTCCTTTATTTTCTCCGGCAGATTAAACGGTGTGCATGAAGGTACTGTCATTGCAGCTTTGCTGGTTGGTTTTATCGCAAGGCTGTTCGGAAAGAAACTGGAATTCATAAAGCCATATCTGTTCCCGGAAGAGTACAGGAACGAAACCCGGACTTCTGACAAATCCAAAGCAGAAGAAAATACAACACATAAGAATGTGATCGTTATCGGCAGACAATATGGATGTGGCGGACATGACATCGGAAAGGCACTGGCTGAAAAACTGGGTTATGAATTTTATGATCAGGAAATTATCAAAATGATTGCAGGAACTACCGGCATGACCTCCGAATTTATTCGTCGTAGAGAAGAGACTATTTTCTAATATGATGAAACCTTCTGCTTCTTACTATTTTCTTAACTGAAACAGGATGTTCAGGAAATTTTTGATTTTAATAATTTTATATGAGATAAAAAAATCGGGAAGAAATCCAATTACATCGTTTTCTTCCCGATTATTATCCTATTTTTTATTCTTGCTTTTTACATAGAGAATTAAATTTTTTTATCTGACAAAACTTCCCTTCATGCTCTTATTCAATGTTGTAATAAGAACTGCAGATACTGCCAGACACAGTACTCTGTCTGCATAATCTGTAATAAACTGGACAACAAAACAGCTTCCTACCATTCCAAGCGGTGTTTTTGAAAGAATCTGTACTAAAATAGAAGATCCTGAAGATGTAATTCCTCCAAACAAAAACGCAGTAATACAAGAGCTGATCAGTGTAGATGGAAGTGTGATCACAACAGCAGCAGGAAGAATCGACCATTTTTTCGGCTGCCATTTTCTGTATACAAGACCAGTCACAAAACCAAGTACAATTCCAACAGGCGCATAATACAGAGAATAAACATCCACAGTCATTCCCATTAACAGACCACTGAGTAAGTTCGGAAGCATTCCATAAAACGGTCCCAGAATGGATGCCACAAATACTGTTCCAATACTGTCCAGATAAATAGGAAGTTTCAAAAGTAAAGCAATCTGTCCACCTACAAAATTAATACAGATAGCAAAGGCTATCAGGCAGATTTTATAAGCTGTCATTTTCCCGGTAATTTTTTCTGTCTTCATCATATTCATTTGCACTCCTTTAAATCAAATTCTGTAAAATATCCAGTTTTTCCGATTTCATGTCAAGAATCCGTGAAAGGAATAACTGGAAAAATACATATACATCTACCTCAGTCAATACCTTTGTATTTGCAGTCTTTCGATAGAAGTTCATAGAGTCTACCACTGACTGACCAAGAGATATTCCTGTTGTTTCAATCTGTACATAAGACTCAAATCCCTCACAGATCGCAGGATTCAGGAAATACGCAACTGCAAGAGGATCGTTGATCACACAGCCAATAATATGTTCCCATTCCCAGTGAAAATCAAAATAAAACTTCGTAATTTTCTTTATAAATTCACCGGTCTCTTTATTCAATCGACAGATATACTCCAGAAGAGTAGGAGTGAGGACAATCTTTCTTGTCACATCCAGCCCGATCATATGGATCTTTTTCCCAATCTCATGTGTTGTAGCATACACCAGTGCCGCAGCATCCGGATCACACCAGTAATTATACTCAGCAACAGGAGAGCAGTTTCCATGACTTTTAAACGTACCGCCCATGGATACCAGTTTCTCTATGCGGCCGAATGCCTCTCTGTCTTTCTGGATCAGTGTAGCGAAATTCGTCATAGGTCCCAACGCGATCACAGAAACCTTTTCTCTTTTCAAAATGTCAGCCATAAAATCCACGGCTCCCATTTCCTGCTGCCAACCCTCTACTTCAGGCAGAAAACTTTCGCCAAGTCCATCTTCTCCATGAGTATCCAACGCGTTCACATATTCACGTTTTAAAGGCTTGCTTTCACCGATATACACCGGGACATCCAGTCTGTTCATCTGTTTCAGGACTTTTTTTGCATTTCCTGCTCCCATTTCAACAGGTGAGTTTCCACAGACGATTGTGATTCCAATCACCTCAATCTCAGGGGATTTCAGCGCAAGCATAATAGCAAGGCTGTCATCAATCCCCGGATCACAGTCAATGATTACTTTTGTTTTCTCCATTATTTTCCTTTCCAACTGGTGATCAAAATAAAAAATGCCTTTGTTTATCACCTCCAATAAACAAAAGCATCAGTAAAAAGACTGCAACAACAGCAGCCTGATTTTCCATTTTTTACTTTGCCTAGTTTTTTATACTGGGAGGTTTACGAACCAGTTTCGATGAGTATTTTAGCATAGGTTTCTTTTGGTGGCAATACTATTTTAGATTTTTTTTGGTAGAGTCATATAAGTTACTCTTCACACACCACTATTCCGCGAGGTGATTTGGTATGAATATGCCAAAATTCCGAGACATAGGCGTGAATTTATGTGATCAGCATAAATTCTGTGCATCGCGAATCGTGTTACTGGGCACGGAGTGAACAGCTTGTTATTCTTCTCTAAACAGCGTATACTAACATTATACTTATTTAGACAAAGGAGCTTACATTCACATATAAAGTTGTAAACTGGTATATATTTCAGTAAATCATTGTGTGGAGGATACATACAAATTATGAAGAAAATTTTAGTCAGTGCCTGTCTTATGGGGCAAAATTGCAAATATAATGGCGGTAATAATTTTAGTTCTAAGCTGGATTTATATATAAAGGAACATGACTATGAGGTTATTCCAGTCTGTCCAGAAGTACTTGGCGGACTTCCGACACCTCGGGTTCCTGCTGAAATCGTAAACGGCATAGTAACAAATAAAAATGGAATTTCTGTACATACAGAATTTTGTCAGGGTGCCAAAAAGGCACTGGAAATTGCAGAAAGTCATCAAATATCCTGCGCAATTCTGCAATCTCGCAGTCCAAGCTGCGGAGTCCATGAAATATATGACGGCTCATTTTCAGGGAAAAAGATTCCGGGAAAAGGGATTTTGGCACAACTTCTCGAAACAAATGGCTTTAAAATATTAGATGTAGAAGATCTTTAAAAAGAAAAATTTAAAGCTTTGCCAGATTAGATGAGGCCCTGCGGATCAGATATCCATGACCAGACAGGAACTGGAAACAGAAGTTGGCGATGCCAAAACTGCCAGAAAGATTCTCGAATCTATCGGTTTCCAGCCAGTTATACCAGTAGAAAAACAGCGGCAATATTTTCATCGTGAAAACATAACTGCCTGTTCAGATAACGTAAAAGATCTTGGAGATTATCTGGAACTCGAGATGCTGACTGATTCAGAAGAAAACCGTACAGTGGCATTGCAAAAAATAGAAGATACTCTGAAATAACTTGGTTATTCCATGCAGGAGACTACACGAACTTCCTATTTATCTATGCTAATGAAAAAATAATAGAATACATATATCTTTCCGGTAAATGATACGCTTGTATTTTAACATATCAAAATTCCTGTGTCTTTCTGAAAGAAGCAAAAGTTTTTATATGAAAAACACTTGTGAAAATTTTCAGATTATAGTAAATTAGAAAACAGAGTAATTCTCAAGAGAAAGAGATAAGAATGAAAGGAAAGATTATGGAACTATTTGTAAAAATAATGAACACAGTCAATGACATCATCTGGCATCCGGTGATGTGTGTGTTCCTAATGTGCGCAGCGGTCTGGTTTACTGTTCGCTTACGTGGCATTCAGGTTCGCAAATTCAAAGACATGGTAAAATGTCTGACAGAAAAGGGAGATAATAAAAAAGATACCGGCTTGTCAGCCTTTCAGGCATTTGCAACGACTGTAGGCGGACGTGTCGGTACCGGTAATATCGCAGGAACTGCAACTGCCATATTTATGGGCGGTCCTGGAGCACTGTTCTGGATGTGGATAACAGCAATCCTTGGTGCTTCCACAGGTATTGTAGAATGTATTCTTGGTCAGGCATATAAGACCAGAAACCTAGGAGAACTTACAGGCGGTCCGGCATTCTATATGTCAAACGGAATCAAAAACAAGAAATTCGGAAGGATTCTGGCAGTATTATTCTGTATCGCAGTTTTCATCGGACCTGGTTTTCTTCTTCCGGCAATGCAGACACAGACAGCAGCTACAGCAATCAAAGGAGCATTTGGGCTTCCGTTTATCGTAGTTGGAATTGGTATGGTTATTATCGTTGGTGTAGTAACAATGGGCGGTATTAAACGTATCGGTAAGGTTGCAGAAGTTCTGGCACCGATCATGTGCGGAATTTATTTCTTTATCACAATTGTGATTTTTGTGATGAATTACAGAGCGATTCCATCTATGTTTGGTTCTATTTTTGCCAGTGCATTCGGAAAAGATGCAATATTCGGCGGAATCGTAGGATCCGCAGTAGCATGGGGAATCAAGAGGGGGTTCTTCTCCAATGATGCAGGAAACGGAATGAGCCCTCTGATCTCTGCAACAACAGATACTTCCCATCCTGTAAAACAGGGACTTGTGCAGGGACTTTCTGTATATATTGATACACTTCTGGTGTGTAGCTGTACCGGATTTTGTATTTTGCTCGCAGGTACTTATAATGTAGCAGCAGATGGAGCAGGAGCAGTCCTTCTGGTAGAACAGGCACCTGGAATCCAGTATGGTATCTCTTTCATGCAGGAAGCACTCCGAGTATCCATTGGAAAAGCAGGAGCCATGTTCCTGGCAGTGATGCTGTTTATCTTCATTTTCACTACTATGTTATCTTACTCCTATCAGCTGGAGTCCACCTGCAAATATCTGTGGGGAGAAAACAAAATAGTCGTTACCATCGTACGTATTTTATTCCTGATTTTCTGTCTGTTCGGAATCCTTATTGACGGAGACACCATCTGGTCAATGGGTGATATCGGAGTTGGCTGCATGCTTTGGGTAAATACATTCAGTATCCTGCTTCTGACACCACAGGTCATCAAAATTGTCAGAGACTATGAGAAACAGAAAAAAGCTGGACTGGACCCGTTATTTGACCCGGAGACTGTTGGTATTAAAGATGAAGCAAACGTATGGGAACCATATGTAGAAAAGAAAAAAGCACGCGGTGATTATAAAAATCCAAACCTGGGATATACAAAAAAATAAATGTTTTTGAATTGCGAACACTGAACTTCTGTGGGGATCCATATGGTATACCCACAGAAGTAATACTATTAAGAGTAAGCCCTGCAATTTTGCGAAAATATGAATCTTAAAATGGCAGTATCATCCTCTTTATTGCCTGTATATCCTGAAAAAAGCATGAACCGGAAGTGGTGAATTTTTATGACAAAAGATGAATGGTATAAACAATTATTTGATAAACTTGGCAGTTCCAGGTTTCGAAGCAGATTTCATTTGGCCCAAAAAGATATTGGTTATATAAATGAAAAAGGCCTTGATTTTGAGAACTTCCGAAGCCGGATGTTCGGCGGGGTGCTATGATAAGCATCTCGCTATTTTTATTATATGGCTTCATAATCGGAGTAATATTACAGAAGAAAATGGCATCTGCGCTGGAAAGTTATACAGAAAATTGTGTCATCAGCTTTATCGATTTCTATTTGTATAAAATAAAATTCCCATCAAGGAACAGATGATTTTCTGCTTTATTGAATGAATTTCCTCACAGTCAACCTTGCAACTTCCCCCTATTCATGTTACAATTTTATGATGTCAAAATAACAATACTATAAGAGAAAAATCAGCAAATCAGCTGTATAGAACAGGAGATATAAATAAATGGCAATGTCACCGATGATGCATTAGTGAAATTTCGGTATTGTTGAAAAACCGCATAAATACAGGCTTTATAAGAATTTTGAACTTATGAGCATTTAACGATAAGTGGTACTCAGTGGTAAGAAATATGCCTGAGTAGAAACAAGACTGTGGTCAAAATTATCGTCGGAAAACAACCTAAACATTTTTTTTTAAATTTGCATGGCATTGGAAAACGAATTTGCAATTATCTATTTTTTAAGTAATATGAAGTTAAATTTAATACAACCATTAAAAAAATCTTTTATGCTTCAGACGGAAATAATGTCTGCTTCATAAAAGATTTTTTGTAATAATATTGTAATATTTATCTTCCGCGAGAGGAGAGCGCAGGATGATTATACATGCAAGTATGAGAACCGATATACCTGCATTTTATTCCGAATGGTTTACAAATAGAATCCGTGAAGGGTATGTTCGAGTGAGAAATCCCTATGATCCTTTACAGGTTACAGAATATAGCCTTGATCCTGAAGTCGTTGATTTGATTGTATTCTGTTCAAAAAATCCAGTCCCTATGTTGAAGTATATGGATTTGCTGAAATCTTACAGGACATACTGGTATATCACAATCACTCCATATGAAGCAGACATCGAACCAGGATTATTTAAAACAATTGTAAGTAAAAGAAAAATCATTGAAGCATTTCTGCAGATATCAGAAATTGTAGGAGAAGAGCATATTGGCTGGAGATACGATCCGATTTTTATCGATGACAAATATACTGTCAAGTATCATTTGGAACAGTTTGAGGGCATATCTGCGGCTTTACAAGGGTATACAAAAAATTGCGTGATAAGTTTTCTTGATTTATACCAGAAAGTAAAAAGGAATTTTCCAGAAGTGAAAATGGTATCCAAAGAGCAGAGAAAATATCTTGGGGAACGTATGACACGTATTGCCACAGAGCACAAAATGATTTTGCGGCCTTGTGGGGAGGGAACGGAACTTGCTGCATTTGGAGCAGACTGTAATGGCTGTATGACACAGCAGATTTATGAAAATGCCATTCATATGTCACTTGACATGCCGAAAAAACAATTCCTTAGAAAAGAGTGTGCATGTTATTTGGGAAATGATATTGGTGCTTATAATAGTTGTCCGCATATGTGCAAGTATTGTTATGCAAATTATGATGAAAAAAGTGTGCGCCTTAATCGTATAAATCATAATCCGAAATCAGCATTTTTGATAGGTGATGATATGCCAAATGACAAGGTTCATAAAGCAGTGCAGAAAAGCTGGATAAATGGACAGATTAGTTTGAATGGGTTCTTTATATGAAAATAAATTAGAGCTGGCTTATTGAAAGAGAATGTGATAAGATTAAGAAAGAACATACATTCGAAAAATGGGGCGGTGTAGTAAATTGAGAAAAAGTGAAAAACTAAAGAAAATTCAATTATTGCTGAATCAAAAAAATCTGTATGAGGACCAGTATGAGAGATTATTAGCTGCAACAGGAGACTGGAAAAGCAATTATACGGACTATCTGATCACAGAACCGATTGATTTGGTGGAAGAATTGAAACGTGTTCCGGAAGCTGATTATGAGCTCTGTACGGCATTGCTTACAATGCTTGTAAAGGAAGAAATTCCTGAAAATGCCTCTGATAAAACGTTTGTGGATCATAAAGGTCTTCTGATTTTAGAAAGAATGAATGAAATACTAAGTGTAGGAGCGAGAGAAGATGAAAGCGGGAGATACGGCCTATCTTGTGGAATCAAATAGATTTGTTCATGAGGTAGAAATTCTCAGATGTAATGGAGAATTGTATATTGTGTGTTTTAAAGATAACGGCGTCGGATTGTACTTTAAAGCATATCACTTACTTCTTACGTCTTGGAAAACTGTCAAAAGTATTAGTCAGGCTCCAGAGCATAAAGTTTAGAAAAATTCATATGATTGTTGGCATTGAGACTATTGGGAAAAGAATCAAATTGTTTAAAACTGCTGCTATCTATAGGTGAAAATCATAGATAACAGCAGTTTTTTGTGTGATTCCAAAAAAATCTTAAAAAAGTTGCAAAAAAATTTTATTTTTTACAGAAAATGGTACTTTTTTTTATTCTTTCTATACAGAGGGGAAAATAATTGATGAGGAGGATGCTTATTATCTGGAAAATAGTTTTAGTGATTTTGGTAGTATTGGCATGTGTTATTACGGGGTTATATTGCTGTCTGGTCAAGGCGAGTGAGGCAGATGCTGAACTGGAGAGGTTCTATAATGAAAAATATGGAAAGAAAGGTGGAAAGAAATGCCAAAAGGAAGATCAGGCATTATAACAGAGGAATTTAAGGGAAAAGAAAATACGGCATATCATGACGTGGAGAAATTGTTTAAAATTTATCGTTCGGTAAATTGGAAAATGCAGATTAAGATTAATCAGGTCAAAAGACATTTTCAGTTAGAGTATGGAACCGATGTAGATAAATTTTTGGACAGTTTATATCAGGCGGGCATGGATGTAGATACGGATCTTGCAAGTGAAAAGGAACGGGTGGAGTCGATTAATCATTCCAATAAATTTCTAAAACTGATGGATGAGTCCGTTGATCTGATGAGAAAATATCATCCGCAGGGCGAGAGATATTATTGGGTGCTCTATTACAGTTATATGTCGGCTTACAAAGCAGAAAATGTAGAGGAAATCCTTGATAAACTGGAACCACATTGTCCTCAGCTTACACGGGTTCACAGAACTACTTATTTCCGGTGGAGAGATCAGGCATTCGAGGCAGTTGGAAGTATACTTTGGGGCTGTGAAGGTGAATGTGAAAAAATGATGAAGCAGTTTAGCGAAGAGTTTCAGGAAATATGAGGTACAAAAAATTTTTCTGCGATTCTGTTGACACAGAAATTCCGAAAAAATTATATTGAAGCTGAAAAGACGTACAAAAAGACGCATAAAAATTCGGAATTTTGAAAGGAGAACAGATATGGTTATATCAGTTGACACCGGTAATAAGATGATTAAAACAGAACATTATGAATTTAATTCAGGAATAGATGTATTGGATACGATTCCTGGAGAAAACGATGAAGTGATTGAATTTGGTGGAAAATATTACAGGACAACAAACCGAAGGATATCTTACATGGAAGACAAGACAGAAGATGATCGCTATTACATTCTTACATTGATTGCCATTGCAAAAGAATTGGATACGATGAAAAAAGAGGCGGTTTTAGCACCTAATGAGCTGATCGAGATAGAACTTCTGGTAGGATTACCACCGGCACATTACGGAAAGTACCGAAAAAAGTTTCAGCAGTATTTCCAAAGAGATGGCAAAGTGGTTGGCTTTAAGTATGGCGGTACCTCTTATCAGATTTTGATTCATGAGGTGAAAGTGTATGTGCAGGCCTATGCTGCATATTGTGTGCTGGCAGCAAGACGTCATTTGACCGAACTTCCGAAAGTTCTTGTTATTGATATTGGTGGGTTTACGGTGGATTATATGATCCTCCGATACGGAAGATTGGAGAAGGAACACGTTGATTCTCTGGAAAGTGGCGTGATATGTCTGTATGGCAGAATTCGGGCTGCTATACGCCAAAAATACAGCATTGCACTTGATGAAGAAGATATTGATAACATCATTCTTGGAAAAAACACAGGATATATGCAGGAACTTAAAGAACGAGTCCGGGAGGTAACGATTGGATATGTAACGGAATTGCTCGGAACGTTCCGTGAGCTTGGCATTGACTTTCGAACAACACAGACTGTATTCATGGGTGGAGGAGCCATTCTGGTGTCTGAAATTATCAAGGTAGTCTGGGAACGCTTCAAAGGGGAGTATTTTATTATTAATGATCCTAAGGCAAATGCTAAAGGATACAAATTGCAGTTTCAGATAGAAGCTAAAGAACGGGAGGATTAAAAATGGGAAAGAAAGACGAATATCGTTTTAATCTTCGGTTTGATGAAACAGATGAAATGCACAGGCTGGTTGTAAAGTATTTAAATTCCTGTGGGCATAATAAAGCAAAATACATTGTACGGGCATTTTTGGCATATTGGAAAATGTCCGGCAAAAGTTTGCTTTCGTATGTGTTTCCGGAAATAGATGCTGAACAGCTGTTACCAGAAGCAAAGCCAGAAAATGATAAAAAAACAGCAGTTGTAGCAAAAGCAAGTGATGCTGGAAATGATAACGGGACATATATACAGAAAGATCATTCAGAGCAGCAGCTGTTGGAAAAGAGTTTGCAGGAAGATCATTTTGTAAATCTGGAAGGTGATTGTAAAGCAGACGAAGCAGAAGTTCTTCTGATAAAAAATAATTACAAGATGTTTGAAGATCTGGAATAGGAGGTATGTGGGTGCGTAGTAAACAAGTGCAAATTTTAAGCGGTATATGTGGAGTGCAGCTGATTGGTTATGCATGTCGGGCTGCAGGATTTAAAACAGATATTTGGATAGGGTTTGCAGGAAGTGTTTTCCTTATGTTGGATATTGTATATCTGGCAATTCAGGAAAAGGGCAGAAAAAAATGCCCTGAGTGTGATTCTGAGATATCAAAAAAAGTCAGGATATGTCCGGAATGCGGTTATCTTTTTCAGCAGGGACTGTCAGAAGAACAGCTGACGGGATACATTGAACAGGAGCAGGAAAAAGAAATGAGTTCGGAACAAATTGATCGCGCATTTGAAAAAACAGATAATATTGCCGCAGATGAGATAGATTCTTTTGATGGTGATATAAATGATTTTTTACAGGAATAAAAACAGAGAAAATAAGAGAATAGCTTGTAAATATATTCAGATGCATAAAAATTCATATGTGATTGTGAAAATACAGTGAAAAGTAAGAAATAGATTGCGAAAAATAGTATAATTCATAAAGCTGACTTTAAATGATGGATTAGAACCGACTTCCCGGGGTGAAATAATTTACCATACTAATTAAACCGGGCTCAAAGATTGGAAGGGCATCGGTATTAAAATTAGAAAGGGTATAAATTACTTGATTTGCGTGGGCTGCTGGAGTAATTTTCCGGCAGTCCTGTTTTATGTCTGTATTGCAAGACCACCTCCTTCAGAGATTACTGTATACACTAGATCATTTTGGAGGAATGCGGATATGACAAAAACAGAGAAAGAACTGAAAAAGGAATTTAGTGCTTATGTGAAGACTGCAATTAAGAATACACAAAAGCAGTACTTAATAAAAAAAGGCAAGATTCTGGATAATGAAATAGCCATGGATGATGAAGGAATAGATGAAATCTTACAAAAGCAGACAGAAGACCTGTTTGATAAGATGGATTTAAATGTAGATATGGTTCTGAGTGATGAAATCAATGTAAATTCTTTTCTGGATCAAATCAATGATCCTGTTCTTTATGTTTCTCTGTGTTCGTTGAAGGAACTGCAGCAGAAAGTATTAATGCTCCGTATAGTATATGTAAAATCATTCGATGATATTGGAGGTATTTTGAATATGACAGCAAAACAGGCTGAAAACAGCTATTACAATGCAATCAGAAAAATACGAAAACAGATGGGAGATAACTTTGGATGATTTTGTAGGGGTTTTATGTAGAGCGAGAATGAGCGAAAGGGAAGCTATACAGCTGATTGTAGAAATGTATCGTCCCCTGATGCTTAAATATGCTAATTTGAATACTGGTTTTGATGATGATTTGTACCAGGAATTTGTATGTTGTGTGATTAGTTGTATTTTTAAATTTCCGTTTGAAAAATGGAATGCAGAAAATGATCTGGATTAAGTAATGAGTATTGACACAGTGATAGGATGTGGTTATGATATAAATGTATAACATTTATTTCTGCTGGTTGCGGAAATATATAACTTTTGTTCCGGCTTTTTGCTGGAAGGATAATTTAAACTGAAGTATATTCGGTTATCGAAAAAGCAGAAAGACATTGATTATTTTTATGAATAGTCAGTGTCTTTTTTTGCGTTTTGGAGGAAAGGAGGAATATTTCTGACAAGGTAAATCTCAAAGAAAGGAGGAGCACGAATGAAGACGAAGCCGATGATCATGGCACATGGGAACCTAATTCTTCCATTAACGGTAGGACAAAAAGCAAGATATTGTCAGAATGGTATCTGGAAAACCACAGGAAGAGTACGGCAAATTATTGAACAGACAGAAGACTATGTAAAATTCGAAACAGATTCAGTACGGTATTGTATTGATCACTATGGAAGAGAAGCCAATGTTCTAGCATTGGTGGCATGACAAAGGAGCATATAATCCTGGATCAAAAAAGTATTGGCGTCAGTCAGTACTTTTTTGGTCTCTCTGAAAGAAAAAATGGTATCAGATATGAGGATGAACTGGAGAAATGTGGAATTCCAACCAAAACATGGAAACAAGCAGGCCAGATGGAATTGCAGGATTAGCGGAAAATAAAGTAGAAGAGAAGAAATGCTCCTGATTGCAGATTAAATAAGTGCACTACAGAATTAGGTATGCAAATACGAATAAAAGAAGTATAATATAATCAATAGTTTTTGGAACTGTGATCCAGAAACTATTGATTTTTGTGTTTAATGGGAATCAAGATCATCAAAAAATTCATCATAAGAACAGTTATAGATCTTTTTTAATTCCATAAGGACGCTGATTCGGATATTTAATTCACCGTTTTCATATTTGGCATAAGTAGAGCGACCAATGTCGCAATTTCTGCACTGTAATTCTGCACAGAGCTTTTCTTGGGATAATCCAAATTTTTCGCGAAGACGGCGAAGATTTTTACCAATATATACGTCACATTTTAATTTTTGCTCCATAAAAGTCATCCTCCATTGACCAGTATAGGTGTCAAATGCTGATGTTATTGTATGAAAAAACGCGATATAATATTGTCCGCTATACTGATCAAGAATGAGAAAAAATGATATAGTAATTGAGTTGGTATTAGGGTGTGAAAGAGGAGGAAGAATGAAACGTAAAGCGTTGTATCTTGATGATTCGGAAAAAGAGTTAGATGCACTACTTGAGAATGAAGATTTTTGGAAACCAGGTAAATCAGAGTGGGACAGTGAGATCCTGGATATTACGAATAAACAAAGGGAACTGGAAGAATCGCAATATGTAAAATCGAGGAGTAATGAAGCTTATTGTTACCTGCTTTCGGAATTGTATCCTATGGCTGAGAAGGTAGCATATGCACAGGGCTGGGATATGATTTTGAACATTGATGAAGAAGAGCATACTGCAACATTGGGATGTTGTGGACGGTTTCTTATAAAAACTGAAGGGGACGATGGAACACTCGAAAATTTTCTTTCACAGGCGATGGAATTTTCAGAACAATGTTTTTTTTCTGCACACAATGATCTTATAAAAATTAATTTTATTTTTAATCTGTATGAAAAAGAAAAAATAGCGGATCATTCAAAAGAAATCGAAGCATTGAAGAAACAGCTTGAAGATAATCAAGAAAAGGTGAGGGAATATTTGTTGGAAGAAATGGTTGATGAATACAGGAAATAATGGATGCGACAGTATTGCATCTGTATTGCAACAGCACTGATATTGACATCTGATTTTAGAATTTATACAATGTTAGCGTAAAGTTCTGTGCATGCGTATCATGCATGGAGAGCCATAGAATTTTATATTAAAGACAGCTGTTTTTATAACGGCTGTCTTTTTTTGCCCGAAAACTTGATCCTTGAAGTGTGACTTCGGAGCCTATCAGGAAAGGGGGATTTTTATGGCAGGAAAATTAAAAAAAGAAAAACAGAAGGTTTATCTGTCACCGGGAAATCTGAAAAGAAAGATGATTCCCCGTATTTTCTTTATGTCGTATCTGGGAATTAATGTAATTGCACTGACAGGCATTCCGGTTTATGCGTCAGATATCTTTGCAACAGCAAAAAATGCAATGCAGACAGTATATACAGATGTGGCCGGTATTGCTACTGTAGCAGCGGTGGTATGTGCTGCGGTGTGCCTGTTTTTAATGAATTTTTCCAAATCGGGCAGAACCGTGGATGAGTCAAGATCCTGGCTGAAACGTATTGTTGTATGCTGGGCTGCACTTATGACCCTGGGTGCCATTGTAACATATTTGGAAAAAATTATTCCGAAAAGTATGTTTACGGGCTGATGTATGATTTCTTACCGGTGCTCTCCCGGTTTTTGAAAGGAGGGTATCTCTTATGGATATGAATAAAACATGAGCTGGCTTTTGGAGCTGTTGGTAGATGCCATTCGCGAAATGTGCAGTCAGTTTATCGTGGATATGATGGAACTGATCACAAATATGTTTACAGAACTTCTGTCCTGTAATCTTTCATTATTTGAAGAATTGTTTTCAGTAGTGGGGAGCCTATACAAAAATGTGATTGTTCCTACAGGAATTGCAATCCTCTTGATGATTCTTGTATGGCAGCTTTTTAAGTCCATGTTTGGTGGAAAAGCAGGGGTAAATGCAGAAGAACCAATAGAACTTATCTGTCGGTCGGCCATTTCTTTATTTCTTCTTGCCGGATCGAAACCATTGGTTGACTACATTTTGAGAATTGCGGGAACGCCATATCAATGGGTTGTAGGAACAAAGGTCAAGGTCGCTAGCTTTTCAGGCTATGTATCAACTCTGGAAGGTGTTACAGATACACTTGGAATCAGCAGCCTTAGCATTTCGGTTTTGATGCTGATCATGCAGTTTGTTGTAGCATGGAACTATTTTAAGATGTTAATGGTCATTGCTGAACGTTATGTATTGCTTGGTGTATTTTCCTACACAGCACCTCTTGCATTTGCAACCGGTGGTTCTAAAGCAACAAATAATATCCTGGCTTCATGGAGCAAGATGTTTGGAGGGCAAGTAGTGCTTGTTATATTAAATGCCTGGTGCATGAAGATGTTTTTATCTGGTTACGGAAATATGATGGCAAGCAGTTATGGGTTTACGAAATTCTTCGCAGCTACACTTTGTCTGGTAGGATTTTGTAAGATCACATTTAAACTTGATTCCTATATGGCATCGCTTGGAGTGAACCTTGGCCGTCCGGCTCCTGGAATGGGAGCAGCAGGAGCAATGCTTGCAGCGAGCAGGATCATCTCTCAGGCAGCAAGGACAGCTTCTGGCTCTGGTGGAACAGGAGATGTCGGTGGAACCAGAACAGATATGGGATCGTCGGATGGAATGACAACCAATTTTACTGGGCCAATCCCAATGACTCCTAATGGCGGAAATGCAATGGATATAAATGATATGACTTCAGATGGAGATTTTGATAAAGAAAGTCCGCCTGGTCCAGGAAATCAACAAAATGAAGTTTCTCCGGCAAATAAGACTGTTTTTGAGGAACTTGGCATGACAACGGGAAGCAGCGATACGGCAGAGATGGATTTCGGATCTGGAGATCATGTAAATGGCAATATAGATTCTATGTCTGCTACATCAGAAACTATGTCTGGAATTAATGCTATGAGTGTGAAAGATGATGCAGAAGCATTTGCGGGAGCTGTTTCAGAGAGTAATTCTGAAGGAGAGACTCTTTTGGACGTTTCCGGAGGTGAACAGGATCTTGCAATTCCGGCTGCGAGCAATGTATCCGCCAACGGATTCAGCGAAAGTGGAAGTGAGCACGGCATTCTTGGAGAGATGGGCGATTATCCGGTTGAAGAGGAAATGAGTGATTTTGATTCAGAAATGGATCTGGAAAGCGGAAGCATTGAAATGACTGGCCAGGAAAGTATGTCCTATGGAAAAACAGGAACAGCGTATAATTCTTCTGTATCTGGTGAGGTTTCGAATGCAGGAGAAGGGCTGGGATCAGAAATAATGTCTGCACTTCAGGGGAATGGGGTATCTTCTGTGAACCAGGAGAAAGGTATCCTGGATGAAGTTGGTACTTCGTCTGTGTTTGGGTTTGATGCTGCACCACGAGCAGGGATGAATTATAATGAAAATTCTATGCCGACAGGAATGGAATCCATGTCTGAAAATGGAATACAGTCAGATGGAATTATGGATACAGGAGAAGATCTGGATGAAGAAACAGATGAGGCCGATTTTTATGCGAAATCGGCAATGGGTATTTTGGTAGATACAGCAGGAAATCCGCTAAAGGCTGAAAACACGAAATTGAGTGATCCTGGTATGCAAAATGAAGATGATATTCAGCCTGTAGCTGATGAAACAGGTATGGCAGCTGATGGATTTATGAATGTTTCGGGATCCATTCCAACAGGAGATATTTCCTTAAAAAGAAGCAGACCAGATACCCGTAGAATACGTGAAGTTCCAAAATCGAGAGCAGAATTAAAAGAAAAAGGTTCGGACAGACTCAGATAGGGGGATGAAAATGGCAGAAGAAGATAAAAATTCGTCCCCTCTGGATGAAGGCACAGAAATTATTGCACATACTGCTCAAACTGCATATGCAACAACAGCGGCAGTAGCAGCTGGAGGAACAGCAGCAGGAATGGCAGCAGGAACAGCCCTTGCAGGTCCTCTTGGAACTGTGATCGGGGCATTGGTATCAAATAAAACTGTTTGGAAAATACTCGTTTCTATTTTCCTGTTTTGCTTTCTCTGGATGTTTATTATTGCAAATATGATAGGAATTATTTTTAGTTATCTTGGATTTGCAAATGCAGATTCGTATGCGAATGAAGCTCAATCTACGCAGCTTACGAATATACGTGACCGGGTTGAAGAAGTTCTGCAGCAGGAAGATTACAAAAAAGAAATCTTGAAAATAATAAACAAAAAGCACAAGGCTGTTTTAAAAGAAATTGACCAGGACAAAGCAGAAAAATATGCAGGCCATGAGCTGGTTGTGGTGGATGAATATGAAACGAAGCTGAAAAGGAATCTTGGATATTACCTTGCCGTACTGATGATGGAAAACGAAGATAACAGTACGGTTTTTTCTTTTTTAGGTTATGCAAATAGTTTGGGGATTGATATGTCCACAAACTTGTCCAGCCCATACGACTCATTTTTTTATGAAGCGGCACAGACGTACAATGTGCCGGCAGCGTTGTTGATCGCAATGGGTAAAGTAGAATCAGACTTTAATCCAAATGTTGTTTCTGGTGCAGGGGCATCTGGTATTATGCAGCTTATGCCATCTACAGCAGCATCTCTAGGGGTATCTAATGTTTTTGATCCCAGAGAGAATATTATGGGCGGAGCAAAGTATGTTTCCCAGCTGATTGAGCAGTTTAAAGGCTATTCAAATGGATTGGAACTGGCAATCGCAGGGTACAACGCAGGGCCCGGAGCAGTTATGAAATATGGATATCAGATTCCTCCATATGCGGAAACGCAGGCATATGTAAAAAAAGTATTAGGCTATGTTGAAATTCAGCAACATCAAACATCCACTTCTTCAAGTTCTGCAAAGGATGCTCAAAAATCGGATGCAGATACTGAAAAATTACAAACATCCTATGAACTTTTAAAAGAGTCGGTTGAAAAGCATCTGGATAGTTTTTTTGACTGGTCAGTTACAGATGAGCGAAAAGGCGAAGCAACGGAGACCATTTATTGTATGGAAGTGAATGGGAAAAGAGGTGAGATAGATCGAACAACCTATGAGCAGATTCTGGCACAGGGTGGAAATGCATGGCAGGAAAACCGGACAGTAGTATCCAAGAAAGTAGAATATACATTAGCGTTGCTTTTGAATGCACAGATTACAGGCGGAAGCGGGTATCAGTATAAATTTGTCACAAACAAGACAACCTTTGATATTGTGATCAAATTGTTGGAATATTTACAAAAAGGCGTAGATGCTGTTAAAAATGCACTTTCCACGATTTTTCATTGGACAGATTTTGTTACTGGTGGGAGCAGTGGAGATTCTTTTGTTGCAGGAAATATAGATGCTTCAGGGGATATCATTACATATGATACAGTCGGAAAAGGCGTAAAAAAAGTAGTTTATTTTAATCAGACAGAGGAACCGTGGAAAGGCATGTCTTATGGCTCCAGTACGATCGGTGCGTCCGGTTGTGGACCTACATCTATGGCAATTATAATTTCAACGTTAATTGGACAGACGGTAACACCTCAGATGACATGTGCTTATTCCATTGCAAATGGAGAATATGTTCCAGGCATGGGAACGTCTCATTCATTTCCGACGAATGCTGCCTATCACTGGGGACTTACTTGTGAAAGAGTCGGAAAGGACCGTATGAATTATGTCGTGCAGTCCCTTAAAGAAGGCAAGATGGTTGTAGAAATCTGTGAAGCCTATACGATTACAGGAAGTGGAAGCGGACATTTTATCGTATTGACTGGTGTGACCAGAGATGGTTATATCACGATAGCGGATTGTGCAAGCAGAGAACGAACCGGAAAAGTGTACAGTGTGGAAACTATCAAATCCTACGGACGTGATCTTAGCGAAGGAGCGTTCTGGATTGTTGGAAAAAAATGAGGGAAATACAGTGAAAAAGATTAGGAGCACAGAGCAAATACTGGTATTGGCAATACTGCTGTTCACATATTTCCTGGAAACCTTCCAAGTGGCATATGCACAAAAGGCAGAGAACTTGCCGCAGATTGTTTCCTGGCAGGATGGCAAAGGTTATCAGTCAGATGGGACATTTATTGCTGATGGCTGGGGGTATGATACAGTGAACCCGGCTGGGAAATATGTATTGTTTGATGAAAATGGCATGGTGCAGCTTCGAACTGAAACGATGGATCCTGTAAATGCGGAGGATGAGTATTCTGGGACAGAACTTGAGCCAGCAAATATTGCAGTGCGGGCAGAGATTTTTGAAGGATTCACTGGAATGGTTCATGTGACAATAGAAGAAAATGGAGGAGTTCAAAGAGAAATTGATTTGGATTCCTCTGTTTTTTTTGAATGGAACCTGTCCGTGAATAGCGGAAATTATCGCTTGAAATCTGTGGAAGCAACACAGAATGACCAGAAATATGTTGCAGAATTTGATAACAACTATAAAAATCTTCCGGAACAGGGTCTTATTATAATGAAAATTAAAGTGAAAAATGAGCTTGTGGAAGCTGTTCAGACGGAGAAAAAGCAGAACAAGACAGATCAACAAAATAACATTCAAAATCCAGAAAAATCGGATTCAGGAATTAAAAATACGGAGGTGGTGACAACTGTGAAAAAAACAGGACAGAAAACAGGAATCATTATTGGCGGTTTGAGTTTTCTGGGTGCGGCAATGTGGTTATTATATCGGAAATTTCATCGTAAAAAATAATTCGGGAGGTACAGAATGATGCAGAGAGAACGATCCGATGTTTATATCATTCCACCCAATTTTGCAAAAGAGGGAACCCTGTTTTCAGGGAGAATTGAAGGCAGGAATGCTTTTGAGGCAGCTGTCCTTTTTATAGTACTTTTTAGGATACTGTTTTTTATAGATGTTTCAATAAAGCTAAGAATCTATATTGGTATAATTGTAATCCTGCCTTTAACAATACTGGCGGTAGTCGGTGTTAACGGGGAAAGTTTGCTTTCTTTCATTATTCAGTTTATACGCTTTGTAACAAGAAGGCGGGTAGTGACTGTACCCGATGGACAGTATAGATTAAAGAGAAACCGTCGTATTAGGAGACAGCAAAAGAAACAACAGAAACAGGAGAGAAAAAAGAAGAAAAGGCAGCAGGAAGGCGGTGTAAAAGATCGGAAGCGAAGTCGCAGAATTGAAGCAAAAGCTGAAAGAAGCTCAGCTTGCCGAGAAACGAGAACGGCGGGAGCAGAAGCAACAGCAGAGAGAAGACAAGGCGATGTCCAGGAAGCAGGAGAAAGAAAATCGCCAGATGCAGAAGGAACAGCAGAAAAAAGACGCACAGAAACAGAAAGAGCAGGCCAGGGAGAATTTCAGGCAGATCCGTGAGCAAGAGGCAGAAGAACGTAATCTGAGGAATCAGCTTGTTCAGAATGTAGAAAAAGAAGAACGGCCAGTGCGACCGCCAAAGAAAGAACTTTCTCGAAAAGAAGAGAAAAGTGAGAAAGTCCAGGAAGTACCGGATCTTCTGCCAATGAGCTGGACAGCCTCTTATATACCATTAAAACAAGTAAAAAATGGTATTATCCAAACTTCCGACAATCGTTTTGTTAAAATTGTTGAAGTATTGCCAATCAATTTCTTATTACGGTCATCTTCAGAACAGAGAAGTATCATTCTCTCTTTTATGTCATACCTGAAAATCGCACCGCCCAATATCCAGCTTAAAGTGCTCTCCAGAAAGGCAGACATTCAGGAGTATATTGATAAGATTGATGAAGAGGCTGAAAAAGAAACAGATGAACGTTGTAAAATTCTGCAGGAAGATTATGCAGAACTGATTAAATCCCTGGGTATGAAGGAAGCGATTACACGTCGCTTCTTTTTGATTTTTGAATATCCTTCCCGTAGTGGGAGTAAGAATCCAGACGAAAGAGATGTACATCTTTATATGCGTTCTGCTGTGCAGACTGCAAAAAAATATCTTGCCATGTGCGGAAATATAGTTTTGGAGCATGAGAATGAGACGCGCTTCTGCGTGGAAATCTTATACCAGCTGTTAAATCGTCAAACATGCCTGACAGAATCTCTGAATGATCGGATAAAAGAAGTTCGGAAGTACTATACAGAAGAAAACGGTCCAGAAAGTATACGATATATTCCTGTAACAGAACTGGTCGCTCCGAGAACCATTGATTTCAGGAACTGGAACTATGTGGTTGTAGATGGATTGTATTATACATATCTGTATGTTCAAAAATACCGTTCAAGAGTCCCGGCCGGATGGCTGTCTCTGTTGATCAATGCAGGTGAAGGAATAGATATAGACGTTTTTTTCTTCAAGCAGGATAAAAACCGCTGTGTGGAGCGAATTGGACGCAGAATACGCTTGAACCGTTCAAAAATCAAGGATACTTATGATTCAAACAGCGACTTTGACAGTCTGAGTGAATCCATTCAGGCTGGTTATTACCTGAAAAGGGGGCTGAGCGGCAGTGAAGAATTCTACTACATGAGCATTCTGGTTACGATAACTGGACATAGTGAACAGGAAGTAGAATGGCGTTCAAAGGAAATGACAAAGCTGTTAAGCTCTCAGGACATTGGCACAGGTAGCTGCATTTTCAGAGAAGAACAGGCTTTTTTATCTTCTCTGCCATTTTTACAGATAGACAAAAATATTTATGAGAAGTCCAAACGGAATGTACTTACATCCGGTGTAGCAGCATGTTATCCATTTGCTTCATATGAAATGTCTGATAAAGATGGCATCATGATCGGAGTAAATAAAGCAAACAGTTCGCTTGTCATCATAGATATTTTTAATTCGTTAAAATACAAAAATGCAAACATAGCAATATTTGGAACATCTGGCTCAGGAAAAACATTTTTGATGCAGCTTATGGCACTACGTATGAGACAAAAAAACATACAGGTATTTATTATTGCTCCGGATAAAGGACATGAATTTGCAAGAGCCTGTAACAACATTGGTGGAGAATTTATACAGATTTCTCCTTCATCGTCGAACTGCATCAACATAATGGAAATACGGCCTGCAGATATGGAAACTCGCGATTTATTGGATGGGTATACATCTGAAAGGTCAGAACTTGCGAGCAAAATTCAAAGCTTACATATTTTTTTCAGCCTTCTGATTCCAGATATGTCACATGAAGAAAAACAGCTTTTAGATGGTGCAATGGTTACTTGCTATCAGGAAAAGGGAATCACACATGATAATCTGAGTCTGACGGATCCGGAACATCCAGGAAAATACAAAAAGATGCCGATTCTTGGTGATCTGCATGAAGTGCTTATGCGTAAAGAAGAATGCAGACGTATGGCGAATATATTAAATCGTCTGGTGAGTGGATCGGCATCCAGCTTTAATCAGCAGACAAATGTGGATCTGGAAAATAAATATGTTGTGTTGGATATTTCAGAACTTTCCGGTGACCTGCTCCTTGGAATGTTTGTGGCACTGGATTTTGTCTGGACAAAAACAAAGGAAGACCGGACAGTAGAAAAAGCGGTTTTTGTAGATGAAGCATGGAAACTTCTGATGTCTAATGATTTGGCAGGAGAATATCTGATTGAAATATTCAAAACAATCAGAGCTTATGGTGGATCGGCTATTTGTGCCACACAGGATCTGGCAGACTGTTTTGCGGTAAGAGATGGAAAACTTGGACGCGGTATATTAAGCAACTCAAAAACAAAAATTGTTCTGAACATGGAAGTTTCAGAAGCAGAACGGATTCAGGAGGAGTTGGATCTTTCAGAAGCCGAAACCAATTCTATTATTCATTTTGAAAGAGGAAATGGTCTGATTTCCACAAATAATAATAATTTGATTGTTGAATTTAAAGCAAGTGCTCTGGAAAAAGATCTGATTACCACTGACCGCAAAGATCTTCAGGAATTGAAAGACAGAATCCGGAAATATGGTACAGATGCTTATGGCAGGAAATAGTGTGAATAAGAAACGGCATTAAAAACGTTACAAAGGACGTATAAGAGGAATGAAATTAATTATATGTCATAAAAAACGTTTTGTGATGACGTGTAACAGATGTCTTTTGAAAAAGACATGAAAAAACACATTATATGCCACATAAAAAACGTCATTTATGTGGCATATGTTTATCATGGAAAGGATAGACCAGATGGAAAACAAACAAAAACCCGTGGAACGTGAAACCAGACAGTTAATTCAGACATATAATGTGCTCTTAAAATCTCAGATTTATGCATATTTCGCAAAAAACCAAAGAGATCATTTTGTAGGACGTGCATTTAAGACGCTGGAAAAAGAAAAACAGATTTATATTCATCAGGATCTGGAAATGGCAGCAATAAATGAAGAGGCATTTAAAGCCAGAAATGTAGGAACTTTGCAGGCATTTTGGGTTCTTCTGGATATTATGGATCAAAAAGAGGTAGACCAGCACTTCCTTGCATCAAAAGAGGAATATCCTGTTCGCATTGTGTTATGCGGTGAAGGAGAAATCTATGACATTTTGTATGTGTCAGAGAATGAGGTACAGGTTACCAACAATTTGTTTACCCGGAAGATGACAGATGATTGCGGGCATATCGTTATTGTGGAAAAGCCCGGGTACATACATGAAATCAGGATACCGGACGTGCTTGGATTTTGTACAGTGAAAGAAGGTGGAGAAATCGAATATTACAGAAATGCGGATGGATGAAAATGATTCATTTTTTAAATTAAAAGAACAGTTAGAAGATGCTCAAAAACTAATGGGAAGGATGGAACAGTATATAGTGGAAGCAAGAGGGGTATTGCAGTCCTGTATCCGGCGGCAGTCAGAGTTCCAATATGCTTATTTGGGAGATATGATTCAGGAGACTGCGAAAACTTCAGAACGTTTGACAGATAAATTAAGACGCCTGACACTTGAAATAGTAGTAAATCCCAAAGAATATGAGAAATACAAAGAAGATCTGGTACTGATACACGGAATTGAACTGGAGTATAAGGATGAGATTCTTCGGGTATCTGCTCCCGTCCTGATCCCTCACCGGAAAGATT
>OLNC01000699.1_pt1 | contig 27783 bp, 20 predicted proteins | sample 1672011 | NCBI WGS metagenome assembly OLNC01 (sample SAMEA3136636, study PRJEB25190) | human gut metagenome | biome: human gut; feature: human-associated habitat; material: faeces | place: Austria | collected 2013 | reverse complement strand
CCAAGACTCGCTACTGGCGGTTGGTTAGACCTTACCAGACAGGCATTCCACCTGCCAGACTACTCGCCCTTATCTGGGCGCACAATCACAATTTGTTGAACTTTCTATACAATACCATATCTCTTTGGCTAATACAATAATTGCATCGCTCCCGCTTATTCTCATCAATTCTGCAACTAATGTATCGTGATCATATGCATATTGTCAGGCTGTCTGTTTACTTTTCTTTGCATGATACGCTTCACGTCTCATAGCCAGTGTTTTTTCATATCTTACTTTTGCAATAGGATCTCCGCTTAATGCATCGTCACGCATTTTCCGGTAACTCTTTACTGTAGCTCTTACCTGATACTGTTTACGCTCTGCAGGCTGGCTCTGTGCTTCCTGATCTCCGGCTTCTGATTTCTTTTCTGCGTAGATTTCTTAGAAGATTTTCTCTCTCTTTCAGCAATCTCTTCCGCTCTGCGTGCTTCCTCTGACTGCAAGGCTTCCACTTCATCCTCACTGAGTGGAAGAACAAAATTTCCAATGAAATTGAAATAAATATCCACTTGCTGAGTACGGTCTTTTGTTCTGCCACCCTCAGCTTCATGAATTACAACCTTTTCAATGAAATCATTAAGCATAAGCTCTGTAATATTTGTTTGTTCCTCTGTTTTTGTGTAATCATCTACACTCGGTGTACCGTTGCAATACAGCTTAAATGCCATTCGCACCACCTTCATACTGCCACTGGTCTGCCAGCCTTCATTCAGGCATTCCGTTTTTACACATCCCGTCTTAAAATCATAAATGCGGTCTGCATTTCTTCTGGTATCGTTGTTAATACCAATGCAATAGCAAAGTGCCTTGTGGTACACATCCTGATAGCGTACCTCTTTTAATTTCTCGTAGTAGAATTTCTCATGTGCATCGCTGATAAAATTGATTGTCTGTTTCTTTTGTTTTCTGCCCCTAACGCGGTGTTGTTCATAGTGAACCTCCTTATAGATATTAGAATAAAAAAAGGGAACAATCCCAAATAAAAGAGCTTATTCCCAAACATCAAACAAGGGAAAGCAATAAATGCTTTCCCTTGCAGAACTTTATATATAGACTTTTACTTCAATATCTTTAAATCTGTTCGCTTTTGTATACTCTGGACGTTCGGCCATAAATGTCTGCACATCTGCTCTCGTTACCGTTAAGTTGCAGAAATAAATATATTGTTGCCTAATTCCTCTTGTCCGCAATTGCTGCCTGTGCTGCAGCCAATCTCGCGATCGGTACACGGAACGGAGAACAGGATACATAATCCATTCCAACCTTATGGCAGAATGCAACAGATGAGGGATCACCACCATGCTCACCACAGATACCGATCTTTAAATTCGGACGCTGGGAACGACCTTTTGTGACTGCCATTTCGATCAGCTGTCCTACGCCGTTTTGGTCAAGCTTTGCAAAGGGATCAGATTCATAGATCTTACTCTTATAATAATCCACCAGGAATTTTCCTGCGTCGTCACGGGAAAAGCCAAAGGTCATCTGAGTCAGATCATTGGTACCAAAGGAGAAAAATTCGGCTTCTTCTGCAATTTCGTTTGCCAGAAGTGCTGCTCTTGGAATTTCGATCATCGTTCCAATGTGATAAACCAAATTCGAATTTTTTTCTGCCTTAACCTTTTCAGCAGTTTCCACAATTACGTCCTTGACAAATTTCAACTCTTTTTTATCGCCAACCAACGGAACCATGATCTCCGGAACGATCTCAAAGCCCTTTTCTTTACTTACTTCAATCGCCGCTTCGATCACCGCTCTTGTCTGCATTCTTGCAATTTCCGGATATGTAACGGACAGCCGGCAGCCTCTGTGACCCATCATCGGGTTGAACTCATGCAACTCACTGCAGGTGCTCTTTACTTCCTCAACAGAAAGATTCATATCCTTTGCCAGTGCTTCGATATCCTTTTCGTCTGTCGGAACAAACTCATGCAGCGGCGGATCCAGGAAACGAATCGTAACAGGTTTCCCCTCCATTACTTCATAAAGCGCCTTGAAATCGCCCTTCTGGAACGGAATCAGCTCTTCCAGCGCCTTTTCGCGCTCTTCCACGGTTTTGGAAAGGATCATTTTACGGATCTTCGGAATTCGCTCCGGTTCAAAGAACATGTGCTCTGTTCTGCAAAGTCCAATTCCTTCTGCACTAAGACGTACCGCATTTGCCGCATCTGCAGGCGTATCTGCATTCGTGCGAACCCTCAATTTACGGAAGGAATCCGCCCAGCTCATGATTCTGCCGAAGTTGCCGCTGATCGAAGCCTCCTGTGTCTGAATATCGCCGTCGTAAATTTTACCGGTTGAGCCATCCAGGGAAATATAATCCCCCTCAAAATAGGTCTTGCCGCCTAATGTAAACTGCTTTTTCTTTTCATCGATCACAATATCTCCGCAGCCGGAAATACATGCGGTTCCCATGCCTCTTGCCACAACTGCAGCATGGGATGTCATACCGCCGCGCACAGTCAGGATACCCTCTGCAGCATGCATCCCCTCGATATCCTCCGGAGAAGTTTCCAGACGTACTAAAATGACACGCTCGCCAATCTCATGGGCTTCTTTTGCTTCCTCTGCAGTAAAATAGATCTTACCGGCAGCTGCGCCAGGAGATGCCGGAAGAGCCTGTCCCATCACGGTTCCCTTTTTCAGTGCATCCGGATCGAAAGCGGGATGCAGCAGCTGATCCAGTGATTTTGCTTCAATTCTGCTGACAGCTTCCTGGGGCGTGATCATACCTTCATCCACAAGGTCGCATGCGATCTGCAGAGCCGCCTGCGCCGTGCGCTTGCCATTTCTGGTCTGTAAGAAATACAGCTTTCCATCCTCAATGGTAAATTCCATATCCTGCATATCACGGTAATGCTCTTCCAGACGGTTTGCAATTTTCAAAAATTCCTCATAGCATTCCGGCAGGTCTTCTTCCAGTCGGGTAATGGGCTGCGGTGTACGGATTCCTGCAACAACGTCCTCACCCTGTGCGTTAATCAGATATTCGCCATAAATGCCCTTTGCTCCGGTGGAGGGGTTTCTCGTAAAGGCAACGCCTGTACCGGAGGTATTGCCCATATTTCCGAATACCATCGACTGTACATTGACTGCAGTTCCCCAGTCCCCCGGAATGTCATTCATTCTTCTGTATACGATAGCTCTTTCATTATCCCACGAACGGAATACCGCCTTTACCGCTTCCATCAGCTGAACCCGCGGCTCCTGCGGAAATTCTTCGCCCATTTTTTCCTTATAGATCTCTTTAAAACGCCGGATCACCTCTTTTAGATCCTCCGCCGTCAGCTCCGTATCAAAGTGAACTTTCCGATCTTCTTTTATTTCATCAATGACCCGTTCAAATAACGATTTGGGAACTTCCATGACAACATCTGAGAACATCTGAATAAAGCGTCTGTAAGAATCGTAGGCAAATCTCGGATTGCCTGTCCGTTTGGCAAAGCCTTCGACCGAAATATCGGTCAAGCCCAGATTCAGGATCGTATCCATCATACCGGGCATCGAAGCTCTCGCTCCGCTTCGTACCGACACAAGCAACGGATTCTCGGTATCTCCGAACTTCTTGCCGAGCTTTTCCTCCAAAAGTGCCAGTGCATCAAAAATCTGTGTCTGAATTTCTTCAGAAATTGACCTGCCATGGTTATAGTAGTCTGTGCAGGCCTCTGTCGTCACGGTAAAGCCGGGTGGAATCGGCAGCCCGAGATTCGTCATCTCTGCAAGGTTCGCACCTTTTCCGCCCAGGAGGTTGCGCATATCCGCATTTCCCTCCCTGAATAAATACACCCATTTCGCCATTGTAATGGTCCCCCTTTGGTCTGTATTTACAGTCATTTAGCATTATGCCGGACTGTTTTTCTCATAAAATCATTCTAACACATTAAAATATGTAAAGTCAAACAATATATTCGTTTTTTATTTGTGCAGTTTTTAGTTTTCCTACCATATTTTGTCGCAGAACAAAGAAAATCTTTCACAAACAGCAAAATGTTGCCAAAAGGAGCCGTTCACGCGCAATACAATTCACCCGCGCCATTTGCCAAAAAATCCGCCTTCTCCATGTGGAATCCACACGGAAAAGACGGATCTTTCTAATTCACAGAATTAAGTACCCATAAAGCGCGTACTCGATTATACACAGCCAGCTTAAAATTTCTTAGAAATCCAGCTTTTCTGCAAAGTATGCGTCCAGATCAGCGATCGCAACCCGCTCCTGCTCCATAGAATCACGGAAACGAACGGTTACGCAGCCGTCTGTCTCGGATTCGAAATCGTAGGTAACGCAAAACGGCGTACCGATTTCATCCTGACGGCGATATCTCTTACCGATATTGCCTCTGTCGTCAAATTCGCAGTTGTACTTCTTGCACAGCTGGGTATAGATCTTCTCTGCACCCTCGTTGAGCTTCTTGGACAGCGGCAGGATACCGATTTTAACCGGTGCCAGAGCAGGATGGAAATGAAGGACAGTACGGACATCTCCGCCCTCCAGCTCTTCCTCGTCATAAGCAGCGCATAAAAATGCCAGAACGACACGGTCTGCACCCAGAGACGGCTCAACAACATAAGGGATATATTTTTCATTCTTGGAATCGTCAAAGTAAGACAGATCCTGACCGGAAACCTCTGCATGACGGGAAAGGTCGTAATCGGTACGGTCAGCGATGCCCCACAGCTCGCCCCAGCCAAAGGGGAATAAAAATTCGATATCCGTTGTAGCCTTGGAGTAGAAGGAAAGCTCTTCTTTTTCATGGTCTCTGACACGCATTTCTTCCGGCTTGATGCCCAGAGTCTGCAGCCAGTCGATACAGAACTGTTTCCAGTATGCGAACCATTCGAGGTCGGTGTCAGGCTCACAGAAGAATTCCAGCTCCATCTGCTCAAACTCTCTGGTACGGAACGTGAAGTTGCCGGGTGTGATTTCATTGCGGAAGGACTTACCGATCTGACCAATACCGAACGGGATTTTCTTTCTGGAAGTACGCTGTACGTTCTTGAAGTTTACGAAAATACCCTGCGCGGTTTCGGGACGCAGATATACCGTATTCTTTGCATCCTCCGTAACACCCTGGAAGGTCTTGAACATCAGGTTGAACTGACGGATTTCGGTAAAGTTGTGTTTGCCGCAGGTCGGGCAGGGAACCTGATTATCTTCGATAAATTGCATCATCTGTTCCTGGCTCCAGCCGTCTACAGAGCCTCCCAGATCAATATTGTGCTCCTGCGCATAATCTTCGATGATCTTATCTGCACGGAAACGCTCGTGGCATTCCTTACAGTCCATCAGCGGATCAGAAAAGCCGCCCAGATGTCCGGATGCAACCCAGGTCTGGGGATTCATCAGAATCGCGCAGTCCACACCGACGTTGTAAGGGTTCTCCTGGATAAATTTTTTCCACCATGCGCGCTTTACGTTGTTTTTCAGCTCTACGCCGAGGTTACCGTAATCCCATGTATTTGCAAGTCCGCCGTAAATTTCGGAACCGGGATATACAAACCCTCTCGCTTTTGCCAGCGATACAATTTTGTCCATTGTCTTTTCCATCGTTTTTCTCCTTTGACTGCACAGATTTTAATCAAACAGAATATAGGTCAGCATATCTGCGTCGGTTACGGATACTGTTTTGGCATTCGCTGTCGCCTCGACATCCTCCGAACCGTACCGGACCTTATCCCATACTCTGACATTAACCGCTTCCCGCACAACTGCAATGTGCTTTTCTCCCATTTTGAGGAGGTCTTCCTTGCCGATCTGCTCTCCGTCTCCCTTCAGGGAAGAAAGCGTGACATTCAGATCATAGCCTGCATTAAACGCATCTTTTACGGTTCCAACAAACAATGCCAGTTTGTTGAAAGCAGAATAAGCAGAAGCGTCCGCATACTGCATCACGACCGTTACCGTATGATCGTCATTTTCTTTTGCCGCTTTCAGCACAACCGCTTCTTTTCCAGCCGAAGCATTATAAGTATCGCAGGCCTGCTGAATCGTACTTTCCAGCTCATCCAGATTATAATAGCTTTCGGAAAAATCTTCTATAATCGTGTGAACCACCTGACCATTTTTTTTGACTTCAATCGTGGTCTCGGTTACTTCCGGCTCCCTGCCGCATCCCGTCAGCATCGCTGCCAGACACAGGATACACAGTGCGCGCATGATCCATTTTCGCGTCATTTATCTGCTCCCTCTCATCTGCATCCGCTCTTTATCTGCCGATGCTATGATCTTAACTATTATAGCCGACCGCCCTTTCTTTTTCAACCCATAACTTTACAAAGTCATTTTATAACGTTTCCAGGATCTCCAGGGTATGAAATTCACCCGGAAGAAAATCCCTCCGGTATTTTTCTGCAATCTGCACAAGCTCTGCAAGCACTTCTTCTTTTAAGGTAAATGTGTAAAGCTTTTCCACGGGCGTCCCTGCGATAAATTCGACTGCATACAGCGCCGTTTCCGAAAAATTGCCCTGCGGCAGCCCCGGGAATTCCCCGTTTGCCACAATCAGCCGGATTTCGTAAATGCATCGCACAAGCCTGCGCGGGATGCTTTTTACCGTCAGCGCCCGCAGGGACTGATATAAAAGCTTTAACACCTCGCGCTCGTCGTTATTTTCCCGCGTGCAGTAATCCGCCAGCTCCAGGAAATACATTCCGTAATAGGCGCCCTCAAAATCCTGCCGCAGCTCTTCAAAATAGCAGTCCGCTGAAATATCACAGACGCTGTAGGAATTTCGCCCTGCATACAGCTCGAACGTCCCGAAGGTAAACGGACTGGTAGGAGCCAGAAAAGCGCTTGTCGGCTTTCTGGCTCCCCTTGCAAAAGCGGATATTTTTCCTTTTTCCCGAGTCAGGATCACGACTCTCCTGTCATACTCCCCGATCGGTTCTGCCTTCAGAACGATCCCGAGCACTTTGATCCGATCCTGCATGTTGTTCCCCATCCTGTCCCTGCGCCTTTGCACGGAAGGACGAAGTAAACGAGCTGCTCTCGTGTAACTTCGCCCGGTTCCGGAGCGCATTTCTTTCCTGTATCTGATTCCGGTACTGCAGATAATCCTCCACACGCCCGGTTTTTAAAAACTGATCCCAGTAACTTCTTTCATTCATCCTTACCGCCTCCCATGTATCCAATCTGCCGTCTCCGACAGCTTTTACGTCCCTCATAGGATAAGCGGTTTGAACTTTTTTATTCCCTCAGAAAAAAGAGCGTTCTATCTGTCCGGTCTGGTATCCGCAGGGTTGTAACCGAAGTTTTTTAAGAGGAAATCGCTGTCTCTCCAGTCCTTCTTGACCTTGACCCAGAGCTGCAGATTGACCTGGCATTCCAGCATATCCTCGATATCCCGACGCGCCTGAGAACCGATCTTTTTGAGCATGCTGCCCTGCTTGCCGATAATAATTCCCTTGTGGGAATCCCGCTCGCAGATGATCGTCGCATCGATATTGACGATATGCTCCTTAAATTCCATCCGTTCGACCGCCACTGCGATACCGTGGGGAATTTCCTCTTCCAGACAGCGCAGCGCCTTTTCGCGGATCATCTCCGCAACGATCTGACGCTGCGGCTGGTCTGTGATCGTATCTTCATCGTAGAAGGGCTCTCCATAGGGAAGATATTTGAAAATGCAGTCCAACAGCGTATCGGTATTGTTGCTGCGAAGTGCCGATACCGGGACGATTTCTGCAAAATCCATCTCTTTGCGGTAGGTTTCCATTGCATCCAAAACAGCTGTTTTAGGAACGGTGTCGATCTTGTTGATCACGAGAATGACCGGCAGCCTGCTGCGTTTTAACTGCTCCAGGATATGCCGTTCCCCGGCACCGATATAGGTCGTCGGCTCTACCAGCCAGAGAATGACGTCCACGTCAGAAAATGTGCTTTCCGCCACCTTTACCATGTAGTTGCCGAGCTTATTTTTCGCCTTATGGATGCCCGGCGTATCCAGAAACACAATCTGTCCCTTCGGTCCCGTATAGACGGTCTGAATCCGGTTTCTTGTCGTCTGGGGTTTATTGGATGTGATCGCGATTTTCTGTCCGATCAGATGATTCATCAGTGTGGACTTGCCCACGTTCGGGCGTCCTACCAGCGTTGCAAAGCCCGCTTTTTTCTGTTTGTTCTGCGCCATGTATCTGTTCCTTTCCCGGTTTTTGTCTGTATCTGTCCCCGGTTTTGATTTCTATTTTTGCCGATGTCTTTTTTCCCGCCTGATGCTTTTCACTCATCTTGATAATTATCCGTACAATCAGAATCGCAATTCCGAGCACGATTGCAATCGCAATCAGGATCGGCAGGAGAATAATAAATTCAATTGCGAAATTTTTGAAAAAGCTTCCAACCCTGTAAATATTTGCAGAAAAGCCCTCTGCAATCCGCGCACCCGCGCTCTTTGCCGCTCCTGGCGTGTAGCGCTCCACCTCGTCGATATAGAGGTTGACCGTGCTGTAATCCACCTGATTGTCATAGGTACGAAGCTGGGATTCCATGCTTTCGATCTGATAGCGTACATCGGTCAGCTGCTCGTTGATCGCAATGATATCCTCGATGGATTCTGCCTGCTCCATCATGGAAAGGAGGCTTTCCTGTTCTGCCAGAAGTGCCTTTTTGTGGCTCTGCAGATCCACATACTGCAGCGTCACATCCTCTGTGGATTCAGATTTTCTCGTCACATTGGACTGCTTGGAAATTCCCGCCAGATAGCCATCGAGCTTCTCCGAAGGAATTCTTGCCGTCAGACGTGCGCTTCTGGCAGCAGATGTTGAACTGGCATAACTGCTATTGGAGCTATTGGAAATGCTGCTGCTTTCTATGTAGCCTCCAAGCTCCTCCGCCTGGGACTGTGCAGACGCAAGGAGCGCATCAAAGCTTTCCGTCTCTACGTCCATATCCACATTTCGGATCAGCTTGCGCCCGGTCGTCTCTCCCTTTTCTACGGTTTCCGCCTGGGACGAGCCGTTTTCTTCAGATACTTCATCGGCATACTCATAGTCGCCGCTGTCATAATATACACCGCCCGCAGCACTGTAGTTTGACGCAGCCGTATCATAGGCGGATTCCATCGCCATTTTGCTCGCCGAGCCGCAGCCCGACAGCATGGATAGGGCTAAAACACCCGTCAGTACCTTCACCATTTTCTTTTTCAACATGAAAATCCCTCCCTTCTAAGCTTCCCATTGTGTATATGCCCCATCGGCTGCACCGAACTTTTGTCCGGGCAGCCGCGTGCTTCAAAGCAGCTGTTCCAGTGTCCCGAAGCGTTCTTTTTCCTCTTCGATCTTCTTCGTATTTCCGACAACACACAGGCAGTCGTCTTCCAGAAATGCCTTCATGTGACCGGCAAGCGCCCGGATATCCTCCGCCGTCGCATCCAGAACCTGATCCCGCTCCTTCTGCAGCTGCTCTGCGGTCTGTCCGGTCAGATAAATGCTCAGCGCGCGCAGCGCCTTTGCAGCCGGGTTCATCGGCGCATCCATTTCACTGACCGTACCGATGACCGCTTGAGTCATCGAGCGCTCATCCCCTGCGAAATGCGCTACATACTCCACGATTCCCTCATAGGCTTCGATCGTCTTGCCAAGATTCGGATCGCGGTAAGAAGCGATATAGGCATCTCCGCTCTTTCCGAAGCTGCACATGCAGCCGTAAGCGCCGCCCTTGACGCGGACTGTATTCCAGAGATAATCCGTATTTAAAATACCGCGCAGCATCCGCAGCACTCCGGTATATTCCAACCCGTTCTTTTTATAATTTCCGGCGCGGCACACATACTGTACCTGAGAAGCTGATAAAAAGCCCTCATTTTTCTTCGAAACCGCAGCATGCACCGGCTCTCTGTCCACCGGGCAGGTAAACAAATCTTTTTTCAGCGCTTTGGCTTCTGCTTCAAACAGCTTTTCCTGGTCTTCCTCTTCTGCGGTAAAATCAAACATCAGGTTTTCCGGACGGAACATGTACTCGCTCAGCCGTTTCAAAATCTCCGGAAGCTTCTCTTTTTCTTCGTTCCAGTTTGTGCAGAGCCCATCCACCAGCCGATAAAAGTCCATGCCGCTTAAAATTTCCTGAATTGCTGCCGTCTCGGACGTATAGGACATTGCCCTGCCCGCCGCAATCGTATGTCCTGCGGAAATCATGGAGGACTGCAGTCTCGATTTCAACTCTGTCAGAATCTCGTACAGGCGCTTCGTATCCGTATAATTGGAACGTACCAGCATCTCTGCTGTCAGCTCCATCGCGTCCTTTAAATGCGCATGGAATGCTTTTCCTTTGATTTCAAACGTAATTTTGCGTTCGGACGGATTTGTGACATTCGGATAAATATTCGTAACCGGCACGATTCCTCCGGTCAAAAGGTCAGTCTGCGTAAACAGCTCCTGATAGGAATAATTCTGCGTATCCACCAGGCCGATCGCCGCCTTCAAAATGCCGACATAGGCAAACAGCTCTGCCGGAACCTCGCTGATATCGAACAGCAGGCGAAAATAACTGACGCCGTTGGTTTCGATTTTATGGTAAATCAGTTTTGTGTCTTCGATTTCACGTTCTTCCAGAATGATCGGCTCGATCTCCCGACGAATATCGCTTCTTTCCAGCAGTGGAATCTTCGCCAGATCCTCCGGACGGTCGGGTTCTTCCTGAAACGCTTTCAGCGCAGCTGTCTTTTCCACAATTTTTTCGATTTCTTCTGCAGTCAGCGTCTCCTTGTAAGCCTGCAGGCGATCTGCCAGCTCCTGATCCTTTTTATCGGTCAGCCCTCTTTCGGGTACGAGCAGCAGCACGCTTCTGTGCGGATTGTGCAGCAGATACTTTTCAATCAGCTGTTCAAAATATCCGGTCTCCACCTTTTCTCTCAGGCTTCTGTAGGTATCGCCCGCTTCGATATGAATAAACGGCCTGGTTTCATCGTAAAGCCAGCTGTCCATTACCTGCAGACCATACATCAATCCTGCAGGGAAAATACCATAATCCGCTTCCCGATACTTAAATTCGTAATAATTCAGGCCGGCCTGCAAACGCTTTTGATCCAGTCCCTCTGCAACAAGCTTTTCCAGTGTCTCGTCGATGATCCTTAAAAATTCTTCTTTCCGGGAAGCATCCGCATTCTTAGCGACGATGGAGAAATACGGCTGTCTCGTCCCGTTGTCATAATCACTGTAGATGTCTTCGCCGATGCCTGCATCCAAAAGTGCCTGCTTTAAGGGCGCGCCCTGGGAGGAACAAAGCGCGTAGTCCAGAATCTGAAAGGCAATGTATTCTTCCCGGTTTAAAACGTCCCCGGCAGTCATACTGCAGGTCAGGTAGGTATTGTGCTCCAGCGGCTCGCTCTCGGTGATCGAGTAGGGCTTTACAGCTTCCCTGGGTGCAGCAAAAGGCTCCTGCAGACTGATGTTTGCCTCCACGTCAATTTTTTCAAAATGGGACAGATAATGCTCATCCATCCAGTTGAGACGCTCGACCATATCCATGTTGCCATACAGATAGATATAGCTGTTGGCCGGATGATAATATTTACGATGGAAATCCAGGAACTGTTCATAGGTCAGGTTCGGAATCACATCCGGGTCGCCGCCGGATTCGTTCGCATAAATCGTATCAGGGAACAGATTCCGCACGATCTCCCGATCCAGAACGTCGTCCGGAGAAGAGAACGCACCCTTCATCTCATTATATACGACGCCGTTTAATTTCAGTTCATCGGAGGCGTTTTCCATCTCATAATGCCAGCCCTCCTGATAAAAGATGTTGGGCTGCTTATAAATATCCGGATAAAATACTGCATCCATATAAACATGCATCAGGTTTGCAAAATCCTTGTCGTTGCAGCTTGCAACCGGATACATCGTCTTGTCCGGATAGGTCATGGCATTTAAAAACGTATTCATAGATCCCTTTACAAGCTCAATAAAAGGGTCTTTGACCGGAAATTCCTTCGAGCCTTCCAGAACGGAATGCTCCAGAATATGCGCAACACCTGTGCTGTCCGCCGGAGGCGTCTTAAATCCGATGTAAAATACTTTGTTTTCATCCTCATTGGATAGCAGTGCGATCCGCGCACCGCTCTTTTTGTGGCGCAGCAGATATCCTTCCGATCTTAAATCATGGATCTTCTGTCGGCTGATGATCTCATAAGCTGCCAGATCTTCTATTCTCATTTTCTCCGCTCATTTCTGCGCACGTTTTTTGCGCATGTCGAGTTTGTGTCAAGTGCGCGCAGACACAAATCTCGCGATTGAAAAATTTTATTTTTCAATCTTCTCCCTCTCCTGTATCAGATATTTGTCTCACACGGAAAACATCATCAGCGCAAGCTTGGTCAGATGAAGCTCTTCCACGATGATCGTGTCCATCTTTCTGTGAAGCTCTTCACTCTGTACGATTTCGGAAATTTTGTATTCCCGGCTTTCGTAATGCCCATGCTTATGCCTTTTCCCGTCCGCCTCTATCCATACGCTCATCTTAAACGATGCCTTCAGCTCCTGAAACGTCTCATAAGCGAAATCATCCTCTTTCATAAAAAAGATATGATTTTCCATCGTCGTCTCCGGCGAGGTCTCCTTCAACAGATAATGCCGGATGATCGCTTTCCATTTATAAGGAATCTCCTCACTTTTTAACATTTCCTCATAGGAATAACGGGCACCGATATAAATATTTCCAAAATCCTGCAGGACATACTTAAAATCCTGATTCTGCGGCATGTCCATGCATCAACCCTCCGATTCCAGAAATTCAATATGATCTGCGGTGATCCTGGCTGCGTCCCGGATTTTTTCTTCCGGAATCCCGGTTTCTTCAGACAGCTCTTCCACCGTCACCTTGCGACCGAGCTCCTTGGACAGTTCCTCCGCTTTTTCCAGAATATCATTGGCATTTTCTGCAAGCTTTTCGCCCGTCTTTTTTTCGGAAGCATTTTCAGAAATATAATTTTCCATCGCCTCCATGATCATGCTGGCGATGGTGCCCTCAGCTTCTTTGGCATTCTGTGCACAGTCCAGCATCTCTGCCGCCATCGTCAGCGCCACATTGCCTTCTCCAATCAGGTCTTCCAGAAAAACGCCCTGTCCGGCGTAGAGCTTTGCAATCTCCGCCACCTGCGGCAGAAAGATTTCGATCAGCCGGTGCTTTGCGTCCGCATCGCCTGCCATCGCTGATAAAAGAACCGCTTCTTTCACGCCATCCGTCACGTCCGCGCCAGCCTGTACAGCCTTTAAATATTCTTCCAGATAGTCAATTTCTTCCCGCGTCATATAATCAAAGGGGTCCGCAGGCTGCCCGATGCCGATCTTTTTATTTTTGAGATAGGCAAAAATCATCTCCAGCTGTGGCTCTCCCAGATTCAGATTTGCCTTGTCAAAGGCCTCTGTAACCTGTTCCTCCGAAAGCATATTTCCCTGCTCCTTTGCAAGCGCTGAAAGCTCTTCCAGCGTTTTTGCAAAAATTTGTTCTTCCCTCATAATTTTCCTCACAAATTTTATAATTTCTCATGCCTGCCCGGACAGCGCCAGCGGATACCGCCGTTTCGCTGCAAAGCCTGCACGCCTTACTTTACATGCTCGTGCGTAAACAGATGATACTGACAATATTCGTAGTTGCCGTTACACTTGGAGCAGAAACGAAATTCCAGATCGTCTCCGTCCAGCTCCGTTCTGCCGCAAACCGCGCATTTGTGCCGCGTGATCCCTTTCGTCTGCCCTGCCGATCGCATCTTCTGATGAAATTCCTGCTGCCGTCTGATCTGCCCCACTGACAGATGCATCTTTCCTTTCGAACGCAGGAAAAATACCAGGAAATTCAACAGGGAGAAAATCACCACGATCCAGGTGGCAATACCACCCTGAATGCAGTTTACCAGCAAAATAATGCCGTAAACGATACCGAGCCATTTGACCTTGATCGGAAAAAGAAACATCAGCAGCACCTGCACATCCGGGATGCTGGCCGCACATGCCAGGAAAATGGACATGTTGATATAATAGGTAGAAAACTGTCCAAAATATACTGCACTGCCGTTGTTTAACAGATACAATCCTGTATACATCGTCGGCTGTGCGCCCATCAGCACGCTGTAACCGCACAGGACGAAGGCGCCGAGGATCGTAAACAACAGACCGGAGAACAGATATACATTATATTTGTATGTCCCCCAGATGCGCTCCAACAGACCGCCCAGCGAATAATACAGATACAGCGTGATCAGCACAAAGAAAATATTCGAGCTATCCGGCGGAATCAGGATCCAGGTGACCAGTCTCCAGACCTGTCCTTTTAACACGAGGAACGGGTCGAGCATCAGATACTGATACCCTGCGGGCACCAGATACTGCATCAGGTAACCGATTCCATAACAGATAATCAGATAAAGTGTAAGATTCGGAATGGCATATTTTTCCAGCTTCCGTCTCAGTCCATTATGTTGATTCATAGGATAATGTTCCTTTCCTTCTATAATAGCAGACGCATTTTTGCGCGCCGCCGTTTCGGGTTTTCCATAAAAATTTATGAAAGACTGTGTTTATGATATCATTCCAACAAAAAAAAGGCAACGATGTGCCTTTTTATTTTATTGTTTTTATAATTCTTTAAGAAATCAAAAATTTCCCACTTTGTACAAATTTTAGCAAATTTTTAGCAAATCACCGATTGAAACCTGAAAAATCCTGTCGTATAATGATTCAGACTCAAAAAAGAAGAACTATCACACATTTAATAGGAAGAAAGTGACAAGCGCTTATGAATCAAATGCAATATACCCTCGGAATCGACATCGGTTCCACCACAGTTAAAATCGCCATTCTGGACGAAAATCACCAGATTCTGTTCTCCGATTATAAACGGCATTTTGCCAACATTCAGGAGACTCTTTCTGACCTTCTGAAAGATGCCTATACAAAACTCGGCAATATCACCCTGCATCCGATGATCACCGGATCCGGCGGTCTGACCCTTGCAAACTATCTGCAGGTTCCTTTTGTGCAGGAGGTTATCGCTGTATCGACATCCCTGCAGGAGCTGGCACCCAAAACAGATGTTGCCATCGAACTTGGCGGAGAGGACGCCAAGATTATTTATTTCGAAAATGGGAATGTTGAGCAGCGTATGAACGGCATCTGCGCCGGCGGTACCGGTTCCTTCATCGACCAGATGGCTTCCCTGCTGCAGACAGATGCTGCCGGCCTGAATGAATATGCAAAAAGCTACCGCTCCCTTTATACCATTGCGGCGCGCTGCGGCGTATTTGCAAAATCTGATATCCAGCCGTTAATCAATGACGGCGCGACCAAAGAAGACCTTTCTGCTTCCATTTTCCAGGCAGTTGTCAATCAGACCATCAGCGGCCTTGCCTGCGGTAAGCCCATCCGCGGACATGTCGCATTTCTCGGCGGTCCGCTGCACTTTTTATCCGAACTGAAAAAAGCCTTCATCCGCACGCTGAACCTGGATGACGAACACATCATCGACACAGCCAATTCCCACCTTTTCGCCGCCATCGGTTCCGCCTTAAATGCAAAGGAGGATGTCTTTTACACGATGGAGGAAATGGTCAACAAGCTTTCCTCCGGCATCAAGATGGAATTTGAAGTAGAACGTATGGAGCCGTTGTTTGCCTCCCAGGAAGAATATGATGCCTTCTGCAAACGTCATGACAGCCACTGCGTCAAAACCGCACCGCTCGAAACCTATACCGGTAACTGCTACCTGGGTATCGATGCAGGTTCCACAACGACAAAAGCGGCCCTCGTCGGAGAGGACGGCTCTTTGCTGTACTCTTTTTATTCCAACAACAACGGCAGTCCGTTAAAAACCGCCATCGGTGCGATCCAGGATATCTATAAAAAGCTGCCCGCCGGTGCCAAAATCGTCCGTTCCTGTTCTACCGGCTACGGTGAAGCCCTGATGAAAGCCGCATTCTTGCTGGATGACGGTGAGGTTGAGACGGTTGCGCATTATTACGCTGCTGCTTTCTTTGATCCGAAGGTAGACTGTATCCTCGATATCGGCGGTCAGGATATGAAATGTATCAAGATCAAAAATCAGACCGTAGACAGTGTACAGTTAAACGAGGCCTGTTCCTCCGGCTGCGGTTCCTTTATCGAGACGTTTGCAAAATCCTTAAACTACAGCGTTCAGGACTTCGCCAAGGCTGCGCTGTTTGCAGAACACCCCATTGATCTGGGTACGCGCTGTACCGTATTTATGAACTCCAAGGTAAAACAGGCGCAGAAGGAAGGCGCTTCCGTTTCCGATATTTCAGCCGGACTGGCTTATTCCGTTATCAAAAACGCGTTATTTAAAGTCATCAAGGTGTCCGATGCTTCCGAGCTGGGCAGTCAGATCGTCGTTCAGGGCGGTACCTTCTATAACGATGCCGTACTGCGCAGCTTCGAAAAGATCGCAGGCTGTGAGGCGATCCGTCCCGACATCGCCGGCATCATGGGCGCGTTCGGCGCAGCTTTAATAGCGCGCGAGCATTACACGGATGGCTATCAGACCTCCATGCTTTCGATCGACGCCATCAATTCTCTGGAATTCGATACCAGCATGGCAAAATGTAAAGGCTGCACCAACAACTGTCGTCTGACAATCAACCGTTTCTCCGGCGGCCGTCAGTATATCTCCGGCAACCGCTGCGAGCGCGGCCTTGGCAAGCAGAAAAACCCGAACCAGGTACCGAACTTATTCGACTACAAATTAAAACGGCTGTTTTCCTACGAACCTCTGACCGCTGACCAGGCGCCCAGAGGACCCGTCGGCATCCCGCGCGTTTTAAATATGTACGAAAACTATCCGTTCTGGTTTACATTTTTTACAAAACTGGGCTATCAGGTCATCCTGTCCCCCGCTTCCAACCACAACATTTATTCGCTGGGCATCGAATCCATTCCCAGCGAATCCGAATGTTACCCGGCAAAGCTTGCCCACGGACATGTGACCTGGCTGATCAAACAGGGCGTTCCGTTCATCTTCTACCCTGCGCTGTTCTATGAAAGAAACGAGACCCCGGATGCCAACAACCACTACAACTGCCCGATCGTTACATCCTATTCGGAAAATATCAAGAACAATGTGGAGGAAATTGGCCGCGGGGAAGTGAAATTTAGCAATCCCTTCCTGGCGTTTTCTTCCCTTGAAGTCGCTACCGAGGCGCTGATCAAGGAGTTTTCTGACATTCCTGCAGCAGAGGTCACTGCCGCAGCCCGCGCAGGCTGGGATGAAATGACAGCTGCCCGGGACGATATGCGCAAAAAAGGCGAAGAGGTCCTGGCGTGGATGGAGGCAAACCACAAACGCGGCATCGTGCTGGCAGGCCGTCCCTACCATGTCGATCCTGAAATCAACCACGGTATCCCGGAACTGATTACTTCCTACGGGCTGGCTGTCCTTACGGAGGATTCCGTTTCTCACCTCGGTCACCCGGACCGTCCGCTGATCGTTTCCGACCAGTGGATGTATCACTCCCGCCTGTATGCGGCGGCAGCCTATGTCCGCACCCGAGACGATCTGGATCTGATCCAGTTAAACTCCTTTGGCTGCGGTCTGGACGCTGTCACCACCGATCAGGTCAACGACATTCTCTCCGGCTCCGGCAAGATTTATACCTGTTTAAAGATCGACGAAGTCAACAACCTCGGTGCGGCAAGAATCCGTGTCCGCTCCCTGCTTTCTGCAATCCGTGTCCGCGAAAAGAAGCATCAGGAACGCAAGATCATGCCGACCAACTTAAACCGCGTCATCTTTACAGAAGAAATGCGCAAAGACTACACGATCCTCTGTCCGCAGATGTCCCCGATCCATTTCGATCTGCTGGAACCCGCTTTCCGGTCCTGCGGCTATAATTTCGAAGTATTAGATAATGATAATCGTCATTCCGTTGACATTGGCTTAAAATACGTCAACAACGACGCCTGCTATCCGTCCCTGTGTGTTGTCGGCCAGATCATGGATGCCCTTCTTTCCGGTAAATATGACCTGCACAAGGTTGCGGTTGTTATCACCCAAACCGGCGGCGGCTGCCGTGCAACCAACTACATCGGTTTCATCCGCCGTGCATTGGAAAAAGCCGGTATGGAATACATTCCGGTCGTTTCCATCAACATGGGCGGCATTGAGACAAACCCCGGATTTAAACTGGATGCAAACCTTCTGACCCGTGCGGCCTTCGGTGCAATCTTCGGCGATATTTTCATGCGCTGTGTTTATCATATGCGCCCCTACGAAAAAGAGCCCGGCTCCGTCAATGCGATTCATCAGAAGTGGATAAAAAAGTGCCAGGATTTCCTGTCCACGAAAAAGCTTCCGAACTACTTCACCTTCCGCAAAATGTGCCGTGAAATAGTGGAAGACTTTGACCGTATCCCGATCACAGACGAGAAAAAGCCCCGTGTCGGCATTGTCGGCGAGATCCTGGTTAAATTTGCCCCGGCAGCAAACAACCATCTGGTAGAACTGCTGGAATCGGAAGGCGCTGAAGCCGTTGTACCTGATCTGCTCGATTTCATGCTGTACTGCTTCTACAACCAGATTTACAAGGCGGAGCATCTCGGCACGAAAAAATCGACCGCCAAAATCGCTAAGATGGGGATCTGGGCAGTCGAAAAAATCCGCGGTGCGGCAACCGATGCGCTCAAAAAGAGTAAAAACTTCACGCCGCCATCTTCTATTTATGATCTGGTGTCCTACGCGGAGCCCATCGTATCCATCGGCAACCAGACCGGTGAAGGATGGTTTTTAACCGGCGAAATGGTCGAGCTGATCCACGAGGGTGTCAATAATATCGTTTGCACCCAGCCCTTTGGCTGTCTGCCCAACCACGTTGTCGGTAAGGGTGTCATCAAAGAGCTTCGCCGCCGCTACCCGCAGTCCAACGTCGTTGCCATCGACTATGACCCCGGTGCCAGTGAAGTAAACCAGTTGAACCGGATCAAACTGATGCTCTCTACCGCGCAGAAAAACCTTAAAAAAGAACAGAACCTACGATAATAAAATACCGGGCTTCTAATGTTTTGAACGCATTGGAAGCCCGGTATTTTTATCCTTTCCGCATCTGCCTCCGATAAGTGCTCGGTGTCAGATTCATATGACGTTTGAAAAATTTACAGAAATAAAACTGATCGGAAAAATGCAGGATCTCCGCGATCTCTGCGATGCTGTAATCCTCGGACAGAAGCATTCTGCAGGCCTGTCCTGCGACAAGCCGTTCCAGATATTCACCCGGAGAAATCCCGGTTTCTGCACGGAACCGGCGTGTGAGTGTGCTTTCCGAAACATGGAGCTGTTGTGCCAGCGTCCGCACATGTGTCGCCGCACTGACCGGATTCTGCGCGAGCTCAAACATCTGCCCGATTAAGGGGGAGTGTTCTTTTAACTCCTCCCCATCCAACTTTGCCTGCTCCAAAAATCCCGCAAGGGTTTCCCAGAGCATTCCCTGCAGCCGGATCGCATCCGTCATGGTTTCACTCTGATACAGTCCCTTGACCCTCGCAATTTCCCCTGTCTGTTCTTTTCGCTCATACAGCTGCCGGACCCCATACAATAAATCTGTTCCATCGCTGCAAAGTACATTCAGATGAAAAAAAAGCTGTTCCATTGAGGACTCACAGAAATATCCAAAGGTCATGCCTGCCGGAACCAGCCAGACGCTCCCTTTTTTCAGGACAATTCTCTGACCGTTTACGGTCAGGATGCCCTCTCCGTCAACGATGTAATAAATGCGGGAAAATGGAGAACATACCTTCGGTTCCTTCCAGTCCTGCCCGACAATGGCATGTCCTGCATATATCATATTCAGCTCCAGATTTTTCCATATCCGGATCGCATTTTGATTCTGTGTGATCTGCAAGTTTTTCAGTCCTTTTCTATCTTTTTATCTTCTGTCCGAGCTGCGTGGATATTCCATATTTTTACATCCTTTTGCCATGTTCCTGTTGCCCGGTATTTCTTACAATAATGCCATAAGGATTCATACTTTACAACACTTTTTGAAACGGAGGATTCTGCCATGAGCAGCTACAAAACACTTCCCACCCCCGGCGATACCGCATGGTTTACCCATGATCGCTTCGGCATGTTCATTCATTTCGGCTTATACGCCATGCCTGCGCGCCACGAATGGGTCAAAAATTACGAAGAAATCCCGGAAGATCACTACGATCTCTATTTTAAACACTTTAATCCGGATCTGTACGACCCGAAAGAATGGGCAAGACAGGCAAAAGCGGCCGGCATGAAATATGTCGTCATGACAACAAAACATCATGAGGGCTTCTGCCTTTTTGACACCAAATATACCGATTACAAGTCCACCAACACCCCTTGCGGCAAAGACCTGATCCGCGAATATGTGGATGCGTTCCGTGCAGAAGGTCTCCATATCGGTTTTTATTACTCCCTGATCGACTGGCATCATCCGGAATTCCCGATTGATCCCTTACATCCCCGCAGAGATGATCCGGACGCTTATGAGCAGAGCAAAGGCCGCGACATAAAAAAATATGCGCAGTACATGCGGGATCAGGTGACCGAGCTTTTAACCAACTACGGTAAGATTGACATTCTTTGGTTTGACTTCTCTTATTCCCAGAACAACGGAACCGGCGATAAAGCATGGCAGAAAGGCAAAGGTAAGGACGACTGGGAGGCAGAAAAGCTGATCGCAACTGCACGCGCCCTGCAGCCCCATATCATCATCGACAACCGCACAGAAATTGATCAGGATCTCTGGACACCCGAACAGTACGAGCCCGACCAGTGGGTACGCGATAAAAAGACCGGCGAACTCGTTACCTGGGAAGCCTGCCACACCTTTTCCGGCTCCTGGGGATATTTCAGAGATGAACAGACCTGGAAATCTCCCGAAATGCTCATCCGCCTGCTTGTCAATACCGTTTCCCGCGGCGGTAACCTGCTGATGAACGTCGGTCCCACCTCCAGAGGCTATCTGGATTACCGTGCGGAAGAAGCTCTGAAGGTATTCGCTGACTGGATGAAATACAACAGCCGCTCGATTTATGGCTGCACGATGGCAGAGCCAGCATTCAAAGAGCCCAGAGACTGCCGCCTGACCCAGAGTGAAGACGGCAAACGTCTCTATCTGCATCTGTTCGCTTATCCGTTCGGCTATCTGCGCGTTCCCGGTCTTGGCGGCAAGGTGGAATATGCACAGTTTTTGCATGACGGCAGCGAAGTCCGTTTCACCGACGGCACGGACTGCTTCTTCTTAACAGACGACCCGGAGGCTGCAAAGGATCTGGTCTTCTATGTTCCCAACGTAAAGCCCCATACCCTCGTCCCGGTCATTGAGATTTTCTTAAAAGACTGAGTTGGTTTTTTTTCAAATTTGTAGTACAATAAACAGGCTGATAGATTTTTTTCTGTCAGCCTATTTTCAATTCCTGACAACAGTTTTTTATCCGCTGACGCTTTTTCAAGCCGTCTGCAGAACGGAGTGTATCATGAAAAACTTCAAAGCCCGTCTGGCGGGAATCCTGGCATGTCTGCTTCTTTTTATCGTTCCACTGCAGGCGGATGCCGGATGGAACGCTTCCCCGCTTCCTGCCGCCTCTATCAACACAGTGTTCGGGGATTCCACCTACTTGAATCCGGAATGGATGACGAAAAAGGTGACCATCACTTGGAACGGAAACACCTGGATGACCGGAATGGATGCATTCAAGGATATGCCTGTCCGCCTGACCAACAATAACGGCGCGATCGACTGCACCTTTTTAAACACAGCGGTTTTCCAGTCCTTCTTTTCCGCAATCAATGCATCTATCGCCTCCATGACGACGACAGCGGCAGTTCCGGTATTCGATAACGGCGCCGGAAGCTATATCCGCATAAGTGGCACTCAGCACATGGAAGCAGTCTCCTCGATGCCCGACTGGCTCGCCCAGATGCTCCATAACCTGATTCTGACCGGACAGTGCACCGATATCGCGCTGGAATTAAACGATTCCCTGATGACAAAGGTACTGGACAGTGGAACGGTTTCCACCAGCCCCGACTTTGTTCTGACGGGCACCTGTACCACCAGCTTTCAAACGAGCGGGGCAAACCGCAGCAATAACATCGTTGTTGGTGCGTCCCGGTTAAATAATCTGATTGTCATGCCCGGCCAGACAGTTTCTGTCAGCGACACGATTCTGCCCAGGACCCGCGCAAACGGCTACAAAGAAGCCGGTGTCTATGTAAATGGTGCCCATACAACGGGTCTTGGCGGCGGTGTCTGCCAGATCTCCTCTACCGTTTACAATGCGGTAAAAAATGCCGGCCTTACCATCCTACAGCGCAATCCCCACAGCATGCCGGTAAGCTATCTTCCCAAGGGTCTTGACGCAGCAATCGCTGCAGGCTCTAAGGATCTCAAATTCCGCAATGATTACACAACACCGGTTGTCCTGTATACCGACACCTCCAACAAGCACCTGACCGTCAACGTCCTTGTCTGGAACCAGGAGCTTGCCGGACGCAGCTTTAAGCTATGGGCAAAACAGACCGGTGCGCTGAGCGCCGACACTTACTTTACGACCTATCAGAATGGCAAAGAAGTCAGCACGCAGTTTGTCGGCACCTCCCGCTATAATCCCTACCGCGAAGCAGTAAACGACGACTGAGCGGCTGACGCAAACAGCCGGGCGTTACTAAAAAACGTCCGGCTGTTTATATTGCAGCGACCGTACAGACGCCAGCACCCTTAGATGATGATACACACCATGCCGCCCGTCGAATCGTTGACGATCTTTTGCATCGTATCCTGCAGCTTTTCCTGGCTTTCTTCCCCGATCATAGAAATCTTTGTACGAATACCATCGTTGACCAGCTGCTCCACAGTTTTTCCGAAAATATTCGTTTCCCAGATGCCGTCCTGTTTTCCCGTCTCATCAATATAACCGATCAGGTCTTTCGCCTGCTGCTCTGTCCCGACGATCGGGGCGATTTCCGTCACAACCGTTGCGCGGATAAAGTGTAAAGACGGACTTTCTGCACGGATTTTCACTCCGAACTTGTTTCCATGCCGGATGACCTCCGGCTGCTCCAGATGGATTTCCTCCCGGCACGGCAGCACCACTCCATATCCCTTTGTATGCACCGCCTCCATCGCAGACGCAACGCGGTCGTATTCCTGTTTTCTGCCGGAAAGCACGCGCAGTGTGTGCAGAAGCTCCTGCGCATTCTCAATTTTTTCCCCCGCATATTCACTGAGCATTTCGTAATAATAGCGTTCTTCGATGTCTAAAAGCACCCGCACGCAGCCGTCCGCGAGATCAATCCGTTCCGTCATACATCTGCGGACATACTCCGAGGAAAGGACGATCGGATGCTCCGCCACGTCGCGGATCGTGCGAATTTTCCCGGTCAGCTCCCGAATTTTTTCGATCAGCCCGGTCTTTAACGGATGGGAAAACGGAAGCATTTCGACCCATTTCGGCATGTAAAATTCCACACGGCTGACCGGAAATTCATAGAGAATCTGCTCCATGATCTGCCGGATATCCTCTTCCGAAAGCTGCGCACAGTTGACCGGCATCGCAGCGACGCTATGCTGTTTTTCAATCCGCTCTGCTGCCTCCCGTGCGGTACGGCTTGACGGATGCGAGGAATTGACGAGCACCAGAAACGGCTTATGCAGCTTTTTTAATTCCGAAATCGCCTGATTTTCCGCATCCAGATAGGTTTCCTGCGGCAGATCAGAAAAGCTTCCGTCCGTCGTCACAACGACGCCGATCGTCGAATGGTCAGTGATAACTTTTCTTGTGCCCAGCTCTGCAGCCTGCGTAAAGGGAATCTCGTGATCGTACCACGGCGTTTTAACCAGCCGCTCTGCACCATCCTCCAGATGCCCTGCAGCGCCCTCGACCATAAAGCCTACGCAGTCCACCAGACGGACGCGGATCGTAACCTCTCCCGCAAGCTTTAACTCTACCGCCTCCTGCGGGATAAATTTCGGCTCCGTCGTCGTGATCGTCCGTCCGCCTGCGCTCTGGGGCAGCTCATCCTGTGCCCGCGTTTTCTGTGCTGCATCTTCCATATAAGGAAGCACTGCAACATCCATAAACCGTTTAATAAAAGTCGATTTCCCGGTACGCACCGGCCCTACCACTCCTATGTAAATCTCCCCGCCTGTCCGCTTTTGCATATCGCGGTATAGATTTTGTGTATCCAAATGATCCGACTGCAGATTTTCCATATAAAAAATCCCCTTCCGTCTGTGCTGTTACATGATATGCACCGGAAGGGGATTTCATTCATTTCCTTTTTGTAACTGTTCAGAGCCAAGTAAAACTTCAAAAAACAGGTGTAAAATGCTTGCATTTTTATAACTGTTTTTGAAATTTTATTTGGCGGATACGCCACACCGACGAAATGCGTAGCATTTTGGAGGTTGGCTCTGAACCGTTACTCCTTTTTTCATTATCGGAACGCCAAAACAGCCGGTTTTACGCCATTACGATCTTCTTAAAGCTCTTTTTGCCACGCTTTAAGGTGATGCCTTCGCCCTGCAGATCTTCTCCCGCGTACTGGGTCTTTACGTCTGTTACCTTTTCGCCGTTTACAGATACGCCGCCCTGTTCTACGCTGCGGCGTGCTTCGGAACGGGATGCGGACAGACCGGATTTTACCAGCAGTCCTAAAATATCGATGCTGCCGTCCTGTAAATCTGCCTCCGTCAGTGTTGTGGTCGGGATCTCTGCATCTGCGCCGCCTGCAAACAGTGCCTTTGCACCGGCTTCTGCCTTGTCAGCCTCTTCCTTACCGTGTACCAGCTCGGTCAGCTCGTGAGCCAGGATTTCCTTTGCAGTGTTTAACTGGCTGCCTTCCCAATGCTCCATCTCCAGGATCTGCTCGATCGGCAGGAAGGTCAGCATCTTTAAGCACTTCATAACATCTGCATCGGAAACGTTTCTCCAGTACTGGTAGAACTCGAACGGGGAGGTTTTATTGGGATCCAGCCATACTGCACCCTTCTGGGTCTTGCCCATCTTCTTGCCCTCGGAGTTTAACAGCAGGGTAATGGTCATCGCATATGCGTCTTTTCCCAGCTTTCTGCGGATCAGCTCCGTGCCGCCCAGCATATTCGACCACTGGTCGTCGCCGCCGAACTGCATGTTACAGCCATATTTCTGGTACAGCATGTAGAAGTCGTAGCTCTGCATGATCATGTAGTTGAATTCCAGGAAGCTCAGTCCCTTTGCCATACGCTGTTTATAGCACTCTGCACGCAGCATGTTGTTAACGGAAAAGCATGCGCCGACCTCTCTGAGCAGCTCTACATAATTCAGCTTCAGAAGCCAATCCGCATTATTGACCATCAGTGCTTTTCCATCGGAAAAATCGATAAAACGGCTCATCTGCTGCTTGAAGCAATCACAGTTATGCTGGATCGTTTCCGGGGTCAGCATCTGGCGCAGATCACTTCTGCCGGACGGATCACCGACCATGCCGGTACCGCCGCCGATTAAGGCGATCGGCTTGTTGCCTGCCATCTGCATCCGCTTCATCAGGCACAGCGCCATGAAATGACCGACATGCAGGCTGTCTGCAGTAGGGTCAAAGCCGATATAAAAGGTCGCCTTACCGTTGTTGATTAACTCCTTGATTTCTTCTTCGTCTGTCAGCTGCGCCAGAAGTCCTCTGGCTTTGAGTTCGTCAAATACTGTCATTTTCGTGTTCCTCCTGCTTTATCAAAGTTTCCTATAGGATAATAAAAAGGCCCTCATCCTGTAAAAGGACGAGGGCCAACGCTTCGTGTTACCACCTTTTTTCACAGACAGCTCACACTGCCTGCCTCATGAAGTACGGCTCCGAATATGCTTCTGATACAGATTCAAAGCGATACCCCTGCCTGATAACGGCTGCATGCGCCGCTGCAGCCTACTCCGTAACAACCGTTTTGGTGCAGAACTCCGGGATGTATTCGGACTGTCATTCCCTGCGCCTCTCATCAGCCGGCTGCTTTCTGTAGGTTCCGTCTCAGTCTTACTCTTTCCCATCTCAGTCTTTTTTGTTATAACAACAGAGGATTTTTCTGTCGTTTGCTTCATTGGTTCGGATTGTAGCACAGTTTCTTTCCGGCTGTCAAGCCCCTGTTCCGAAATTTCTGGAATCACCCCTCCGACGTTCCATCCACCAGCGTATCGAAGACGAAGCTGTGTCCGTAATCCTCTGAGCGGTACCGCGCCAGATGTAGGCTGTCGCCGCCGTCATAATCTCCGTCCGCGCCCTGTCCGCACAGCACATAGATCACGCCGTCTTTTTCATAAGGCATCTTGGGATAATCATAGGGTGCGACGATATTTCCAATGCTGTCCGTATAGGTTTTGTGGGCAAATTCTACCTGTTCGTAATGCTTTCCGCCGTCTTCCGTCACATATAACACCGCGGCATCCCCACCGTTGTGGGAAAGCGTCGCAAAGCCAAACATTTCATCGAGAAATGTAAATTCTACGCTGCCGCCCATCTGTCCGCCGAAGGGATCGCTGCTGACTACCTGCCAATGCGCCCCGCCGTCCGTGCTTTTAATCAGACCATAAAACCGACTGCCCAGCGCCGCATCCTCGACGATCATCTGATATCGGATCTTCGTGCCCTCTACGGAAGCCTCTGCCTCGCTCTCGCTGTGCAGCCAACCGGCATCCGCACCTTCGTCCCAGCTCTCTTCGTCGTTACTCTGGCTGCCTGTGCCGGCGTCCGTATCCTCTGCATCCACACCAAATGCCGCATCAAAGGAGCTGTCCGGATTTTCTGCCCAGGTCGCCTGTCCAATATCCTCTACTCCTCCGGCGTCAGACCAGTCTCTGTCGCCGTCTACATCTTCCTGTCTGGAAAGAATAATCGGTTCTTCATCCAAATCAGCCTTGCAAATCGTCATGCTTCCGCTGCCGATCAATCCGCTGTCTCCCCAGACGCAGTCTTTATTCAGCACGACAAAGTAATCCGCCTGCGTTCCGTCCTTCAGAATCATTCCGATCGTACCATAGCGTTCACATTCCGGTTCTCCGTACCAGGAGGTCACCGTTTTCCCGGAAAGTCTGACCCAGGCGTCCTTTACCGCATCCTGACCGCCGACGCTGAGGGTCCATGTCTGTCCATCTGCGTCCGTTCCTTCCCAAATACCGTACATCGTGCTGAGGGGATCCACATAGGCGATATCGTCCATGCTGCGGCTGCCATAGGTCGCAAGATACGCCGCCGGGTTGCCGTCCGTATCGCTTCCGTACAGTGCACAGGCATCCTCTTGCAGCCAGCGGCTGTTTACCTTGCTGTCTGCTGTAAAAGGCAGAAGCTCTTTTTGATACCGGAAAAGCCCTTTATATGGGCGGTTTAACATCAACTGTCCGGTTTCTTCGTCTTTTTCCAGGATCACCTGATAATTTCCGGCAGGGGAGCGCAGCACCTGAAGCTGTCCGGCCTCAGACAGTCCGCTGCAGACAACGACTCCGATGCCTGCAACGATAACGCACCCTATCGCCGTTATTTTCTTTTTGCCCGACGCCGGAAGCTGACAGAGCACCGCAAGTACCGTAAAAACCACTGCCCCGGTCAATACTGCCGTCTGCATCCAAGGATACATCCACTGATAGCCTCTCGGCAGGATGATTTTTTCATATCCATATTCTACGATAAGGCAGGCAATGGCTGCCAGAGCAGCACACACGGTTCCTGCCAGCCAAAGCCCACGGTTTTTATTCTGTTTCATAAATAAAATCCTTTCGTTTGCCATAGGCGGAAACCCACTACCTTTAGGT
>OLNC01000696.1_pt1 | contig 27880 bp, 28 predicted proteins | sample 1672011 | NCBI WGS metagenome assembly OLNC01 (sample SAMEA3136636, study PRJEB25190) | human gut metagenome | biome: human gut; feature: human-associated habitat; material: faeces | place: Austria | collected 2013 | reverse complement strand
CTTATATATAGAAATATCTTATTATATAGCATTAATATTAATATTAGTATATTATATATCTATATATAGTATTATTATATTGTATATCTATGTATATATAGTATTAGTAGCATAAGTGTCATAAAATGCATAAAAATATATATATAAGAGAGCATAAGTGTTATAAGTGCAATAAGAATATATATAGCTATCTGATTTTACTCCAAAATCTATCTAAAAATCCAGTTTTTGCACCTTAAAAACGACAAATAACCTCTTTGTGTCGATTAACCAGAAGATTTTTGGCTTTTGAAGGTGTAAAAACTTCGGATTGAAGAAATTTTCGAGTAAAATTAAGTATCATAAGTGCATTAAGTGCATTAAAACCAGATTTAGTGTCATAAATTGATGTATCTGTAGCATAAAACATATCACAGGGTAATAAAGTAGCATAAAATAACGTTTAGTAGCATAAAACAGTACAAAGTGCATTCTTAATGCATAAGTACAAACCTAGTTTATCCTGTACACGCTCCAATATACTCCCAGTCGGACGACAGAGCCGTAACACCAGATTCTCGAATTAAACCTGATCTTCTCCCCCTCTGCTGTCTTAACAACTCCCGCCGCCTGGCAAAATCCTCCGGTCTTTTGGCTGCCATCAGACAAGCTAAGAGAATTATACGTTGAATGATTTCTCAGCGTTCTTACAAAATTCGACGCCTCAGTTCCAACGACAACCTCCAATTTCATGCCTGGCCGATATGCCGCCATAACCGGAATGACGTTCAAAACGACCAAATACTCCCCCTCTTCCTCTATACCAATAATCTCCTTCTCTGGCAAAGTTCCGCCAGCTGGCCCAGCAGAAAATGTCGTATTGATGAAAAAGCTGCCTCTTCCAACAAGCTTCATACTCCTAGTTAATCTATACCCACTCAAAATCCTTTTCTCATAGTTCGGCCCAAAACCATACATATAAAATCACGCCCCCTCCGCTGCTTCTTCTTTTAAAGGTGTCCCGATTACGCAATAATTTAATTCCGCCTCAACTCTATATTCATAAGTTGCATCCGCAAACGGTCTCCTCAGAGCCAATCGGACAATCGCCTTTTTTAAACCAATTGCGTCACTCTGCCTAAAAATTGGCAACGTAGTATTAACATAAAAAAATGCCCTCTTCTTCTCCTCATCAACATAAAAGTTATGATCTTGAAATGCTACATAAATGCTACTCCCAGACACCATCTGCCCCTTTTCATTTCGCGTCTCTGTCATATAGACCAGGTCGCCGTCAGCTTTGTCTTTTCCATACGCCTCTACCGTCAATAACTGGTTGCCGCCTGATCCCGCTCCAGTTCCGCCACTGTTCAAAGCCTCCGCATCCGCTTCTATTCTCATTGTCAGCGACAACCACACCTCCGACTCTTCTAACAGTCTCCCATCATGAACCGGAACCTCCATATCAAACTGTTCTGCTTCCTTACCAACTCCAACAACACTGACCTGCCCGCAGTCAATCACCCTCCTCTGTTCTTTTGAAGGTGTTTCCCCAGACGGCCAAGCTTTCGCATAATTATTTTCAAATCCATAAGCTGCCATATCTAAATCACCTCTCCACCACAAGCAAAAACTTCAACGTTCATTCCACCAACGCCAGCACCACTCAAATCCTTTGTATACAACCCATCATGTACGCTATTCACCCCAACACTCAGCACATCTCCAGACACATACGACGTGACAGGCAGCAATAACCATATAGTTCTGTTATCACACACATACACCCAATCTGCTTCCTTCAACTCAATCCCGTCATCACGTTTTACCGCCGTGTTGCTCCCTGCCTGCCGCTTCTCATCGTTTCCAAAACCACAGACAATTTCCCAACTAATACTCATATATCTATACTCATCCTGAACATAGTTTTTATCATCCCAAATATCGTTCGCCGTTGATTTTGAACCAAGCTCCATCCAAAAATTCACGGCAACCAATATACACGTCGGCACGATCGGCAACTCTGCCTGACACACTGCCGACATACTCATCTGCCCCTCTGCTACTATCCCGTCCGCTTCCAAGTGCCCCAGGTACGTCAAACCCCCGACATCCGCCAGAACCGGCCTCAACTCCTCAATCGCATAATTCTCATCAAAGCCATACACCGGCAAACTTTCAACTATATCTTTCACATTATCCTCAGCCATTTTCAAACACCCCTCTCAGCCAATCATCATTTTTTTCTTTTTTCTTTTCCTCATTAGAGGAATTTTGGAATTAAATTCCACAACCTGGATATGAAAAAGAGGCAGATTTTCTCCGCCCCCTCTCTTCATTAAAATTCCGAATTTTCAACCTTGCGCTCCATCAGCTCCAGACTCTTGTCCTGATAAATTTTCTTCTGCTTAGCTTCCGCTTTTCTTTGCTTCAGCGCCTGTCCCGCTGCTCCCTCGCCAATAATTTCGGCTAATGCTTTCACGGCCTTGACATCGCCATCTTTGGCAAGCTGCATCAGGTTATACATAATAACCATCTGGTTCGTCATGTCGTCCTCTTCGATTCCGTTCTTTTTCAAAATCGCCTTTGCATTATCATCCGGCTCCGCAGATAATAGCAATTTAGCACACTGTTGCATCGTTTTATTTCTCTTCCTAGCCACGTGAGAAGCAGCGGCTCCCTTTTGTTTCAGTTTTCTTTCTTCCTCAGGAGTCCGTTTTATATTCTGGCCGAATCTGTAGTCTTTGATTCCATCTAACTGTCCCATTTGTTTAATCACTCCTTTCTTTTCTGTTTTGTTTCACCTTTTTCGTGACGTCAGGAAAATGGTTTCTGATTTAATTTTCTACCTCTTTCTTTATTACCTCAACCTCTCCCTCCAACCTGTACATCCTCTCGATAACGCTGTTGTGTTTTTCGACCCTGACAGAAAGCTGATCGATTTTTTGCTCGATCAATGCGATCTGAGTGTCGATTCTCCGGCTCGTTCGAGACATCGCTGCGATGTTGGCGATCATTGCGGCGACTATTGAAGCAGAGGCTGTGATGACTGTGATTATGATTTGTTCTGTAATCATTACGACATCACCACCTGTTACTCTGTAGTGTCTGGTGCGTCTGGTGAATCAAGGTTGATATTGTAATTGACAATTGATGTCAAAACAGAATAAAGACCGGACACCAGAGAGATAGATACCAATGATGTCCAGGAGATATCTGTTACCGCCTGACCAATGGTGAACAGTGAAAGCGCTGTCTGCGCCATAGTTTTCACCGCGCGGACGCTAGTGTCTTTTAAAAATGCCTTAAATTTTGTGCTCATAAAGTTTTTCCCCCTTTAAAACAGAATCGGCCTTTTCGTGGCCGTGTTTTTTCTTCTTATAATATGGGAGTTTTGCAATGAGTAATTTTTCGAAGAGGATAGCCGATTTTCGCAAATTTTGAGAGGCAGCAGGCTGTGGTATAATGATGATACAAACAAGGAGAGGAGTTGATTCATATGAGAAGAGGACCATGAACAACAGGCGAGGTGATGCCGAGCTTGCAATTAATTAATTAATTTTAAAACTGTCATTTCATTTTATTCCGATTGTTTTTTAGATTCACTGGCCAGGACCAGCTGGCCGCCTCCTTTTTTTGAAATAGATTTTTGAGCGTTTAGAAGGGATGTGTGTTTTTCGGTCAAATTCAGCCAAATCACCATCCCTTTTTGAGGTAAAGATGTGAATAAAAATGTGAATTTTTTAGGGTCTGAAGCCGCATAAAATAAAGGATTTCTAACGCTTTAACGCGTGAAATTTTTGGATAAGCTGCCAGTTTTGACCGAATTTGACGTGTGAAAAAAGTGTGAATGCCCGTTTTCTCCCCATTTTTTGGAGACGAAATCGGCCTGAAGTGCTGAAAAAATAAGGGAAAATCAAGAATTTTACAAAAGAAAAATTTAAAGAAAATGTACCTATAAAAGAAGAAAAAAAAATCTTGAGAGATACCGGAACACAAAGAAAACCGCCAGATTCACAACGTCCAGCGGTTTCCGAATATTTTTTAATTTTAGTTTGACGTAATTTTCATCTTAGCCGAAGTATCTCTTCAGCAGACCTTCGAATGCCTTGCCGTGTCTTGCCTCGTCGCGGGCCATCTCATGAACTGTGTCGTGGATAGCATCCAAGTTCAGCGCTTTCGCACGTTTCGCAAGGTCGAACTTGCCTTCTGTTGCGCCGTGTTCAGCGTCCACTCTCATCTCCAGATTCTTCTTTGTGCTGTCTGTGACAACTTCACCAAGAAGTTCTGCAAACTTCGCTGCATGTTCAGCCTCTTCATAAGCGGCTTTCTCCCAGTATAAACCGATCTCAGGATAGCCTTCTCTGTGCGCCACACGCGCCATTGCCAGATACATACCTACCTCTGAACATTCACCTTCGAAGTTCGCTCTTAAATCAGCCATGATATCTTCAGGTGCACCCTGAGCAACGCCTACAACATGCTCTGCTGCCCATGTCTTGTCTTCGGACTGTTCCTTGAACTTGCTGGCCGGCTGCTTGCAGACTGGACAAAATTCCGGTGGATTCTCGCCTTCATAAACATAACCACATACTGTACAAACCCATTTCTTCATAATCATAATCTCCTTTTCCTAATTTGTCTTTATATTGTGTTGTATCTGTCTTTTCAAATAACAGTAATCATTACTGTTATTGATATAATACATCAAACCTACGCCTTTGTCAATCACTTTTTATCATTTTCTCAAAAATTTTTTCATTCTGCCGATTCAAACGTTCTCCGGTAATTTCGCTGCTCCAATTCATTTATCTTTCCAAAACTACTTTCAGCGCTGCGATTAATTTTTCATTATCCGAATGGCTTTTGACTGCAATCCTGAAATATCCCTCCGAAAGATTTCTGTAGTTGCTGCAGTCACGGATGAGGATTCCTTCTGTAATCAGACGCTCTTTTAACGTTCTATCAGATTTCAGCAATATATAATTGACTGCACTTTTCCAATACTGTACCCTCAGTGTATCCAATGCCTGATACAAATATTCTTTTTCTTTTCTGATATACTGCACAGTTTCTTTGACAAAATCATCCTCTTTGAGGGCTGCTTTGCCTGCTGCACTTGCCAGAACTGACACATTCCATGGCGGCCCTGCCTGATACATCCGATCGATTAATTCTGTATCCGCTGTCAAACCAAATCCCAGACGGACACCAGCCATGGCATACATCTTTGTAAAAGCCTTCAATATCATTAAATTTGGATATTCCTTCAGCTTTTCAACTAAAGAATTTTCTTCTTCACGTCCTGTAAAATCCATGAAACACTCATCCAGAAACAACCGGATTTTATTGTCTTTGCAGCATTCAGCAATTGATGCTAAAATCTGTACCGGTATCAGAACCCCAGTCGGATTATTAGGATTGCACAAAAAAACAACCTCCGGCATTTCCCGTTCAATCAACGTCAAAATATCTTCTTTAATGCAAAAATCCTGGTAATCCAAAGAATACACCACTGTTTCAGGTACGTCATACGATGCCCAAAGACTTCTCCAGGCTCCCTCATACTCCGCAAAGCAAGGTGCCGTCACCAGAATTTTCTTCGGTCTTACCGCATACACATACCGATAGATCACATCCGCCGCTCCATTTCCACAAATAATCTGACTGCTGTCTATATGATACTTCTCCCCGATGGCTTTTCGCAGACTGTCGCTGTACATTTCCGGATAATGACCAATTTGCCCGATGGCATCAGCAATTGACCGATTCACTGATTCTGGGGCCCCAAGCGGATTAATATTCGCTGAAAAATCCAGAATATTATTGTATTGATAAATATCTCCGCCATGTATATTCTTCATCTGATTTCTCCTGTCTATTCAAAGTTTCTCTTCAATTCATCTGCTGCCTGAATGATCACCTGTCACTCGCATCCAAAATTCTCACTGCTACTTCAGTTACATAATCCTCTATTTCCTTGGCAATAAAATTGTCCACCACATACCGCTCAATATAAAACGACTCAGTCTTTAAATGATGCTGTTCTTTATATTGCAGCAATCGCTCATATGTCTGTCCAATATTCATCCAATGCCCTACATGATAAGCCGTAATATACCTGCCTCCCGGCAGAATCTCATACTGACCTGTCGCAGGCCGCTCATCCACCAGCAGAATCGTGTTGTCATACTCTGTAAATTTCCCTTTTTGGACATTTTCGTCATATTGAATATAAGCTGCATCATAATCGCTCCGCATACCCGACTTCTTGAATTCCGCAATCAACTCGCTGGTTTTCCGATAGATGGATTTCTCCAGGCCATCCGCTACATGCCCATACAAATAGTATCTCTCGGGAAATGCCTGAATCGTCACTTCCGAAAAATCTGTTTTTTCTGCATCTGCAATTTTCTCCCGCCGCCTGGACAGCCATTGTTTCATCGCTTTTAGCTTTTCTATCTGCCTGTCAATCTGCTGCTCTCTCTCTGCAAAAACATGCATCACCCGCTCCGGGCTGCGATGCGCAAGCATATCTCTGATTTCTTTCAGAGGCATCCCCAGGTCCCGCAGCATCCGTATGGTATCAAATGTCTCCATCTGATAAATGGAATAATATCGATACCCGTTTTCCGATACCTTTTCAGGGCAAAATAAGCCAATGTCATCATAATGAAACAATGTATCCTTTGAAACACCCATGGCCGACGCAAACTCACCTGTTGTCATATATTCATGCCTGTCCATTTTATCCCTCCTGCAAAACTTTCCTGCCTTTTTACACATTCTATTGTAAATATTTGTATTCTCTCTTGACTATAGGGTTACCCAATAGTATATTCTATCAAATGTTGATAAAAGTTACACTATCTTTTGAAAGGATTTTATTTATGAGTCACTCAATTAACGGCCATTTTACACCGGCCTCTCTTTTAAAATTTGCCGCACCTTCCATCATTATGATGATGTTCATGTCGTTATATACGATTATCGACGGTATTTTTATTTCACGTTTTGTCGGCAGCAATGCCCTGTCCTCTTTAAACATTGTTTATCCAATCATTAATATTGTTTTTGCCATTGGCACCATGCTGGGCACCGGCGGCAATGCCATTATCAGCCGTTACATGGGGGAAGGCAAAGATAAAGAAGCCAAGGAATGTATGACCCAGTTTGTGGTCATCAGTCTGCTCATCAGTGTTGTCATTCTTGTGCTGACCCATATGAATCTGACTTCTATTTCCAGAATCCTGGGAGCCAGCGATCTTCTGCTGGCTGACTGCGACAGTTACCTTTCTGTCGTCGTCAGCTTTGCACCGGCAGCCATCCTGCAATGTCTGTTTCAGTCTTATTTTGTTACTGCAGGCCGACCAAACCTTGGCCTTGTTCTGACGATGATCGCAGGTATCCTGAATGCCGTTTTGGACTATGTTTTTATCGTTGTTTGCCAGATGGGCATCAGTGGAGCTGCCCTTGCCACAGGTATCGGTCAATCCATTCCGGCTATCGCCGGCCTGCTGTTTTTTACATTTTCGAAAGGGTCTCTGCATTTCACCCATTTCAGACTCCATCTCAGGGAGCTTGGACAGGCCTGTTATAATGGTTCCTCTGAAATGATTTCACAGCTGTCCAATGCCATCGTTACATTTCTGTTCAATATTGTCATGATGCGTCTGGCCGGCGAACAGGGTGTCGCTGCCATCACGATTTTACTGTACGGACAGTTCCTGTTCAATGCCTTTTATCTTGGATTTTCCATCGGCATCGGACCGATCGTCGGTTTCCAGTACGGCGCAGGCAACAAAAAAGAACTGAAAAATATCCATCGAATTGCTTTCCTCTTTGTGGGTATTTCCTCAGTTCTTCTGACAATCGCTGCCGTTACATTATCCACACCAATTGTTTCCGTCTTTACACATGATGCGGATACTTTCCGGCTGGCTGCTCCGGGATTTAAGATTTTTGCCATTAACTTCCTGTTCAGCGGTTTAAACATTACTTCCTCCGGATTTTTCACCGCCTTATCCAACGGTCTTGTCTCCGCCATTATTTCCTTCTGCCGAACGCTTGTATTTATTGTATTGAGCTTGTTGATTTTGCCGACTTTCCTTGACTTAACCGGCGCATGGATTGCCATTCCGGTGGCAGAGTTTCTGACACTGCTCCTGTCGACGGTCATGCATGTACGGTATTTCTTCCGGCCGGGAAAGCAGAATTACTTTATTTGACGCTGTGAAATTCCTGGTTCTGTCAAAAGAAAAAATAAAGCCAGAGTTCATAGCAGGCCACTCTCGCTGCCAACGTCTGGCTTTATTTTCCCTTTTCTGAAGTCTATGAATTTCGCAGCTGTTTATTTAGACTTCATTCAAATGTCACAGCTTTTAAATAAAAATAACCGACACTATTTTTCATCCGTAAGAAATATCTTATGATTTTATTTTTATCAACTATGTAGAATACAGATTTATACTGCTTTCCTGCATTCTCTGCTATTAACCAGTTGTATAAGGCCATTCATAGCCTTATCGAACAGTACAGTATAAACAGAACCAAAGACATTGGCGCCGATTCGGAGAGCGACCGCTCCTGCCGCACCAAAGAGGCCGGAAGCGATGGAGAGGGCGCCGAAGGTATTGAAGACTGTCTGCCATGCGTATCCTGCAGAGTAACCAACACCAATTCCGCCAATGATGCCGATATAAGGATACATGGATGGCGGAAGTATGTAATACAATACAAGGAAAATCAGACAGCCGACGATGTTATACGGACCCCGCTTTTTGGCACGTTCGACAATATCCGACGAAAACGGCAGACAGACGGACATGCATGCAATGCCGGCCCACATGGCTCTCGGCAGCCCCAGCAATGAGAAAATCAGCAACGCTGTTGAAACCACCAGTGTCAGTTTGATGTACCACCAGTTTCTGGCCGAACGAATATTGAATTCTCTGAAAATGTCCAGAAAATGTCTTCTGTAAGGACGCTTGCGCTGATTCTTATAAAAAACAGCCATACAAATCAGCATCCCCACCAACAGACTGATAACACGCAGATAATAGGATCTGCCGGTGACATCATATCCCTGAAGCAATAAATATCCCAGCACAAATGTGGAATGATTGTACATAATGACATTGTGGCAGCCAAGCAGCATTAATGTAAAAATGCAGCCAATATTAATAACAAAGGCCGCCCATGGTGAAACCATATTGGAGACCCTCGGTCCGACGATCAAAATAGCAAAAATACCGACAATACACAGCAGACCATGATGCGTCCGAATACCAAAATCCGCCTGGCGAAGCACCAGAAGTGCCAGCAGAAAAACAACCCCGGCTACACTATTGTCCGATCCGAAGATCATGCTGTATAAAGTCACCAGTGCAAAGCAAAAAGCCATGACCAGATAGACTTTAAAATTATAAATCAAAATATGTCTGCGTTTTTCCTTCTTATCTGTTGTGTTTTTAATTAATTGTTTGGAACCTGCGGAACTCAACTGCAATTCCTGATAAAATGTCATTAATCTTTCATCCTTTCATTAATCATATTCTTTTGCTTCATTTTTCTATTTCAGTCTGTGCGACTATTGACGCTTCTTATCTATTTGCTATTCGCGTTACTCAAAATCGTATTGGCCGCTTCAATGAGTCTGAATAATTTCTCAAAATCATCTGATGTCATCTGTTCCCTTAATGTGTACAATGGATCAAGGTAATAATAATACATCCGATCTACTTCTTCTTTGCCATCATCTGTTACACGAATACCATAACTTCTCCGGTCGTTCAATGTTCTTTCTTTAATAATCAGTGCTTTCTTCTCAAGACTATCGATTAAACGACTGATAATCGTCTTACTGACTCCCATATCTGCTGCCAGCTGTCCCGGTGTCATCATACCGCCTGACAAAGCCACTCGAAACAGCAAATCCACTTCCTGTGCGGATGCCAGGTCTCCTTTACTGCTCTTGCGAATGGCCATGCTGCCAAAATGCCGCAATTCTCCCTGTTTTCTAATCATCTCTCGCCAATATTTGTCCTTTTCTGTATTTCTCATTTCCTATATCCTGTTCAATCTTTATTGATGCAGCATCTTTTTGATACACCAACTGATCCTTCATACCATTCATCAGAAGTTTTGTATCTTCATATCGGAGTACTCATGCCATCCATTTAGTTCACAATGTAAACTATCTAGTCTGTAAAATATCATACTGCAAATTTGTTTCTTCGTCAAGCAGAAAATGGATGAACCCTGCATCATCATGCCACAGGTTTCATCCATTTTTAATCCGTGCTACATCTCTGTTTATTTTTACTCCTTTTAATGTTGTGCCAGATAACTCTTTCCGGCTTCATCTGTTTCCAGGATAGCGTTTTTAAATTTTTCCTCTGATGCACCGCCCGGTACGAACTGCCACTCGATCACGCTGGATGCTTTCTTCACAATCTTATCCACATCTTCCGTTGTCAAATCCATTTCTTCCAGTGTAACCGGCAATCTCATATCTACGTTAAATGCCATAATTTTATCACGTTCTCTAATCTGTCCATCATAGGTCAGCAGACACAGCACACCAAAGGAAACGATCTCCCCGTGCAGATGTTTCTCCGCTGCCGGTATCGTAGATACGCCATAATAAACACAATGAGCAAGTGTACTGTTGTAATAATAATCATCCTTCGGATCCGGCTGTGCTTCATGGGTTTCAAAATTTGACACAATACCTGTTGAAATGATAATATCCAATGCAACCTGTTCCAGTGCAAAAGATGGTTTTCTCTGTCGGCAATCTTCCAATGCCTGTTTGCCGTACGTCAGCAGAGGTTCTGTACAAATGGTTGAAATACAATGTCCCATCAATGGTGTATGATACATCGGCTTATCACGGGTTACAAAAAGAACTTCGTATTCTTTTGAAAGGGCATCACCAATTCCTGCCCAAAACAACTCTGCAGGTGAATCTGAAATGACTTTTGTATTAATAAAAGTATGATAAGCCGGCGTCTTCATATAATAATACTCTTTAAAAGATGCATCCTGATTGTATACAACCGCAATAGCTGTACATGCGGCACAGTTAGAGGCCAGTGTCGGAAAGGTAAAAAACGGTTTATCCAACATATCCGCCAAAATCTTAACTGTATCACAGGCACGTCCGCCGCCGATACCAAACAGCATATCTGCATTTATTACTTCCGGGTGCTTCTTCAGTATTTCAACATTTTCATAATTCGAATCGCCGCCATACCAGATAAAATCAGTAATTTCAAAATCAGTGCCTTCCAAAGCCTTTAATAATTCCGGCTTCGCTTTAGACATCGCCGTCTTTCCTCCGATAGCAACTGCCTTTTTACCATACTTTCGTGTTACATAAGGAATCTCTTTATAACATTCCTCCCCTACGCTATAACTTGGCAAAAATATACTATAATTTGACATTCTGATCACCCTTTCCATTTCATGTCATTCATTCTGTTTTTCGAATATTGATTATGTTATTGTCTGTACTATATATTAATCCTGATTTTTTCAAAATCAAGCATTAAAAATGTCAGAAGCACATCTCTACTTCTGACATTTCAATTCTTTTTAATTTAACGCATCATACCCGCATTCCCTTGTCCGGATCTTCATGGCAGAACGAATTTCATAGCTGAAAATCTTGCCGTCACCGACTTCGCCTGTGAAAGCAGCTTTCTGAATCGCAGCAATGGTTTTCTGCTCCCATTCTTCTGAGGATACGACAATTTCAAACTTAATTTTCGGCAGCATCATCACATCTACTTCCGTACCACGCACGCGCTTTTTGTAACCACGCTGTGCCCCGCACCCCATGACCTGTGAAACGGTTACCGTCTTTACCAAATATTAACTTTGCCGGGCATTATCCGATGCAAATGACTTAAATACTTTACAAAAATCCTATTTCTCCGCTTTCTTTTTCTCATACTGTCCCAGTGCCTGAAATGCCTCCTTCGACAACGGATATAGGATTGAAATATTAAACAATGTCATCAGGCCGATGCCCACATCACCCAGATCCCATACAAATGTATAGGCGGCAATACCGCCGATGAACAGCATAACCAGCGCCAATACTTTATAGGCCATCTGCCAGCACCATTTATCACCAAAAAGGTACGCCACATTAGATCGGGCATAAAAAAGAATACCGAGAAATGTTGAAAAACTGAACATAGCTAATGTGACTGCAATAAAAATCACGCCAAATCGCCCCAGATGAAATTCCATGGCCGTCTGCAAAAGTGCCATACCTGACAGACCATCTGTCACTTCCTGCGGTACAAGCAGCATAATAAATGCGGTGCAGCTGCAAATCACAATGGTATCGATAAAGACGCCAAGAGACTGAACCAGTCCCATGGTCACCGGTGTCTTTCCCTCTGCAGCAGCTGCCGCACAAGGTGCAGAACCCGAACCGGCCTCATTTGAAAACAAACCGCGTTTTACACCATTCATCAAAATAGCGCCAAAACTGCCGCCGGCAAACTGCCGGATGCCAAAAGCTTCCTCAAAAATACGCTGAAAAACCCCAGGCAGTGCCGTTATATTCATTCCGATGATAATCAATGTGATCACAAAATATAAAACGGCCATCACCGGTACCAATATATCCAGCACCTTGACCGTCGCATTTTTCCTGAGCACGATCACCGCCGCCAAAATTACCAGTGCGATCGTTGTATAAAGCGGCGGAATGTTAAAGGCATTGTTAAATGATTCCGAAACCGAATTACTGATGACCTGACTGATACCGCACCAGCAGATCAGACCCGAAATGGCAAATAATACCGCCGGCAGAACATACCTTTTCTTCCTGCCTTCTTTGCGCTCGAAAAAGCGGTGAATATAATAAGCCGGTCCACCGCGATAACCGCCGTAAAGCGGGTCTTTTTCTTTATAAAGCTGTGCCAGTGTGGCCTCGATAAAAGCTGTGGCAGAACCCAAAACCGCCATGATCCACATCCAGAAAACAGCACCGGCACCACCGGCAGAAATAGCCGCTACAACACCCACAAGATTCCCCATACCGACACGGGTGGCCGTGGATACAATCAAAGTCTGAAAAGGTGACAGACCATTTTCCCCGCTCTTTTGTTTCGTTAGGGCACACACCATATCCGGGAACAGGCGAACCTGCATAAAACGCGTGCGAATCGTAAAATAAACTGCCGCCGGCACAAGAAATAGGATCAGCAGTGAAATGCCGATAGAACCGCCGACCGGCAGCGGAATTTGAAATAAGTCGCCCCACAGAAAATTGTAGGTGGCTTCAATAAGCTGTACAATAAACATTCTAAATTTCCTTCCCTAAATAGCAAAACGCCATAGTTATTAAAAGTTGTGCTTTATCACTTTCACCTTTAACAGCATACAGTAAAAAAGTTAAAAGCTCAATACAAACTTCTCTTTTATGTTTTATCTGATAGGACTCTAAAAAACGACCGTGAGTTTTCCGCTCACGGCCGCTTTATATAATCTCTCTCTTAAATTCTGTTTTAGTTCACTCTCTCATACAGCACCATCATCCGATGTATCTTCTGTGCCAGTTCTTCTGTGAACACTCCCGGCAATGCCCGCCACTGCCAGTTCCGCCCCACAGTAGACGGCTCGTTCATTCTGGCTTTGCTGCCAAGTCCCAGAAGATCCTGCGCCTGCACGATGGCTGTGTCTGCCACACTGCCCCACAAAGCCCGCATCATACCCCAGTGATAGCCTTCCTCTTTTGTCAATCGGAAGTATTCTCTGGCCCATTCTGTATCAACAGGATCCGCGGATGCAAACCAGCCTTGAATGGTATCATTGTCATGGGTTCCTGTATAAGCCACACAGTCCCTGATAAAGTTATGCGGCTGATAGCCGTTGCCATTGGTATCCCTGCTGTCAAAGCCCAATTCAAAAACTTTCATGCCAGGAAATCCGCTGTCAGCCAAAAGTTTCTTGACAGAGTCTGTCAGAAAGCCTAAATCTTCGGCAATAATCGGTTGTTTACCAATCTTGGCTTCCACCGCATTGAAAAGTTTCATGCCCGGCCCCTGCTTCCAGTAACCGTCTTTGGCCGTCTCAGCGCCATACGGAATCGCAAAATAAGAATCAAAGCCTCGGAAATGGTCGATTCTCAGTACATCATAAATATGACAGAAATAATCGATTCTTCCAACCCACCATGCATAATCATCTTCTGCCATCTTGTCCCAGTCAAAGAGCGGATTGCCCCACAACTGTCCTGTGGCAGAAAAGCCATCCGGCGGACAACCGGAAACTTCCTTCGGCATCAGATTCTCATCCAGCTGGAAAAGTTCCGGATGGGCCCAGACATCCACGCTGTCCTGGGAAACATAAATCGGCAGATCACCGATAAAATCAATGCCTTTGTCATTGACATACCGCTTCAGACTCTTCCACTGACGGAAGAAGAAATACTGCAGCACTTTCCAGAAAGCAATCTGTTCAGCCATTGTTTCGCGTACTTTATCAATGGCCGAATGATCGCGTCTTTTCAGTTCATCCTCCCACTGCCACCATGAACAGCCGCCATGGGCATCCTTCAACGTCATAAACAGCGCATAATCTTCCAGCCAGAAAGCCTGCAGCTCGCAAAATGTCTCAAAATCTTCCGGTTCATTTTCCAAAAAACGTTTTGCGGCCAATTTTAAAACCGGATAGCGTTGTTCATAAAGTCTTCCATAATCAATTCGTGATACATCATCACCCCAATTAACAGATACATATTCTTTTTTATCCAAAAGTCCTTCAGACGCCAGCAAATCCAAATCAATGAAATAAGGATTGCCTGCAAATGTAGAAAAGGACTGATACGGCGAATCACCGTAACTGGTCGGACAGATTGGCAGAAGCTGCCAATACTGCTGTCCTGCATCGCTGAGGAAATCAGCAAACTTTCTTGCCGCTGCCCCCATCGTTCCAACGCCGTATTCAGACGACAGAGACGCCAGGTGCATCAAAATACCGCTTTTCCTCACTTTTTCTCATCTCCTTTATTCTGTACTGACAGAGCGCAGGTACTTTCACCCCTTATAAAAAGTGACGGAATTCTCTCATACGTCACCGGAAGCTCCTCCCGGATATTGCCAAGCAGTATCTCCAGACTACGTCTGGCAATAATCTCACTATCCTGCTTGATGGTGGTCAATCTCGGACACATATACTGACTGAGTACAATACCATCAAAGCCAATCACCGAAATATCTTCCGGTACCCGAAGGCCCCGGTCTTTGATGGCCCGAATGGCCCCAATCGCCATCACATCTGACATAGCAAAAACGGCTGTCACCTCAGGCATCTTGTTCAGAATTCTCAGCATGCCATGATAACCATCTTCCATAGAGAATCTGGCACCTTCATACTGTCGGCTGCTGTCAAAATTCCGTCCACGGAGTTCAAATGCTCTCCGACAGCCCATATATCTGGACCTTGCTGCGTAAGAATTCTCCAATTTGCCGCCTAATACCCCGATTTCTCTGTGTCCCAGCGTGAACAGATACTCTATCGCCGTCTGTGCCGCGCCTTCATCATCCGTACTGACGCTTGAAAGATTCTCAAGTTCCATCCCCTCTGCCGAGTTCGTAACCAGCAACCCCGGAATGCCGGCATCCCCAAAACGACCGCGATAATACTCTAAATCGCTGCCTAGAAAAAGAATGCCCATGGGCTGCCGTTCACGACAAATCTGCAGTGCCTGTTCAACTTCATTCTCATCCTCATCAATATAGTAGATCAGACAGACATAGCCACGCTCTTTGATCAATCCCTGAAGCTTTTCAACAATCGTTGCAAAAAGCATGTTATTATTACCTTTGACAATCACTGCAATACCACTGTTAGACTGCTGTTTCAGATGCTTCGCATTATTGTTCAGTTTAAAATGATTTTTTTTGACAACGGCCATGACCTTTTTCCTGGCCTTGTCAGAAACATCCGGATGATTATTCAGTACCCTTGAGACTGTACCTACGGAATATCCGGCTTCCTTTGCAATGTCTTTTATTGTCACAGTTTTTACCTCTCTCTTCAGGTGTCAGATTCAATATCTGTCTGCGAATCCTGATACAGAATGTCAGTCTGCTTCGCAGACACATTTCTCAGCAGGATTTCCGCATACAATTCTAACCCTTAACAGCACCGGCTGCAACACCCTCGATAATATATTTCTGGCAGGCAAGATAAAAGATAATAACAGGAATAACCGCCATAATCAGCGCCGCCATGATCGCGCCCATATCTACCCGTCCATAACTGCCCTTCATATACTGGATTGCGATGGAAATCGTCTTATATTTATTAATATCCAAAACAAGATATGGCAGCAGGAAGTCATTCCAGATCCACATTGTCTCAAGAATACCAACTGAAATATAAGTTGGCTGCATGATCGGCAATACAACTGAGAAGAATGTACGCACCGGATTGCATCCGTCAATCATAGCCGCTTCTTCTATTTCAATAGGAATGGATTTGACAAAACCGCAGAACATAAAGACGGCCAACCCGGCACCAAATCCCAGATAAATAATAATGATGCCCCAAGGTGTATTTAATTTGAGACGGTCTGCGATCAATGACAATGTAAACATAACCATCTGAAATGGTACAACCATTGAGAAAACACATAATAAATAAAATGCATTGGTAAACTTATTCTTCACTCGGGTAATTGCCCATGCGCACATAGAAGTACAGATCAGAATAACGATAACAGAACCCACAGTAATAAATACTGTCCATCCTACAGCCTTCAGCAGGCCATACTGATCCAACGCAGTTGTATAGTTGTCCAGACCAATGAAATTCTTCGCTGACGGAAGCTTGAACGGTTCCAGATTAATAAATGATTTCTTCTTAAATGAGTTAAGTAATACAATAATAATCGGTGCAATATAAATGAGACCCAATATGGTAAAAAAGATTGTACCGATCCAGCTCAATGTCTTTTTGTTCCTCATTTACTGCTGCACCTCCTTCGAACGTGTTGCTCTCAGCTGAATAAGACCAATAGCCACAACGATGACAAAGAAAATAACCGCTTTGGCCTGCCCAACACCTTCCCATCCTGAACGGCCATAGAATGTGTTGTAAATATTCAGCGCCATCATTTCAGATAATTTGGACGGCTCACCAGCTGTCAATGACAGGTTCTGGTCGAAAAGCTTAAATCCGTTGGTAATGGATAAGAATGTACAAATCGTAATAGATGGCATCATCATCGGAATGGTAACTTTCCATAAGCGCTGCCAGCTGTTGGCACCGTCAATCTGTGCTGCTTCCATAACTTCTCCAGGAATAGACTGAAGTCCGGCAATATAGATGATCATCATATAACCAATCTGCTGCCATGATACCAGAATGATCAGTCCCCAGAAGCCCAGCCACTGGTTCAATGCCAGCGCTGTGGAATATTTTGCAAGAATACCGTTAAAAATCAGCTGCCATATATATCCAAGAACAATACCACCGATCAGGTTCGGCATAAAGAAAATCGTCCTGAAGATGTTTGTTCCTCTCATTTTCCTCGTCAGAGCCAGCGCCAGTGCAAAGGCACAGACATTAATCACTATTAGTGATACAATCGCAAAAAGTGCCGTATACCAAAACGAATGTCTGAAAATTGTATCCTGAAATGCTTTTACATAATTGCTGATACCTACAAATTTCGCATCTTTGACTGTCGTGAATTCACAAAAGGACAGTCCAACACCCATAATAAACGGGGCGATAAAACCTATGATAAATGCAGCCAGAGTCGGTAAAACGAATATTGGAAGATAACGTTTAATGGCCTTTTCCACAAAATCAACCTCCCTCTTAAGTTGATAAAAGTGCGAGTCCAAATATGCCTGGCAGATTCTACCCGCATAAAAAACCAGTGGGCGGGCAAGGGATGCCCGCCCACTGTCTTTTAATCTACAGTTACGATATAAAACCGTTTGCGTTCCTGATTATTTGGAAGCTGCTGCTTCTTTAGCCCATCCGTCTACGAATGCACTTACAACTGCTGCCCAGTTATCATCTGTCTGGTCTGCTGCGTATGTTGTCAGAGCAGAACCAACACCGTTCTTCCATTCTTCTGAAGGCATTGTGGAGAATGTCCATGCAACTGGTGTATAGCCATCAGCTACATACTGGTTAGCGATGTTAACCAGAGGATTGGATGATTCAAGGTTGCCTTTGAAAGGAATAACAAAGCCCATGCCTGCGTCACCGGATGGCATTGCACCTTCGCCGCCGCACATAGCTTTTGTACCAACTTCAGATGTTACACACCAGTACATGAAATCAAGTGTAGCCTGGATATCTGCTTCGCTTGCTTTGCTGTTAACACACCAGTAGTTCTCTGTACCTGTACAAAGACCCTGTTTGTCTTCACCTTCAGCACCGATGTAGATTGGCAGCATGCCAAGGTTGTCATCACCGAGTTCTGCAACATCGTTGTATGCCCATGTACCATTCTGATAGAATACAGCCTGTTCTGTTACGAATTCAGCAACTGCATCATCACCTGTCTTTGTGGAAAGAAGGGACGGATCACATGTTGCGTTGTTGATGTAAAGATTCCAGATATTTCTATAGTTGTCAAGGTATGTACCTTTGATGGCATCTGTTGTATCGATGTCGTCTGCTTTGTATTCATAGTAGATTGGAAGATTTGCAAGATGTGTCTTAAATCTCCAGTCAGAAGAGCCATCCATACCTGCGGATGTAAAGGCTGAGAAGCCAAGCTCATCCTTACGTGCTGTGATGTCTTCAGCAACTTTCTTCAGATCATCAAAGCTCTTGATATCATCCTGTGTATAACCTGCTTTTTCAAGAAGGGCTTTGTTGTAAATGATGCCGTATGTCTCGATAACATAGCCGATACCTGCCATAGAATCGCCATCCATCAGAGCAAATTCATCATTTGTCAGTTCACCTGCGATCTTAGAATCCTTCAGATCGTAGCAGTAATCTTTCCAAGAAGCCAGACCAACAGGACCATTTACCTGGAATAATGTTGGTGCATCTGTCTTAGCCATCTCTGACTTCAGTGTTGTCTCATAATTACCTGATGCAGCTGTTAAAACTGTTACAGGAACACCAGTCTCTTCTGTGTACAGCTTAGCCAGTTCCTGCCACTGTGCATCCTGTTCAGGCTTAAAGTTCAGATAATAAACCTTGCCGTCGCCTGCTGCTGTGCTTTCTTTCGCTGCCTCTGTTGCTGCCTCTGTTGCTGCCTCAGAACCTGCAGGAGCCTGTGTCTCTTTTGTTGAAGAGCTGCCACAGCCTGCAAGCATGGAAACACTGAGTGCGCCAACCATGGCCAGAGCTAATAAACTTCTTTTTTTCATTATGATTCCTCCTCGTTTTAAAGATAAAACCTTCCCGGAAACGTTTCTGGAAACGTTTCCAGCTCTGTAATTACATCATATACCACTTCAACAAAAAAAGCAAGAGAATTCTCTTGCTTTTTTGTCAAATTGTTAGTTATTCATATTTTAAGCCTCTGTTTTTGTGCAGATTGACATGCTGTTTTCCTGTTTTTGCCATTCCCATCATGAGATTCGTCTGTTTTTCTGACTATTTTCGACATCGTTAAAAATTCGTCTCAGACTGCACGCTCTCTGCCCTGACGAGATAAAACACGCTTTATGAGTTTCACTCATTATCGCAATTATTACTCTCTTCCAAGGCATCGCGCCATATCTGCTTCCGGTGTTGTTACCGCACCGATATTGTAGGTATCCACCAGAATCTTCAGTACATTTGGTGAGATAAATGCCGGCAGTGTCGGTCCGAGAAGAATATTTTTGATGCCAAGATGCAGCAGCGTCAGCAGGATGCAGACCGCTTTCTGCTCATACCAGGACAGTACCATGGATAACGGCAGATCATTGACACCACAATCAAAAGCACTCGCCAGCGCCACCGCCACCTGAATCGCACCATAAGCATCATTGCATTGTCCCATATCCATAAGGCGAGGCAGACCGCCAATGGTTCCCAGATCCAAATCGTTAAAACGGTACTTACCGCAGGCTAATGTCAGTACAATGCTATCCTTTGGTGTCTGCTTCACAAAATCCGTGAAATAATTTCTGCCCGGTCTTGCACCGTCACAGCCGCCCACCAGGAAGAAATGACGGATATCTCCGGCTTTAACCGCTTCCACCACCTTATCAGCCACTGACAGAATGGTGCCGTGACCAAAACCGGTTGTCACTTCATGACCGCCGTTGATGCCGGTAAAATGCTGATCTTCCTTATAACCACCAAGTTCCAACGCTTTCTCGATCACCGGTGAGAAATCTTTTTCGTCGCCGATATGCACGATTTCCGGATAAGACACCATCTCTGTAGTAAATACTCTGTCTGCATAACTTGCTTTCGGCGGCATCAGACAGTTGGTTGTAAACAGAACCGGCGCTGGCATATTGGCAAATTCTTTCTGCTGGTTCTGCCATGCGGTACCGAAATTGCCTTTAAGATGCGGATATTTTTTCAGCTCAGGATAAGCATGGGCCGGAAGCATCTCGCCATGGGTGTAAATATTGATACCCTTATCCTTTGTCTGCTCCAAAAGCTGTTTGAGATCATATAAATCATGACCTGTCACAACAATAAACGGCCCCTTTTCTACAGTTAAAGGAACGGTTGTCGGCTCCGGCGTCCCGTAAGTCTCTGTATTGGCCTTATCCAAGAGTGCCATACACTTCAGATTCACTTCTCCCACTTCCATAACTACCGGCAGAAGCTCATCCACTTTCCAGTTTTCACCGATGACAAAAAGAGCTTTATAGAAAAATTGATTAACATCTTTGTCAGTGTATCCAAGCACAGCAGCATGATAAGCATAGGCTGCCATACCTCGGATACCAAAAAGAATCAGGGATTTTAATGAACGAATATCCTCATCTGCTTCCCAGATACCTTTCATATCATAATCTTCTGTTCTGCCGCATGGAGAACCGCATGATTCACAGTCCGGCACCAGTTTATGTTTCTCCTCATGCACACGATCGATCAGAGCGTTAATGGTTTCGTTATTAAAATTTACATTTGTGACGGTTGTAAATAATCCCTCGATAATGACTTTATCAGTGGAAGGACCCGGTACATTTCCCTCTGCCGCACGGGCAAGACCGATGAGCGCCCCTGTCAGCTGATCCTGAAGCTGTGCAGTATCTGCCTGTTTGCCGCAGACACCTGCTCTGCCTGTACACCCGCCGCATCCGGCTGTCTGTTCACACTGAAAACAAAACATATTATTTTCCATTGGAATACCTCCTTGACTTTATGAACCTATCATAGTATACTTTGCCCAAAAGTTACGTTGTAAATCCAACAAAAGGAGTTCTTTTATGAGGGAATATTTTCCAGTGATAAAAAAATCAGCACTTTTTCAAGGTATCTCTGAGGATGATTTAGATGGCATGCTGACCTGTCTCGGAGCACGGACTGCTTCCTATTCTAAAAACCAAACTATTTTTTGGGAAGGGGAACCTGCCAGCCTGATTGGCGTTGTATTAAGTGGCAAAGTCCAGATTGCCAAGGATGATTTTTTCGGCAACCGCAATATCATTTCCATGATGGAGCCGTCACAGCTCTTTGGCGAAGCTTTTGCCTGCGCCGGCATAGAAAAACTGCCGGTCACTGCAACCGCAGTTACCGACAGTGAGATTCTTCTGCTGGACTGCCGCCGTGTCATCACCACCTGCGGCAATTCCTGTGAATTTCATAATCAGATTATCGCCAACCTTTTGCGTATTGTTGCCGCCAAAAACATTATGCTGAATCAGAAGATTGAACTGACTTCCAAACGGACCACCAAGGAAAAGCTGATGTCTTATCTGCTGATGCAAGCCAAACAAAATAAAAGCCGAATTTTTGCGATTCCTTATGACCGCCAGGAGTTGGCGGATTATCTCTGCGTCGAGCGCAGTGCTATGTCTGCAGAACTCAGCAAACTGCGCCGGGAAGGCCGGATAGATTACCATAAGAACCAATTCAAAATCTTAGAGTAATCCCTTTATTTTTTTATCTCGTCTGTTTCTACAATAAAGCGTACACTTCCGGTTTTGCCTTTTTCAAGACCGGAGAAGTTGTTGTACTGCTCATCTGCTTTTTTCAGAGCACGTACACGGATAATAATGTTTTCCAGGTCATCCCCGGCCAGTTTCTTCAGTTCCTGAATGCCTTCTTTATCGAATTCTTTCATGCCGTCACTGAGGGCATCTGTTCCCTCTGACAGGCCATCAAATCCTTTAGAGATAGCATTTCCGGCTGTGATAAGTTGGACTGTACCATTATTCAACGCAACGGAACCCTGATAGAGCTGTTCAATACCGTCGTTAAGCGCCTGAACACCTGCTGTCAGCTGACCGCTGCCATCGGCAAGACTGCTGACACCTGTCTTTAACTGCTCCAGAGTACCGGAAAGTCCGGACATCTGTGTGCCCAAATTCGACAAGGCTTCTGAATACTGTCCCAGTACCTGCAGCTGTTTCTGCATATCTTCAACCAATACGGTAATTGTATCTGTACCCAGTGAAAACTCCGGAATTTCAAGGTCCGGCATGTCTTTCAGCGCATCTTTTGCCTCGACAATCTTTCCTGAAGCCGTATCCGTTGTATCAGAAATTGAAATACTGTCTTTCACTTTTGACTGAATCTCAGCTTTCTGATCATCTGTCAAATCTGTACCCGCAAGAGCCTCTTTCACAGCCTTTGATGCCTGCTCTTTTGCTTCTGATTCTGCCTTTTTCTCTGCCTCGCTCAAATCCACTGCATCCAGTGCACCTTTTGCCTCGGAAGTCTTTTTCTGAACAGATTCCTTATAAGATTTTGCATCATTGGCAAAGGTTTTCACATCATTTAATGTTGACTGCATGGCTGTCAATGCTTCTTTTAATTTTGCCGCATCCTGTCCAAGTGCCGCTGCTGCCGCTGACATCGGCTGCATATCTACAGACTGTCCATCCAGATTTACGGTCGCCAATGACTGATTTAAAGTCTCAAGCCCCTGCTGCAGACCTTTAGCCCCCTCAAGAAGTGTCCCTTTCTGGTCATTCACAGCTTTTAACCCCTGCATCAGACCTGCGGAGCCCTCATCCAGAGCAGACACCCCTGTCAGATATTGTCCGAAATAGTCACCCAATTCATCCGCACCATCTGCCAGCTCTGCAGTGCCGTCCACCAGCTTGCCTGAAGCCTCTGACAAATCATCCATGGCATCAATGAGATCATCCACATCTTTTAAATCATCGGTATCCATATCGCCGAACATGCCGTTGGAGATAATGGTTGCTGTGAAATCCAGTGAAAAATCTGTCACATCCGCTGTCAGTTCCACATATTCCGGAATATCAACGTCTTCTGTGGCTTCATAATCCTTCAACTGCAGACTGTCGGAAAGTCCCGGCATGGCATAACCAATTACAATGTTCTGGTCATCCATTTCCACGGTTTTGCCGTTGGTCACTTCAATATTACTGAAGTTATCCGATGACAGGAACATGGCTGAGCACACAACAAAAGGTGTGGATACCTCAACTGTCTTTCCATTTACTTCTACTTTCTGAGAATACTTGTTGGTATAATCAAAACGGATTCTGACTTTGCCGCTTTGTCCTTTTAATTCATCCGCAGTCACCTGTTTGTCATTCAGATAATAAGTAATCTTGACATCCACCGGCAGAGCATCTGTAGAAGTACCTTTATAATGAATATCTTCGCCATGATTCTCCCATACAACCACATTGCTGCCCTTTTCGGTAAAATCTTCATCGCCCTCTGTGTTCCTGATGTCAGAAAGTGTCGAATAATCTGTGATTTCTCCCTCTCCTTCATTTTTCAGCACTGCCTCCACAGACACATCATAAATTTTGCCGGATGAATCTGCCTTGGCATAGACAGTTTCCGTTTTATCTGTTTTGTCTCTGCCTTTGTCAGCGCTTTTATCGCTATCCGATACCTGATCATTCTTACTGCCGTTCTTATCTGCATCTGTTGTCTTGGTTTCTTTATGGCTACTATTGTCAGTATCAGCTGAAGTTTCTGCTGATACCTCATTCTCCGCTGCTTTGACCTGCTCCGTACAACCGCTCACAACAGACGCTATCAACGCAGCCACCACAAGCACCGCTGTTAATACGAGCATTCCCGCCTTATCTTTTAATCGCTTTTTTATTTTCATCGCACTGCCTCCCGTCTATTCCACATTTTTAAGCGCTGTATCCATCGGAATCTTCTGAATACGCCTATATTCCAACAAAGCAACCACACCATAGGAAACAACACCCATGATAAACATTTTCACATAGATTGATTTGCCAAGATAAATCGGAATCCATCCGGACATACTGTTGATCAGCATCCACCGGAAAATATAAACCAATCCCTCATAAACAATCGGCATGCTGATCAGGATACACACAACCACCATCACGAGGGTTGAAACAATATATAACCGACTAATTTCACTGTTGGTATAGCCAAGAATCTTGCTCATAGAAATGGACTGGGCATTTTTCTCAATGATGATTTTGGACAGCAGATACATCAAAACAATAAATATCAGCATTGCAAATCCATCAACCATATACATCATACTGCCCATGGATTGTTCCAATTGACGACTGATTCTGGTCATATCATCAATATCAATCACCGATCCAATATATTTCGAATCAATATCCGTAATTTCACTGTTGGAAAAATAACCGCAAAAATAATCACTGCCCAGATCAAACATGTCGTTTAATGCTTCTCTCGACATAAAGACGTCCAATGCGCCTTCATACTCATAAATGCCCGTTACCGTCAGGTTATAGCTCTTATCCTCATAGGTTTCCTTCAGGGTAATCGTATCCCCCGGCTGCAGCAAATATTTGTCTGCATAAGCGGATGAAATATAGACATCCTTCGGCTGCAGATCCAGATGAATATATTGGCTGTCCGGTTCAATGCCATACAGTAGCACTTCTTCTGTCTTGGTGGCATTTTGCTGCATTTTCAGTGAATAGGCACTGAATTTTTCTGCATCTGAATTATCTGTTTCAACAGAACGACTGAACATCATCATATTCAACATACTTTCCAGCTTGTGATCCTCATCCACCGTTCCCACAGGCATCTGAAGCAGATACTGATAATTGGCCAGCATATTGTCGGCAATGGTCGCTTTGTAATGATCCAGTACTACCGGCAATCCCAGTCCAAAGAGCAGCAGCATATTGGCAAATAATATGCCCACAAAAAGCACCAGATAATTGCTGAGATTCTGTAGAATGACCCTGATGCGAAATCGATTAAAAAACGGAATATGCACACTCAACGGCAACGCATGTTTCTGTTTTCTTCTGCTCAGATCACGTCTCAGAAACTTCAGCGGTGAAAGTGTCAGTTTATATGACAGCACTGCAAAAGTAATCACTGCCATCATAATCACCGGTACAACTGTGGTCAGTACAAAAGCTTCTGAATTCCACAAAGTAACATAAGTCGGCAAACTGTAGCTGCCGTAATACATGCCCGCACAAACATCTTTCAAAACAGTGTATCCCAAAATATTGCCGATACCAGCACCGATCAAAGTGACAAAAATCGGCACCATCATATAATGCCGCACCAACTCGCTTCTCGTATAACCGGATGCCCGAAGCGTGCCGATGACATTGGCCTCTTTGCTGATGGTGTTGCTGATAGTCACACTGAACACAAAGGCCATAATCACAATGACCATATACAGCAGGACAATCATCATGCCTCTGTCACTGCCCATATCTTCACCGGTAAAATTAATCGCCTGATTCAGATAACGCGGTGTATAGCTGTCCAGTACAATAGTGCTGTTGATATCTGACATCAAATCATCCGACATTTCTTTCTCTTCTATGTCGTTCTTTGGCGATTGATTGTATTTCCATGCATACTGCCAGGTCATTTTAGACTGATCCAGCTGTGCAAAGCCCTTCTCAGCCACAATGGCCACCCCAAACTTGATCGCATCAAACATCGAATCATTATTGTCCGAGAATAATGCGCTGTAATCAGACAATGCCACCAATCCAGTCACTCTCCAGCTGTGATCTGTTGATGCAATGACATCGCCTACTTTCAGACGGTTGTTGTCCGCATACATTCTGTCGATGGCAATTTCGTCCGTTTTCTCCGGCATACTTCCTTCCATCAGACACACTTTGTTGATTTCTTTGCGATTCGCAAAAATTCGCAATGTGCTTTCATTGGTCGTCAATGGTTCTTCTACATAAAACAAATCGTAAAGCGTTATTCCCAGAGATTCAATATTCTTTTTCTGGGCTTTGTTCATTTGTTTGACAACTGAGAAATGACCGTCTTCTATGTTGTATTTTTCAAAACTTTCATTGTAAGCTGTCAGCATACTGCCATCCGCCACAAGGAAACCGGATACAAACCCGATGGTTGCGATCAGAAGAATCAGAATCACCAGATATTTGCTCAATTCTCCTTTTAATTCCCTTGTCAGACGCCGATTCAGTGGATTCTTCATCTGTACCACCTCCTACCAGTCCAGCGCATCCGCCGAAAGCTTCTGCTCATTCAGATAATTCTTGCGGATCATGCCGTCTCTCAGACGTACCACACGATCCGCCATATCTTTGATGGCATCATTATGCGTCACCATAATCACTGTATTGCCGTATTTCTGATTGACCTTTTCAATGAGTTTCAGAATTTCCTTAGATGTATTGTAGTCCAGCGCGCCTGTCGGTTCATCACACAGCAGAATATCCGGATTTTTGACAATGGCTCTGCCGATGGCTGTTCTCTGCTGCTGTCCGCCGGAAAGCTGGTTCGGCAGCTTGTTTCTGTGGTCGTAAAGTCCCAGTGTATGTAAAAGTTCATCCACATCCAGCGGCTTCTCACTGAGATAAGCCCCGAATTCTACATTCTCCCTGACTGTCAGATTCGGGATCAGATTATACATCTGGAAAATGTAACCCAGATGCTTTCTGCGATACAATGTCAGCTTCTTTTCTTTCATATCTGCCATTCTTTCACCTCGAATGCAGATATCCCCGCTGTCTGCCTGGTCAATACCGCCGATAATATTCAAAAGTGTCGATTTGCCGGAACCGGAAGGCCCCAGAAGCACACAGAATTCCCCCTGCTCTACGTACAGATCAATCCCCTTCAACACTTCAACCCGGCTCTCCCCTGAGCCGTAAGATTTTCTGATTTGATTGATTTCCAGAAACATTCCTCTCGCCTCTCTTCATTCTATATTGACTGTTTTTCGCCGCAATATTAGTTATCTCTAACCAGTGTATCATACAACGACGGCGGTGTTAAAATAAAACAGCATAATTGATAAACATTCTCAATTATGCTATTTTAGACAATTATAAACTTTTCTCATTTCATAGGCCTGCTGCATGCATGATTGATGAATATGTGCCATGTGAAGATATTCTTTCCCAGATTAATGCTGCAAAATTTGCACTCCATAAGGCCGGACAGGTCGTATTGAAAGGGCATATCCAGCATTGCGTCAGATACAGCATTGAACACGGTGATGCCGACAAGACCATTGCGAACTTTACCAAAGCGGTTGAACACTTTGCCAATATGCACTAACCAAAAACAAGAGCAAAAATGATTCTCTCAAACCATCTCGCTCTTGCTTTCTTCTTTGTTACTCTTTTATAAACTATTTAACTTTTTTACTCAATAGCCTTTTGATGATAAACATCATTATAATGCCACAAATGTACCTTGGAAGCCCCGACAACCCGCAATATCGGCAACGAAGCCAAGCCCTGTACAATATGGTACTGAGTCGGCATATCTTTCCACTCAGGTATCCACCATTCTAAAGAAGCATTTCCCCATACTC
>OLNC01000695.1_pt1 | contig 27887 bp, 20 predicted proteins | sample 1672011 | NCBI WGS metagenome assembly OLNC01 (sample SAMEA3136636, study PRJEB25190) | human gut metagenome | biome: human gut; feature: human-associated habitat; material: faeces | place: Austria | collected 2013 | reverse complement strand
TTTTATCGTATCCGAAGTTTTTGATCAGGAAATCACTGTCTCTCCAGTCTTTCTTTACTTTGACCCAGAGTTTGAGATTTACCTTGGACTCCAGCATACGTTCGATCTCGTATCTGGCATTGCTGCCGATCTTTTTCAGCATGGCACCCTGTTTGCCGATGATGATCCCTTTATGGGATTCTCTTTCGCAGATGATGGTTGCATCAATATCCACAATAGGGTTCTTACCCGGACGGGTCTTCATACGGTCAATGGCTACAGCGATACCATGGGGAATCTCAGCATCCAGTGCATGGAGTGCTTTTTCCCTGATGATCTCAGCAACGATCTGACGCTGAGGCTGATCTGTTACTGTATCCTCATCATAGAACATCGGACCATATGGCAGGTATTTCAGGATGCATCCGATGATATCCTGGGTGTTCTGTCCACGAAGGGCAGAGCATGGAATGATCTCTGCGAAATCACATACTTTACGGTACGTATCGATAGCCGGAAGGATCTCCTCTTTGGAAACAGTATCAATCTTATTGATGATCAGGATCACAGGCACACCAATATTCTGAAGCTGCTCTGCAATATGTCGCTCTCCTGCACCGATAAAGGTGCTTGGTTCTACCAGCCACATAATGGCATCTACCTCTTTCAGGGTACGCTCTGCCACCTGGACCATATATTCACCCAGCTTGTTCTTTGCCTTGTGGATACCCGGTGTGTCCAGAAATACGATCTGTCCCTCATCACAGGTATAGACGGTCTGGATCCTGTTTCTGGTTGTCTGAGGTTTCTTGGATGTGATGGCGATCTTCTGTCCAATGAGGTGATTCATCAGTGTGGATTTTCCCACATTTGGTCTTCCGATGATCGCTACAAATCCGGATTTGAAATTTTCGTTCATAATTTTATTCCTTTTAAAATTCTCGTAGCTGCCGTACAGCTTTATTTATGTAAAGCGGATTTCTGTGATCCGCTTTACCCGTTGAAATTTAACAGTTGATCAGGGATTTCACTTCCATGAGGATATCAGAAGCTCCCTCTACCTTACTCTCACTGCCTACTACACAGATCTGTTCGGCATCAAGCACTGCTTTTACAATATCTGCCAGAGCACGGATATCTTCTACCGATGCATTGAGGATCTGATCTCTTTCTTTCTGGAGCATCTCCTCTGTCACACCGCAGAAATATGCAGTCTTGGAAACAGAACCTTTCATCTGAGGTGTTTTCGGTACATCTTTGCTGCTGATGGTTCCGATGATATATTTGGTCATGTCACGCTCATCTGCCTGGAAATCGCGGATATAATCCACCACTCCCTGATATACCTCCAGAGTACGTTTCAGATGAGGATCCCTGTAAGATACCAGATAGCTCTCCCCGTTTCTCTTAAAGCCACTCATACAGCCGTATGCGCCGCCTTTTACGCGAAGATTCATCCACAGGTAATCATAGCTTAAAATTACTTTCAGGATATCCAGTGCGCCTGTGTATTCCAGGCCTTTTTTCTTAAAGTTTCCGGTCTGTGCCACGAACTGAACCTGTCCGGAAGTCTTGAATCCTTCGTTTTTCCTGGTGCAGATCAGTTTCTTCTCAGATTTCTCCACAGGTTCTGTGTTAAGTCCCTGTCTGATATGCGCAGCCAGTTTCTTCACTTCTTCCAGCGATTCTCTCTCTCCTGTATAGCTGATCATAAAGTTCTCAGGACGCAGGATCATCTTCATCAGTTTCCGGAGTTCCTGAACGATCAGATCTTTCTGCTGGTCAAAATCTTTCTCCAGTTTCTCGATGAACTGGTAATATCCGATACCTGCCATCTCATCCTGGAATGCTGCCATAGGTGAGGAATAAGAGGTTGCCCTCAATACTGCAGTAGAGTGTCCTGCACCTGTCAGGCTGGCCTGTGCACGGGATTTCACAGTTGCAATGATCTCATAGAGACGTTTGGTATCTTCTACTTTGGAAGTTCCCAGGATCTCTTCTGCCATCTCAAACAGGAAGCCCAGCTTCGGATACAGTGCCTTTCCTCTTACGGAAAACAGTGCCTGAAATTCTTCCGTGGAATCTGCCCGGTCAAAGACCTCCACGCCGCAGCTAATACCGCCGGTGCTGGCATTGATCTCATTGAACAGTTCCCCGTAAGTATGCGCCTGCGTATCCACATAACCCAGAACAGATTTCAGAAGTCCCAGATAAGGGATCTGTTCCGGTGCGATGCTGTCTGTTTTGAACATCATATCCACATATCCGATTCCGTTGGTGCATACATCATGATACAGAAACAGGCTGTCATCCACAGATAATTCTTCGTTTTTCAGCGTACCTGCTTCTTTTTTGATATCACTTCTCTTCAGCATGGGGATGCATTCCAGGGCGCCAGGTTCTTCTCCTGCTTCCTGATATGCTTCCAGTGCCTGTGTCTTCTGCACCATAGCTTCCAGTTCTGCATCAGAGAGACTGCTTCTGTATGCTTCCAGTTTCTCTTCCAGTTCTTTCTCTCTCTGTGCAGCCAGTCCCTTCTTCGGAACCAGTGTGAGCACACAGCCATGAGGATTCTCCAACAGATATGTGCGGATCAGATTTTCGAAGTACCCCTCGTTCACTGCCTTTTTCAGCTGTTCAAATACTTCAAGCTGCTGGACCTGTGAGAACGGATGATCTTCTTCATAAAGCCAGTCTCCCAGAATATCCAGACTGTACATCAGCCCCTTGGGATAGGATGAGAAATCTGCCTCACGGTAACGGAATTCGAAATAATTGATTCCTGCTTCGATGGCTTTCTTATCAATCCCATTCTCTGCAATGTCTGTCAGGACTTTGCGGATAATGGAAACAAATTCTTCTTTTTTGTCCGGGTTGGAGCCTTTGGCTACCACTGAGAAATAAGGCTGCAGGATTCCGTCTTCGTATGCGCCGTAGATATCCTTGCCGATGCCTGCATCCAGAAGTGCCTGTTTCAGAGGTGCACCAGGTGCGCTTAAAAGTGCATAATCCAGTACTTCGAAAGCCATATTTCTCTGGCTGTCCAGGGTATTTCCTGTGACCATATTATAGGAAAGATAGGTATTGTCTTCCTCCCCTTCATTCTCAGCCACCGGATATTCCAGTGTTACATCCTGGCATGCTGCAAATGCACCCTGCTCCCTGATCTGTGAATCCACATCCAGGGCATCGAATCCAGACAGGTAATGTTCATCCAGAAATGCCAGTTTCTCTTCCATATCCATATTTCCATACAGGTAAATATAGCTGTTGGACGGATGATAGAAGGTTCTGTGGAAATTCAGGAAATTCTCATAGCTAAGATCCGGGATGTTCTTCGGATCACCGCCTGATTCACATCCATAAGGAGTATCCGGGAAAAGATGGTTCATGATCTCTCTTTCCAGAACCTCATCCGGTGATGAGAATGCTCCTTTCATCTCATTGTATACTACACCATTATATTTCAGAGGACCTTCTTTACTCTCCAGATGATAGTTCCATCCTTCCTGACGGAAGATCTCTTCTCTCTTGTAAATGTTCGGATAGAAGACTGCATCCAGATAAACATGCATCAGATTCTGGAAATCCTGGTCATTACAGCTGGCTACAGGATAGCAGGTTTTATCCGGATAGGTCATTGCATTCAGAAACGTATTCAGAGATCCCTTTACCAGTTCCACGAAAGGATCCTTCAGCGGGAATTCCCTGGAGCCGCACAGTACACTGTGCTCCAGGATATGTGCAACTCCTGTACTGTCCTTAGGCGGTGTACGGAATGCAATATTAAATACTTTATTCTCATCGTCGTTCTCGATCAGCATAACTCTGGCACCTGTCTTCTTGTGACGCAGAAGCCATCCTTTGGAGTGGATATCTGTCAGATCCTCCTCCTTTACAACCTCATAAGCTTTTAAATTGTCTTTGTTCATTTCTGCCTCCAGTTAGTTTCTGCGGAATTTCTTTTTATAATCCGCCTTCTCCTGGGAAATAATCCTCGTAGGCTGTCTTCGCCGCCCTTGTGATGATTCCCAGTTCTTCCTGCATGTTGACGTCTGCAGGAACCTGTATTGCTGTCTCATAGATATCACGGTGAAGCTTGTTCTTTGCACTTTTTTCACTGATAGGAACAATACCGCACAGCGTGGTATTATAAGTTTTATCCTTTTCGCACAGTTCCATGTATGTTCTCACCATATGACAGCATTCCCTGAAAAGAAGTTCCTGATGCAGGGCACTTTTACCCTGGTACTCTGTGATCTTCATTTTCTGAAGATTTTTCACAATTTCCCTGCGGGCGCTTTTAGCACCGAACAGTCTGCTGGATGCATTTTTGTTAAATTCCAATGCCATCCACAGTGCCAGATAACCGTCTGCCGGGGTATCCGGTACTTCGGATTTACCGCCGTAACGGATCTCCCATAATTCCTTTCGGATGGCATTTGCTTCTTCCTCTTCTCCTGCCGCAATGGACTGGTCGAGAAACATTTTTCTTTTCATTGGGTCAGACTCTCTGTAATAGAGAGCGATAATCGGTGTATCCATAATGTTTCGGGTCCTTTCTTCTCTGAATTTATGCTTCCTCGTATGCAAGCTCTGTCTCTGCCATTGCAAGGGCTTCTTCGATCACCTGATCCATATCCATATAACGGTACATACCAAGTCTTCCGCCGAAGAGAACGTTCTTTTCCTCCAGTGCACGACGTTCATATTTGTCAAAGAGTTCGCTGTTCTTCGGATCATTTACCGGGTAATACGGTTCTTTGCCCTTCTCCCATGCTGCCGGATATTCTCTGGTGATGACGGTCTTCGGCTGGGTTCCGAACTCGAAGTGTTTATGTTCGATGATCCTTGTGTAGGGAACCTCATAATCTGTGTAGTTCACTACTGCATTTCCCTGATAGTTGCCCATCTCCAGAACCTCTGTCTCAAATCTCAGGGAACGGTATTCCAGTTCGCCGTAGCAGTAATCATAGAACTGGTCGATCATACCTGTGAAAAGGACTTTATCTGCCTGTGCAGTCAGCTCTTCCCTGTTGGCAAAGAAGTCTGTGTTCAGGCATACCTGTACACCCTCCAGAAGCTTCTTGATAATACGGGTGTAACCGCCTTTCGGGATTCCCTGCCATGGATCTTTGAAATAGTTATTATCGTAGGTATAGCGAAGAGGAAGTCTCTTGATGATAAACGCCGGAAGATCCTTGCACTCTCTTCCCCACTGTTTCCTGGTATATCCTTCTACCAGTTTCTCATACACGTCCTGTCCCACCAGTGCCAGAGCCTGCTCCTCCAGGTTCTTCGGATGGGTGATATGCATTCTGGCGATCTGTCCCTGGATCTTCGCCTTGGCTTCTGCCGGAGTGCGTACGCCCCAGAGCTGGTGGAACGTATTCATGTTAAAAGGCAGGTTATAAAGTTCATCTTTATAGACTGCGATGGGTGAATTTACGAAATGATTAAACTCCGCAAACTGGTTCACGTAATCCCAAACTTCTTTCCTGGATGTGTGGAAAATATGTGCACCGTAACGATGAACCTGAATTCCTTCTATTTCCTCTGTGTAGATATTTCCACCAATGTGATCTCTTTTGTCGATCACCAGGCATGTTTTGCCTTTCTGCGCTGCTTCGTGTGCGAATACTGCACCAAAAAGTCCTGCTCCCACTATCAGATAATCATATTTCTTCATGTAAGACACCTTCTTTTCGTAATAGTTCTGCGGATTTCCCCCTCCGCCCCGCTGTCTGCCTGTATGACCGATCTCGGAAGATTCTCCTGTATGACCCGTCAAAAAAAGCAGCAGCGCATTTTTTTGCGCTACTGCTATTATAACAAATTCATCTGGAAATGGATAGTCCTTATTTCATGGACGCTACCTGGTCAAAGACATCTGTGATCTCTTTGGACGGCTCTTTGGTAGCAAGGCTGAAGATGATGATCATCACCAGGCTGACTGCGAAACCTACTGCCAGAGAATAGAGTCCTGTATAACTTCCAAGTGTCTGTCCGGATACAAGAGGTATGTAATCCCAGATAATAACAGTCAGGCCGCCGGAAGTGATTCCTGCAACTGCACCTGCCAGGTTGATTCTTCTCCAGAACAGGGACATTACCACGATCGGTCCGAATGCAGAGCCAAGACCTGCCCATGCATTGGATACCAGTCCCATAATACTGCTGTCCGGATTCCATGCGATCACAAATGCGATCACGGAAACTGCAATAACTGTAATTCTGGCAACTGTAAGGATCTCTTTGGAATCTGCATCCTTCTTGACAAACTGATGATATAAATCTTCAGATGCTGCAGATGCTGTTACCAGAAGCTGGGAATCAGCCGTGGACATGATAGCTGCCAGGATTCCGCAGAGGAAGATTCCTCCGATGAACGGAAGCGCCAGGTCTGAAGAGAACAGCTTATTGATCATCTCAATAAATACACTCTCTGCAGAAGATGCCCCTTCTGTTCCCAGAACTGTCGGGTACAGATAAGCACGTCCGATGATACCGATAAAGCATGCAGCTGTCAGAGAAAGGATATCCCATACAATAGCGATCACACTGGATTTCTTTAATTCTTTTTCACTCTTTACAGCCATAAAGCGGGTAAGGATATGAGGCATTCCGCAGTATCCAAGTCCCCATGCAAGCTGAGAAAAGATTTCAACAAATGTATAAGGTCTCTCACCATTCTCCAGGGGATTCAGGAAAGCTGCCCCGCCCGGCGCACCGCTCTGCGCGAGAAGATCTCCAAGATTTCCATTTAACATGAAATATGCTACCAGCGGAACAATGAGAAGTCCCACCAGCATCAGGGTTCCCTGTACAAAGTCTGTTACACAGACTGCCATAAATCCACCCATGAATGTATAACACAGAATAACGGCTGCCCCGATAGCCAGAGCTATATGGTAGTCAATACCAAATACCGTATTAAAAAGCTTGCCTCCTGCTGCCAGAGCTGACGCTGTGTACACCAGAAAGAAGATGACGATCACAATCGATGAAATCAGAAGCAGGATCCTTTTTTTATCCTGAAATCTGTTCTCAAAATATGCAGGAATTGTCAGAGAGTTATTCGCTGCTATGGTATATTTACGAAGTCTGTGTGAGATACACACCCAGTTCAGTACTGTTCCGATAAAAAGTCCCACTGCGATCCAGATCTGACCGGTTCCCAGGGAATAGATTGCTCCAGGCAGTCCCATCAGAAGCCATCCGCTCATATCTGATGCCTGCGCTGATAGCGCAGCAACCCAGGCATTCAGCCCTCTGCCTCCGAGGAAGTAATCCTCTGAGCTGTTTGTCTTTTTCATATAAACTACACCGATGACTATCATAAAGACCAGATAGACTACAAATGCAGACAATATGATCATTGTAGTTCCACTCAAAATTTTCTCCTCCTATTTGTTTTTTCATAATAATATTATATCTGCGATCGCGCCGCTGCTTCGCTGCTCCCGCGATTTACAAATATATTTTAATACTTTACCACATTACCTGTATGTTGTACAGGTAGATTTTTCCACATTTCTCTTTTTATTGTATTTTCTGCCTTTCAGATAGACATTTTTTATATAGGAGACCAGAACTTCTTCCCCGTGATCATTGAGGATCCGAAGCAGCCCCTCCAGTTCCCTGCTTGTCTCCGGATGGATAAACCACAGCTTCTCCTTTCCTTTCAGGAAATACTGCAGCGGCTGTGTCTGATCATATTTGTCCCCCAGATAATTCCTGGATGCGCTGATCCGGTCCATGACCATCTCCGCAATATATTTCCGGGGCATGGGCACACCATTGATGATCCTGTCATCTCCCGGTACATAATCGATCCAGTATTCGTAATGATGCCTGTTGCGTCCCTTATGGTGAAGCCAGGAAAGGGAAAGACCTGTTTCTTCTCTCTCTGCATTATTTGGGCTTCTGTCCCCCTGATAGTACTTACAGCCTGCCAGAAATTCCACAGGTGAATATTTGGACAGATCATGAAGCAGTCCCTGTTTATACAGTCCTATGCGAAAACAGTAATGCATCACCAGAAGTTTATGTCTGGTGATGGTTTTAAAGTGCAGCCACGGATGCATCCTTCCTGTCTTCTTTTGCATCTTTATTCTCCTCCTGTTCTGCCAGAAGCACTACGATGGTTCGTGGTGCGATTTCCAGTTTCTTTTTATAAGTCTCACTGTCTTCATGCAAAAATCCGTTTTCTTTCACAGCACTGGTGTCAATGACTTTTTTCCATCTGCGGCCTCCCGAAAGATCCGGAAGTGCCAGAGTGCGGGTTTCCCAATGGAAATTGCAGGCAATATAAACAGAATCATCCTCACTGCCGTCTGGCCTGTGTGCATAGGCGCCACAGTACATAATTCCCAGAAGTCTGGATGTATTCTCCGCATTAAGGTACCATGCACGCTCCCCGTGTACAGAAACATCCGGAAGGCCTTTGGTCTGATAATCCACTCCCCGCATTTCTCCCGCAGCATGAAGAACAGGATGATCTTTACGGAAAGCAATGGCTTCTTTTACGAATTCCAGAAGCTTTTCATTCTTTTTTAAACCTTTCCAGTCGATCCAGCCTGTGGCATTGTCCTGGCAGTAGGCATTGTTATTGCCGCCCTGGGAATTGCCGATCTCATCTCCGCCGTAGATCATGGGGACGCCCTGGCTTAACAGCATCATCAGAAACGCATTGCGGATCTGCCTGTCCCTCATCTGCCGGATATTCTGCTTACGGCTTGACCCTTCCACACCACAGTTCCAGGAATAGTTATAACTGCTGCCATCCTGATTGTTCTCATGATTCGCCTCATTATGACGATAATTGTAAGTCACTGCATCATTCAGGGTAAAGCCGTCCTGACATGCCATATAATTGATCACAGCATACTTATCCGGATTTCTTCTCATCCTCCAGGACGCTCCTGCCACCATATCTTCATCACTTTTCAGGAAACGTCTCATATCCTGAAGAAATCCCGGGTTATATTCCGCTATACATTTCTCTGCCGGGAGCTTTTTCCTCCTGATTTCTTTTTCATCGAAGCCCTGAAACATCAGCTTGATATCCGCCAGCACCGCATCCTGTACCAAAAGAAGCCAGGGAACACCGTCCCCCATAACATGAAACCCATCCACATGATAATACAATCTCCAAAACTGCAGCGCCCTCAACCCCAGCACCGGATTCGTCCCACCCGGAAAATACATCTCCATCACACAGGCAATCCCCGCCTTATGCAATGCCTTGATCATATCCCTGAATTCCCTCTCCGGTTCACTGGTAGCACAGTAAGACCGCTTCGGTGCAAAATAATACCCCTGCATATATCCCCAGAAATTTACCCTGCCCTCTCTTCGTTTCTCAGAAACCATCCCTCCTTCAGCTGATACAGCCGGCTGTGTTTCCATAAATTCATAGGCAGGCATCAGTTCAATGGTATTGATTCCCAGTTCTTTCCAGTATGGGATCATCTCTGTCAGCGCCTGAAAAGTCCCTTTTCCGGATGTAATATTCCGGTTCGCTTTTGTATAGCCTCTTACATGGAGTTTATAAAGGAGCATCTCATGATAAGGAATCACCGGGTTCTCATCCCCTTCCCAGTCATATTCCTCTTCATTCAGAAATCCGCAGCGGATCTTATGGGGATCTGTATCCATATCCGCGCCGAATCGTTCTCTGCCGTAAATGCGGTATGCCCAGGGATCTGTATACACTTTCCCGTCCAGAAGAAAATTATACTGATAGTCCTCTGTTTTTAAATCCGGCAGGGTAACTGCACAGATATCCCCAGTCCTGTCCTTTTCTGTAAAAGGGATCTCCACAGACGGCTTTCTTGCATTCTTTTTGTAGAGAACCAGAGACGCCTGTACTCCCTGTGGAACCTCCACTGCGAAATTCACTCCTCTTCGCAGCCTGTTTGCACCGGGTACCAGCACTGATCCCTTCTCTTTTTTTATTTTCCTGAGGTCAGCCATCTCTCTTTTCCCTCCTTATTATTTGTCCGTATTTTCATAAGTCGATCTGCAGTTCTACAGGACAATGGTCTGATCCCATAATATCCGTGTGGATGGCTGCATCCTTCAGTCTGTCTTTCAGCTGGGGAGAGGTGATAAAATAGTCAATTCTCCATCCTGCATTCTTCTCCCTGGCCTTAAAGCGGTAGGACCACCAGGAGTAAATTCCTTCCTGATCCGGATAAAAATACCGGAATGTGTCGATAAATCCACTCTCCAGCATTCTGGTAAAGCAGGCCCTTTCTTCATCGGTAAATCCTGCATTCTTACGGTTGGTCTTGGGATTCTTCAGGTCGATCTCCCGATGTGCCACATTGAAATCTCCGCAGCAGATCACAGGTTTGTTTTCCTGGAGTTTCAGAAGATATGCCAGAAAATCTGCCTCCCACTGCATCCGGTATTCCAGTCTGCGAAGCTCACTCTGGGAATTGGGTGTATACACGGTAACCAGATAAAATTTATCATATTCCAGGGTAATGACCCTGCCTTCTTTGTCATGTTCTTCTATTCCAAGTCCGTATGTTACAGACATCGGTTCTTCTTTCGTAAATACTGCTGTTCCGGAATAGCCTCTTCTGTTGGCATAATTCCAGTACTGGTGATAGCCCGGAAGAGCCAGATTCACCTGTCCCCCCTGGCACTTGGTCTCCTGCAGGCAGAAAATATCTGCATCCAGCGCGTAGAAACTTTCTTCAAAGCCCTTGCCGATGCAGGCACGAATTCCATTTACATTCCATGAGATTAACTTCATATAAAACTGATCTCCTGTTATTTTTCTTTTTTTTATAGATATTTTTTATTATAACACGTTTTCGTACCGGGATAAACATTTTTTCCCAGGCAATTGCATTCACTGCTGCTTTTTGATACAATATTGTTGTTAAAGGCCCCTGCTCTTACGCAGGGGCAGAAACTGAAAATCAGAAAGAATGAGGAATATAAAATGAGTGATCCATTTACAAACGGCGGCTGCGACCCGAGCGACTGTGCTTCCTGCGGCGGCGGATGCGGAAGCAATGGGGGAGGATGCAAGGTAGATGACCAGCACCGTACCATCACACTGACCATGGAGGATGATACAGAAGTTGAATGCGCCATCCTTACTATTTTTCCGGTAGGAATCAAGGAATATATCGCCCTTCTTCCTCTGGACGAAAACGGCCAGAATCAGAATGGCGAAGTTTATCTCTATACTTTCGAACGTACAGAATCCGGAGATCCGGTTCTTGCCAATATCGAAAGTGACGAAGAATACAACCAGGCAGCTATCGCATTTGATACGGTACTGCAGAATGCGAAGGATTCAGTGCAGAACATCGACTGATCCTTTGTATATCGAACTTCTTCCGGCAGGTCCGCTTCTGCCGGTATAAAAAAAACCATGTGGACTTTTTTATCCACATGGCTTTTTTATACATTTCTATAGTTTCTACTTCTTATCCCTGTGTGTCGATTCTGACACTTTTTTCAGAATTCTACTTTGACAGTTTCAATTTCATATGGTTTCAGTTCAAGCTCTACCTGACTGCCGTTTACGTTCAGAACTTCTCCTGTCTCTTCTTCCAGCATATTGCAGATCACTGCACGTTTTACAGGACGTGGGAAGGTCAGTGTAGTCTGACCGCGTCTGTTGTAGCATTCATACAGACGAACGATCACTGCATCGCTGTCTTCTGCTTTTTTAACAGCCTCGATCACAACATTCTCTTTATCTGTCTGAACGAAGGAATAGCTTGCAGGAAGGTTTCCGCCTTCGTTTTCTTTCACTGCTGTCTGATATGGATTATTCAGTACATATGCCTTGGCAACTGTATTTCCTTCTCTCCATCCACCTTCGTGAGGTGCAATGGACCAGGTGAAGCTGTGGTGCTCTTTATCTGCATCAGGGTTCGGATATACTGCGGATTTCAGCATGGTAAGTCCAATCTCTCCGTTGTGGATATCGCATCCATATTTACAGTCGTTGAGTACACTGATACCATAGCCGTTCTCACTGATATCGATCCATTTATGTGCACATACCTCGAATCTTGCGAAATCCCAGGATGTGTTGTAATGGGTCGGACGTGTTACATTGCCGTACTGGATCTCATAAGTTGCTTCTGCAGCATGGATATCAACCGGGATATAATCACGCAGAAGAATCTGTTTTTCTTTCCAGTCGATCTCATTGCGGATATCGATCCTGTACAGTTCCGGATAGAAATACAGATACTGTACAATGGTGGAATCCAGATATTTACGTTCTACACGAATACAGCCGCGTACAGGCCCGTTCTCTGTTACTGTGATGCTCTGTACATCATCTACAGGCCAGGATTTCTCCGTATAATAATTGTTGATATCCCATGCATCGAAGTTATGCGGACGGTCTTCATAGCTCATAATCACGTTGGCGCATTTTCCCTCCGGAAGGATCTCTCTCTTCTGGATCTTGTCATAGATACGGCTGAACTGTCCTTTTTCATTTAATTCTACGATAAAGTATTTCGTCTCTGCACCATGCTCCGTAACCGTCATAGTGCTTTCTGTCTTCGGTGCATCCACTACACCTGCATAAGTGCAGTAACCCTTGGACGGGATCTCGTCCAGAATTGCCAGGTCTCCCTCTTCTGTATGCTGAACCTGGATCACTCTGCCGTCACGTTCCAATGCCCCCCATTGACTGTTTTTCGGCAGATAAACCGGTGCAGGAGCCTGTTCACTTGTAGGGTTGTAAACTACCAGTGTTCCTCTGGCTGCATCTACAGCATCTGTCATTGCCTTTAAAGCAGCACCGGACATCTCTTTTGTTTCCTGGAAAATATGTCTGTATTCTTCTTTGGAATCCTCGTAAACCTGTTTGATACTGCTTCCTGGCAGAATATCATGGAACTGGTTTCTCATGAGAACTTTCCATACTTCATACAGTCTGTTTCCCGGATAGGAAGTTCCTGTTTCCAGACCTGCCATTACATTGAACAGCTCTGTATTCTCGCATGCAAATTCTGCCTGACGGTTCCATTTCTTATTTCTTGCCATAGAGGTGTAGGTTCCTCTGTGGTATTCCAGATAAAGTTCTCCCACCCACTTTGGAAGTTCTTTGCGTTCCTGTACATTTTTCTCCAGAGTCTGGAAGAATTCCAGAGAAGTGGACGGTACGGTTTTCGGGCTGCCCGGGATTCCTTTGGCAAGTCTGCGCTGCATTTCCAGCATTTCCCTGGTGACTCCGCCGCCTCCGTCTCCATGACCGTAGGACATCAGCACTTCGTCGTTTAAGTCTTTCTGGCTGTAACGTTGCCATCCACCCATAACCTGGGATGCATTCAAGATTCCATTGTAAGTAGTGAAATGTTCTGTTTCTGTACTGCCTTCCTTCGCAGCTACACCGTAATCTCTGGTTGGGATAAAGTGTGTCAGGATCTCTGTTCCGTCAATACCTTCCCACATAAAAGTATCGTACGGCATTTTGTTCACTTCGTTCCAGCTGATCTTCGTAGTCATGAAATATCTGATTCCGCACTTATCCATAATCTGTGGCAGTGCAGCAGAATATCCGAATACATCAGGCAGCCAGAGGATCTTGTTTCTTACCCCGAATTCTTTCTCGAAGAAACGCATTCCATAAAGGAACTGTCTTACCAGTGCTTCCCCGGAGCTTAAGTTACAGTCAGCCTCTACGTACATTCCGCCTTCTGTTTCCCAGCGTCCTTCTGCTACTCTCTTTTTGATCTCTTCATAAAGATCCGGCGCATTCTCTTTTACATACAGATACAGCTGAGGCTGACTGGACATAAACTTGTATTCCGGATACTGTTTCATCAGCTCGATCACTGTGGAAAAGCTTCGTACTGCCTTATCCTGAGTGGTGCGCAGTGTCCACAGCCATGCCACATCAATGTGGGTATGCCCCACACAGTAAACCGTGCTGTCGCTGTTTCCGCAGTATTTCTCATAAAATTCTTTCTGCAGATATTCATCTGCCTTTTCTACGCTTTCGAAAAATTCAGGAGAATAAATCTGTCTTAAATCTACCAGATTCAGAGAATCATTCAGACTCTGAAGGATCACTCTGCGGTCATGGCTGTCTTCCCGGAGAAGTCTGGCAACTTCATAAGGAACCAGAAGGTCATAATAATATTTCTCCACAGAAGGCTCCAGAACCTTAAATTCCGAATCCAGATGAAGGGAGAAGTTATTGTCACCTGTGTATGCGGACAAAAGAATCTCAAATGTCTCACCCGGTACTGCATTTTCTGTCAGCACCACCTCACGATGGTTCACATCCATTCCCATTCTTCTCTCCCCGTTTATGTACACCATAAACTGAGGATTTACTGCATCCCATTCGCCCTCACGTCCTGTGCGCAGCTCATAAGTCACTTTTTTGCCTGCACATTCCTGTGGCATGGTCAGAGTTGTTTTGAAATAAAAATATTCCCCGTTTCCACCCCAGATATCTCTGGACTCGATCTTTTTCCACATATCATCGGAAATCTCCGGAATATCGATGGATTCTTTTTCGGAATGGATCATCAGATATTCATTCACCGGATATTTCTGGCTGTAAATCATATCTTTGATGGAATCGATCAGTTTAAATACGCGTTCCTTCATTAAAAACATATGTCTTATCCTCCCAGCTGACACTTAATGTAATTTCACGGAGTATCCCAGATAATCCATTACAAATTCGCAAAATACAGAATTGGCCCATGAAAACCATGGTCTTGTATATTTGGTATCATCATCTGCGAAAATGGATTCATGCATGAGATTGGTACCACCGTCGCTGTTCTCCAGCATTTTAAAGATTGCTTCTTTTTCTTCTTTATCATCAGAAGTGATTCCCTGCATACATAAAGACATACTCCATACATAACGGGTATCTGTATGCGGGCTTCCGATTCCTGTAAGTACCTTGCCCGGGAAATAATATGGATTTCTTTCACTTAATACCATTTCCCTTGTGTTCTGATAACGTTCGTTCTCTTTGTCACAGTATCCGATGTACGGCATGGACAGAAGGCTTGGCAGGTTGGCATCGTCCATTACATTGTACTGTCCGAATCCGTCTACCTCATATGCATAGAAGTCTTTCGCTTCTCCGGGTACAATGGCATATTTTTCCACTGCCTCGCGGATCTCTTTGGAAAGATCTCCTGCTTCTTTTGCAAGTTCCTGATCCTTATATACTTCTTCTGCGATCTCTCTGAGATTATCCATCACTACAGATACCAGCATATTGGAAGGGATCAGATAGCCGTAGATGCAGGCATCATCACTTGGGCGGAATCCTGACCAGGTAAGGCCGATGTTTTTCTTTACAAGAGCGCCCTTTCCTTCTCTGGAAAGAGTGTCTGTGTAAATGCAGTTGCTGCGCTCGAAATAATATGGAGAATTTTCTTCATGATTCTGTTCTGTCTTAAATACTTCGATCACGCGTCTGGCAGCTTTCAGCCAGGTTTCTGTGAAATGTTCTGTACTTCCTGTATTCTTCCACAGAAGATAGGAAAGCTGCAGTGGATAGCAGAGAGAGTCGATCTCATACTTTCTCTCCCAGAGTTCCGGTTTCATTTCTGTACGGTCATCCTGGAAACCATTGCCGTTGGCACTTTCATTAAAAGCGTTGGCATAGGCATCTGTAAGAATACACTCTGCCTGTTTCCGGATCAGTCCTGTGACCGTTTTCAGGATTTCCGGTTCTTCCTTAGCGAAAAGAAGGAACGGACGGAGCTGGCAGCTGGAATCTCTCAGCCACATAGCCGGAATATCTCCTGTGATCACGAATACAGAACCATCGTCAAGTGTCTTAATTGTAGTGGACAGTGTATTGGAAATACAGTTTTCGAACATTACGGAAATCTTGTGTTCTTTTCCGAATTTCTCTTTCACTGTCTCGATCATTGCATCTATTGTTTTATATCCGCTTGTCATGTCTAGTCTTCCATTCTTAATTTATTTTATCAGCCTTTATCTGCACCTGACAGACTGAAGCCTTTGGACATCCATTTCTGAGTGATCACATAAAGGATAATGGATGGTAATGTATAAATAACTGAATATGCAGCAAGTTCACCGTAAGCTACAGAATGCTGGCTGAAGAACTGATACAGCATTACAGAAGCCGGATATTTCTCACTTGCTGACAGCAGGATGAACGGAACAAAGAAGTTGCCCCAGCATCCGGAGAATGTGTAGATACCAACTGTACATACACCTGGAAGCATCAGAGGCATGATTACTTTGAAAATACCCTGGAATCTGGAGCATCCGTCGATCCATGCAGCTTCTTCCAGTGAAACCGGAACAGAATCCATGAAGTTCTTCATCATCCAGATCGCATACGGCATGGAAGATGCTGTCATAAAAAGTACAATACCGAACAGCTTGTTGTAAAGACCTACGGTTACAAAAATTTTAAATACAGGTACCATGATAGTAGTTACAGGCAGAGAGTTCATAAAAAGAATGGTCAGCATGAACAGCTTTTTATGTTTCATCTCATATCTGGACAGTGCATAAGATGCCAGTCCGGAGAAAGCAACTACCAGGATGGAAGTTCCCAGTGCGATCAGAAGACCGTTGGCAAAAGAACGAAGGTTTGTGGATTTCATCAGAATAGAACGATAATTTCCAAGTGTCATATTCGGCAGGCTTGCTGCCAGTGATGCATTCTTATCCAAAGATGCAAATATTATCCATGCAAGAGGCAGTGCAAAAACAATGGCAAGTATTACAAGAATAATATATGCAACTGCCTTTTCCCGTTTTTCTCTCATAATTTAATCTCCCATCTGTTTCTTCTGTAATCTGATATAGAACAAACTGAAAATAACACCGATCAGAAGAATCAGCATAGAAATCGCTGTACCATATCCAAGCTCATAGTTCTTAAATGCACGGATGTACATAAAGATCGGAAGTGTCTGTACGGTTGTTCCCGTCATGGAGTAAACCATACCGAAAGTTCCCAGTGTAGACAATGTAATCAGCATTGTATTAGTAAGGATAGTATCCTTAATGATTGGGATTGTAATGTAAAACAGGTTCTGAAGTCTGCCTGCTCCATCAATCTTCGCAGATTCTTCTACATCTCCAGAAACATTATCCAGTGCTGACTGATATACCATCATGGAAAATGCCGTTCCGTGCCAGATATTGGCCAGTACAACAGTAAGAAGCGGATAAGAGAACAGCCAGGAGATCTTGTTGATTCCGATTATTCCCAGAAGTGCATTTAAAGTACCCTTATCTGTATAGAAAGTGTAAGCACAGAGTGCAGCTACCATTTCCGGCATAACCCATCCTGCCAGTACAATGGAACCCACTACTTTACGAAAAGTTTTGTTCTTCTCTTTCATAAGAAGAGCAATGATAAATCCCAGAACAGTCTGTCCTACTACAGAAAAGATAACGAAGAAGATCGTGGATACAATACTCTTTCCTACCGCAGAATCTGTAAACATTCTCTTATAGTTGCTGAATCCTACGAATGCCTGATTTGCAGCAGCGCTTCCTGTCAATGTCAGGTTGGTGAATGAATAGTACACTGTAAGGATAATCGGCCATACAAAAAAGAATACCATTACCAGCAGTGCAGGAAGCAGATACAAATATTTCTTATTTCCTTTTGCCATTTTAATTTCCCCTTGCTAAAAAAAGGCGGCACTGACGGCCGCCTTTTAGTTATTTTGATATCTCGCAGCTCTTTGCAAAAATCTCTCTTCCGTCTTATTCTACGTGGTCTTCTCCTACAACTGAGCTAACGCTGTTCTTGAAGTCAGACATTGCACTTTCAATATCTGTATCATTCCTTACGATTGTGTCTACCATTTCATAGATGTAAGAAGAAACTTTGGAGTAGTTTTCGTTGTGTGGTCTGAAGAATGCATTTTCAGACATTGCTGTTGCTTCATCTACATACAGTTTGGATTTATATTCATCGTAAGCATCCATACCTGATTTGGTAGCAAGGTTTCCGCTTCCTGTCAGATATGTAATGTAGTTGTCAGATTTCATCATTTCTGTGATAAAACTGAACGCTTCGTCCTGTTTGTCAGAATTATTTGCGATTGCCCAGCTCCATCCACCTGACATTGTTACATATCCATCGCCGTTCTGTTTTGGCATTTCTGCAAATCCAAGAGCGTCCGTCAGAGTGTCATCAGAGTATCCTTCCATCGGATAGCTTCTGTCTTCCAGATAATCTGCATATCCCCAACTTCCGTTTAAGTACATACCAAGTTTGGCAGTAGACATATACTGGTTTGCATATTCCCAATCACTTGCATCAAATACTTCGGAAAGTGTTCCAATATATCCTTCGTCTTTGCATGTTTTGATGAATTCCAGAGCATCTTTGATTCCCTGTCCGGAAACATTCCATACACCTGTTGACTCATCTACCAGTGTTTCTCCTGTTCCATAAAGAAGCATTTCAAATGTATTCATGCTTGTAGCTTCTGCTTCTGTATTACTGCATGCAAACCAGATCGGAACCACATCATCACCGCATTTTTCTTTGATTGCTGCGCATGCATCCAGAATATCCTGCCAGGATTCCGGCTGCCAGTCTCTTCCAAGACCAGCTTCTTCCATAACATCTTTATTGTACCATAATCCACGAACATCTGTACTTACAGGCACTGCATATGTCTGTCCATCACTGCCTTTGGTACCTTCTTTTAATGCTTCGATAAAATTGCTGTCCCATTCATCCCAGGCATTAACTTTATCTGTAATGTCTGCTACATATCCTGCTGCAACATCTGTATTCAGCTGGAAGGTATCCTCAAAGAAAATGTCAGGGCATGTATCTTTATCCTGCATTTCTACCTGAATTTTAGTAGCATAATCGCTGTCGTTCGCTACGATTGGCTGAAGTTCCAGATCTACCTTATCTTTATCTGCCCAGTTTTCATAAGTACTGTTGATCCACTGTTCCATGTATTTGGCTCCAGTGCTATCGCTGTCTTTGTATGCTACAATAAGTTTTTCCTTGTCTGCTGCTTTTACGGAAACTGCCGGAGCTACCATAGAGCTTACCATAACTGCACAAAGTGCTACTGCTGCGATTTTACGTTTCATATTTTTCCTCCTTAATACATGTCTGCAATATATTATATCATTTATGTCATATTGCAATGTGTGTCGTTTGTTGATATATAGAATATAGCATTTAACCCATAACTTGTCAACACAAAACACGGATTCCATGTGCATTTCAATATTTTCGACATAAATCATCCCTGTTTTTTGTAAGCAATGCACATATCATTTATATGTCATTTAGTTTTATAACCCTGTAAGGGACGCAGATATCCTCGCTTATGCTCTCTCCATGAACAATTTTCTCCAGAATATCCACAGCCATAACGCCCATAGCCCGCTCATCCTGTCTTACATACGCGATAACCTTCTCATGCTCCATATCTCCTGTTCCATCAAAAGATACGATCTCCCCGGTAACACCGGTTTCTTTCATTGCCTTTCTCAGCAGATAGCACAGTTTCGCTTCGATACACAGATATCCTGTATATTCCCTGTGTTCCAGAAGCAGCTTTTTAAATCCTTCTTCATCATAGGACGCTTCCCCTACAGGGGAATTTCCGGGGGTAGGATTATAATCGGGAATTTCCAGAACACATCCGTTGATCCCGGCATCTTCCATGATTCCTTCTACAAATCCCTCATATCGGTCTTTGATAGAAGAGGTTCCCATAGATGCATGGGTCACAAATACCAGCTGCTTATGTCCCCGGTCTATCAGCATCTCTGTCAGTTCCCTCGATGCCCTGTGGTTATCCGTGGCAATACAGGGAATGGAAAGCCCCTGCATCTTTCTGTCGATGAGGACTACCGGGAATTTGTCCAATGCCAGCTTAACGATGGTGGTGTTGTAGGTTTCATTCTGTGCACACATGATGATCAGTCCCTGTGCCCCGATCTCTATGCAGCTTTTGATCGCCTGGTTTTCTGCCTCAATGCTTCCGTATGTACATTTCAGAAGCATGTTGATCCCTCTTCTGCTGCACTCCCGCTCCATGCTGCGCAGATAATTTGCGCCATAATCACTGTCAAAACTGTCCAGGATCACGCCGATGGTCCTCCCTGTCTGGCGGATTTCCTGCGCCTGCCCGTTTGTTTCCGGTATCTGTGGTGTGCTGTACCTGGCAGTCTGCTTTACTGCTGTTTCCAGAACGAAAGATCCCCGTCCCGGCATTCTGGAGATCATTCCTCTTTCTGCAAGAAGTTCCAGTGCTTTCTTGCTGGTGATCCGGCTCACTCCGTACTGTCCCGCAAGCTCTTTCTCGGACGGAAGCCTGCTGCCTGCCGGATATGTTCCATTTCGGATTCCCTCCAGCAGGTCATTATAGATTGTCTCATACATAAACGCCTTGCCTGAAGCCATACTTTTATCCTTTCTTTTATCTGTTTTTCTCTTTGTCTGCTTTACGTTGTTCTTTTTTGAATCTTCTTTTTCTTCTGCCGCTTCCATGTACGCCTAAATGTTATATCATTTATAATCATTCTATCATCATTTTCTCAATTACACCACATATTTTTCTCAGAAAATAGTAAAAATCTTCAAAATACAGCCGAAATCACCCATAAACAGATGCAGATATGCAGCAAAAAAGCCGTATGGACCTCTTTTGGTCCATACGGCTCTGCCTGTTTTCTCGTACTAAATGATATAAAATCAGATATCATACACACTGCGTACCTGCAGTCCTTCCGGTTTTCCGTCAAGGATCTTTACCCTGCGTTCTCCGGCGTTCATATCAAAGTAATTATCTTCCAGCACCAGATCTTCTGTTTCATTTCGGATTTCCACACTCTTGGCATAGGCATCTGCTGTAACCACGATCTCGTCACCTTCCACTCTCACAGCCAGCTTCGGATCCAGATAATGGAAATATTTCGAATAGGAGAAGATCACCGTTCCCTGAGAGATGATCTGGTCATTTTCCCAGGCTTCATAGCTCACATACTCATTGAAACAGTCAATCTCCGGAAGTTCCACTTTCTCCAGCCAGCTGCTGGAAAGTGCCGGTACTTCCATCCACTGTTCTTCCTGGCGAAGGATCTTCGCATCTGCGCTGCGCACTGCATACTTCACCAGTACCTTATGTGCATCCCGTGTTTCATTGGTTACATTCAGACGGATGGATTTCTCGAACTGGAAATGCTGGCGGTTCATATCTGCCTCTGCTGTCATCCAGTTCTGCTCCTCACAGGAGATCATCACCGGCGCGAAGAATCTCTTGGCATAATAATGAAGCGCTTTCCAACGTCCGTAATAATCAATAGAACTCCAGGAAATTACCGGCCAGCAGTCATTTAACTGCCAGTAGATCGCGCCCATGCAACGGCCGCGATTTCTGCGGTAATGTTCCACTCCGTAACGGATGCCGTCTGCCTGAAGGAGCTGGGAAGCATAGACGAAATCGCTGAAGTTCTCAGGATAACGGTAAGCAGCCTGCATATACTTGGCGATCTTTCCATTTCCGCCGTAATTTCTCTGGTGTTTCTCCATCACGTAAGAGAACGGGTTTAATTCCCTCGGATCATCTGTTACTGTTTTTAATGTAGAGACAGCCGGGAATGACTGGAAACCGAACTCAGATGCATAGCGGAAGAAATATTTACGATATTCCGAGAATGGCTTGTTGCCATGCCATACTTCCCAGTAGTGTACGTCCCCACGGTTCGGGTCATTTGGTTCATCGAAAGATCCGCCTGATGACGGGCTTGCAGGCCAGTAAAATGTATCAGGATCATATTCTCTGAGTACTTCCGGAATAATGCGCTCATACATCAGCAGATAGTCTCTCACCTCTGTAGGTTTCGTTACCCAATTACCCTGTTTTACAAACATTTCCATCTCATTATTGCCACACCACAGTGCAAGTGACGCATGATGACGGATTCTTTTGATATTATCAATAAATTCCTGACGGATATTCTCTTCAAACTCCGGTGTCAGCTCATATACGGAGCATGCGAACATAAAGTCCTGCCATACCATCAGACCCAGCTCGTCGCAGAGATCAAAGAACCAGTCCTCTGGATAATAGCCGCCGCCCCAGACACGAATGGTATTAAAATTGGCTCTTTTGCACTGAAGAAGCAGCTCTCTGGTACGTTCCCTGGATGTTCTCTGTAACAGATTGTCCTCAGGAATATAATCTGCTCCCATGGCAAATACCTGATGTCCGTTTACCTCATGGGCAAAACTCTCCCCCCACTGGTCTTTCTCGATATGCATGGTCAGGGTACGAAGTCCGATCTTTCTGCACCAGGTATCCAAAACCTTTTCTCCTGATTTCAGATCCACCTGGATCTGATACAGCAACTGCGCGCCCAGGCCATTGGGCCACCACAGCTGAGGATTCTCAATGATGATCTCATCCGGAGAATCCTGATACACAGTCTGAACACCGTCCGGTGTGGTAACAGTTACCTCATAATACAGATCCTGTTCTTCCTCTCCGAAAGTTTCAGCCAGAAATTCTTCCATATCTACATCCAGATCCAGAAGTACCTGTCCCCCTGTATGGTTCTGGCGGATATAGACACTGTCCAGTCTGGCTTTCTCCACGCCCAGCAGTGTAACAGGTCGGAAGATTCCGCCGTCAGGAAGACATGCACCCCAGTCCCAGCCCGACATGTAATGGGCTTTTCTAAGATGCATGAAACCCTCGATGGTATCTTCATTTCCGATATTCTTATATTTCTCATAGGCTGCTGCCATGTATTTCAGAGGAGAGCGGATGATCACCCGGAGAACATTTTTCCCCTCTGTGAGAAGTTCCTTCACCGGAAATTCCCAGATCCTGTGCATATTTTCTACAGTTCCCAGGCAGCACTGGTTCAGATAAATCTCTGCCACGGTATCAATCCCGTCGAATCTGAGAAGGATCTCCTGACAGTCCTTAAATTCTTTTTCTGAAAAATCAAAGACTGTCTTATACTCATAGTCCTCTTCCATCAGTGCCTTCGCCTGATATTCATTGTCGCCGAAAAAAGGATCTTCCATTTTTCCTGCTGCCAGCAGTGCGGAATAAATATCTCCCGGCACCTGTGCAGGGATCCAGTCCTGTTTTTTGGCATTGCATAACTGCCAGTTGTCATGAAGCTGTTTTGTTTTCATTTGTCATATCTCCCCATCGTTATTTTTTGCTTTTATACACCATTATGTTCTGTGACAGTCACCATTTCTCTATGGTACGCTTCTTTTTCCACATACATATAGCTGTCTGCAGTCTTAAGCATTTCTTCCAGATTCTCTGCATGTTCTTCCAATACACAACCTGTAGAAACACTGATCCCGCCATCCTGCATTCTTTTTCGCAGTTCCTGTTTTCCATTTCCCGGTTCAGGGATCTTATACGTGATACCATGAACCAACCCAATAATAATATACCACCCAAATGTCCCAGAAGCAATTCTTTGTTTTGCTTGACATCAGTATTCATTCTATGCTACTGTTCACTCCGTGCACAGTAACCATTCTGTGTACACTAAGAGAAGCAGAAACTATGATGGGAGCATACAAAGATGAAAGAAAAATTATATACCATCCCCCTTAACGACGCGGTAAACGCTGATGATGAGTGTCCTTTCTGTTTTATTGAACGGGAGCTGGAGCAGAATTCGCTGGATTTTGTGCTGGGGAATAGTTCTTCTTATATGGAGAGCGACATTCGTGATCAGACGGATCAGGCTGGATTTTGCAGGGTGCATATGAAGAAGATGTTTGATTATGGGAATACTCTTGGGAACGCATTGATCCTTCAGACTCATTATCATAAACTTCGGGAAGAGATGAAAAAGCAGTTTGATTCTTTTACGCCGGGGAAATCTTCAATCCTTGGACGGTTCCGTCGTTCGGATACAGGAGCTGAGAAGAATTCTGTTGCTGCATGGGCAGCTGCGAAAGACTGCAGTTGTTTTATCTGTCAGAATATTGAGGATACATTTAAGCGGTATGTGGAAACTTTTTTCTGGCTGTATCGGCAGGATAATGAATTTAAGAATAAAATTCTGCGCAGTAAAGGCTTCTGTCTGCATCACTTCGGGATTCTGTGCGACGGTGCAGATAAGTATCTGAATGATAAAGAAAAGGCTGAATTTTATCCGGCTATGTTTAAACTGATGGATGAGAACTTCCAGCGTATGGAAGAAGATCTAGTATGGCTGTCGGATAAGTTTGACTACAGAAATAAGGATGCCGACTGGAAGAATTCCAAAGATGCTCTGCAGCGTGGAATGCAGAAGCTTCGCAGCGGGTATCCGGCAGATCCGGTACATAAGGCTAAATAAATCGTAAATAAAAATTCTCTCTTAACTTTTATGCGCGGGTGTTAACCGTACTTGTTTGTTAAGAGAGAATTTTTTATTACATTACTATACCATCAATTTCTACGTCAGCATCCACATCCTGCGTATAGTCGATATCTTCATAGTGGAATCCAAACATATGGTAAAAATCTTCCCAGTAGCCGTCTATGTCGCAGTATTCATTTACAGTATCTGTCGTAACAGCCTTCCAGCATTTCTTTACTTCTTCCTGAATCTCCGGTGTCAGTTCATAATCATCCATACGAATGAAACCATTCTCATCTGTCTGGAAGCCTGTTGGTGTGTAGAGTTTCTGTGTAAATAGTCTGGCAATCTGCTGAATGCAGTTTTCATGATTTCCGGCTTTCTTCATTACTTTATAGAGAATTGCGAAATACAGTGGCACAACCGGAATTGCTGCGCTTGCCTGGGTCACGAGACCTTTATTTACAGATATTACTGCACGGACATCCGGGTGTGCCTGGTTGATCTCGGACATGGTTTTCTGTAAGTGCTGTTTGGCAGTTCCGATGGTTCCGTGGTAGTAGATCGGATAAGTAAGTTCCGGTCCAATATAGGAATATGCTACAGTTACTGCATTCTCAGTCAGTACATCTGCTGCTTTCAGCGCATCAATCCAGTCCGCCCAGTCTTCGCCGCCCATAACTTTGACTGTGCTTAAAACCTCTTCTTCAGTAGCCGGTTCTACTGTTTTCTCTGCAATCTCATTGTTTCGCAGATCAAGACTCTTCTCTGTGAAAGCTTCGCCTGTCGTTTTCAGACAGGATGACCAGGTCTTACCGTCAGCATCTGTACGTCTCGGTGCTGCCAGACTGTAAACTACTAAATCTACTTTTCCCAGGTCTTTTTTGATCAGTTCAACGGCTTTCACTTTAATTTCTTTTGAAAACGCATCTCCATTGATAGTCTTGGCATAAGCACCTTTTTCTGCTGCCAGACGATGAACTTCTGCTGTATTGTACCATCCCGGGGTTGCTGTTCTTCTGCCGTTTGCCTGGCGTTCGAACATGATTCCCAGTGTGTCTGCACCGCAGTTTTCCAGAGCGCAGATGCGGGATGCAAGACCGTATCCTGTGGAACATCCTATGATCAGTGCTTTCTTTGTTCCGTTTACTGTTCCCTGCTTACAGGCGTAGGAAGCCTGATTGCGTACACTTTCTGCACATCCCTGTGGATGTGCAGTTGTGCAGATATATTCTCTTACTTTTGGTTCGATGATCATGACTTTTTCTCCCTAAATTTATTTTTACTTGATATTTTTATTTAAAGCTGCTTCTGTCTTTGACAAATATATCTCTATTAATTATACGAATTGCAAATATTTTGAATCTCAAAATATTATAGCAAAGAAAAAGTAGAACGTAAAGTGAAAATCTCAGTTTCTTCTCTATGTTCTACTTTTTAAACATTCTGATTCTGATTTCGATCATTAACTTTGTGAAATATGTTCGTCAAGCGGATATTCGCAATCCGCTTCGCTACTTGCTCAGCTATCAGTCTATCAGTTATTCGCTTCTGTCAGAACATTCTCTTTCTTACTGTTTCGCAGTAGTGCTGCCAAATCCACCATTACGGATTTCTGTAGCATCATCATCTACCGTGATTCCGTACTCTACAAAAATCCCCTGCATAAATCCTGTATCTGCCGGGATTGTGAGGGTTTTGTCTTCGTTGGAATCATTTGTGATTTTTGCAAAGATGTGTCCTTCATTGTCTGAGTAGAAATAATCACTGTCAATGATACCAACCGTGTTGTTGAGCTGGAGGCGGTACTTGAATCCAAGTCCGCTTCTCGGATAACATTTCAGCACCCACTCCTGATCCATTTCCACACGGATTCCAGTCGGAATTTTTACGGTCTCACCTGGTTTCAGGGTAAATTCTGCCGGTGCAAAGAAGTCATATCCTGCACTTCCCGCTGTTGCTCTCTTTGGCAAGCGGATGGCTTCATATACTCTCTCTGCTTCTTCCTGAGACTGCGCAAAAGTATCGACCCAGTCTGCTGTGAAGCGTTCTTTGCTCACTTTATGGAATTTCGCAATTCGTTTCATCTGTTATTCCTTTCTTTTCATATATCAAAATAGTGTATAAGTTTATCTGTTTTCTACAGTATAGATAACTGTACCTGATCTGCTTATAGCAAAACAGGCAGTTCAGGTACACCTGACTCAGTATACTTGAATTGCCTGTATATTTCTTATTGATGCAATACAATTTTTCCTTCATGAAGAGTTTTGGGAACATCGATCACTCTCTGATTGCTGGAACCTTTCCATTTCAGGGAAATTTCTTTCTTGTCCACCTCAAATTCACCGTCTACGCATACATCCAGATAATTCACGATTTCCTCATGGCAGATTTCTTCCCATTCAAAGCCAGTATAAAGCCAGATGGTCTTATTCGGATACTTCTGTCTGATCTCTTTCGCAAAGGCTGTTACCTCAGTGATATTCGCCGGATGCAGCGGATCTCCACCTGAAAAAGTGATTCCGCTTACATAGTCCTTATCCAGTTCCACAAAAATCTCTTTCCGTTCTGCCTCCTTGAAAGGCAGCCCGCCATTGGGATCCCAGGTCACGGGATTCTGGCACTCTGCGCAGCAGTGATTACACCCTGCCACCCAAAGTACTACACGGAGCCCGTCTCCGTTAAGCATATCGTCCTTGGTAATATTGTGATATCTCATATAACTTACGCTTCTTCCGGTACATCCTTCATGCTGAAGCTGATTCTTCCCATCTTGTCTTTGCCAAGGCAGACAACCTTAACTTTATCACCAAGTGTGAGAACATCCTCAACACGATTGATTCTTTCTTTACAGATCTTGGAAATGTGTACCATTCCCTCTTTGCCCGGTGCAAATTCAACGAATGCACCAAACTCTTTGATGCTGACAACTTTACCTGTGAAGATCTGTCCTGCCTCGAAGTCAGTTGCAATGATCTTAACCATGTTAGCTGCCTCATCCATATTCTTCTGATCTACGCCGCAGATAGATACTGCACCTTCATCTGTGATGTCAATCTTAACGCCGGTACGCTCGATAATCGTGTTGATAGTCTTTCCTCTCTGACCTACAACATCACCGATCTTCTGCGGGTCGATCTGGATCTGGATGATCTTCGGAGCATATTCGCCTACAGATTTACGCGGAGCTGCGATGCATTTCTCCATAACTTCTGTCAGGATGTATTCTCTTGCTTCTTTTGTACGTCTGATTGCTTCTTCTACGATTGGTCTTGTCAGTCCGTGAATCTTGATATCCATCTGGATTGCTGTAATACCGTCATGTGTTCCGGCTACCTTGAAGTCCATATCTCCGAAGAAATCTTCAAGTCCCTGGATATCTGTCAGAACGATATAGTCATCATCTGTCTCGCCTGTTACCAGACCGCAGGAAATACCAGCTACCGGTTTCTTGATCGGTACGCCTGCTGCCATCAGAGACATGGTAGATGCGCAGATACTTGCCTGAGATGTAGAACCGTTGGATTCAAATGTCTCAGATACAGTACGGATCGCATATGGGAATTCCTCTTCGC
>OLNC01000690.1_pt1 | contig 28075 bp, 27 predicted proteins | sample 1672011 | NCBI WGS metagenome assembly OLNC01 (sample SAMEA3136636, study PRJEB25190) | human gut metagenome | biome: human gut; feature: human-associated habitat; material: faeces | place: Austria | collected 2013 | reverse complement strand
GGTAACGATGATGCAATCCGTGCAGTAAAATTAATCGTTTCCAAAATGGCAGACGCTGTTATCGAAGCAAAACAGGGTACTGCAGATGTAGACGGTGAAATCGAAGCTGAATCTGAAGAGTTCGCAGCTACAGAAGAATAATTTTTTGAACCAGTACAGGAAAGCCGACAGGCTTTCCTGTCATTGAAAAAGGAAAAGCCCCTCCGGGCGATTTACGAATATTATTCAGGAGGAAAATGAAATGGCTATCACAGCAGCACAGGTAAAAGAATTAAGAGAAATGACCGGCGCCGGAATGATGGATTGTAAGAAAGCTCTTACAGCTACAGAAGGTGATATGGATAAAGCAGTAGAATTCCTTCGCGAAAAAGGTCTTGCTACAGCACAGAAGAAAGCAAGCCGTGTAGCAGCAGAAGGTCTTTGCAAAACTTTAGTTTCCGAAGACGGAAAGAAAGCAGTTGTTGTAGAAGTTAACGCTGAGACAGACTTCGTAGCTAAGAATGAAAAATTCCAGAACTACGTTGCAGATGTAGCAGCTCAGGCTATGAACACAACAGCAGCAGATATCGATGCTTTCCTTGCAGAAGCATGGGCACTTGATACAACTAAGACTGTTAAAGAAGCTCTTGCAGCTCAGATCGCAGTTATCGGCGAGAACATGAACATCAGAAGATTTGCTCAGGTTACAGAAGAGAACGGTTTCGTTGCTTCCTACACACATATGGGCGGTAAGATCGGTGTTCTTGTAGACGTTGAAACAGACGTAGTTAACGATGCTGTTAAAGAAATGGCTAAGAACGTAGCAATGCAGATTGCAGCTCTGAAACCACAGTACACAAGCGATAGCGAAGTAAGCGCAGAATACATTGAGCATGAGAAAGAAATCCTTATGGCTCAGATCCAGAACGATCCGAAAGAATCCCAGAAACCGGCTAAGGTTATCGAAGGAATGATCACAGGACGTATCAAAAAAGAGCTTAAAGAAATCTGCCTTCTTGACCAGACATACGTTAAAGCTGAAGACGGAAAACAGTCTGTAGCTAAATACGTAGAGCAGGTTGCTAAAGAAAACGGTGCTAAGATCACTGTTAAAGGTTTCGTACGTTACGAGACAGGTGATGGTATCGAAAAGAAAGAAGAGAACTTTGCAGAAGAAGTTGCAAAACAGATGGGCAATTAAGCAAAGTTTTCAATCTGAAATTTAATTAGAGTTTTATAGGCTCTGAGAGCCTTGTAAACACACTATTTCCAAGTGTTTATAAGGTTTTCAGGGCTTTTTTTATTGCCAAAGGGAAAAAGGGCAATATATCATTAAAGACCGTCTAAAACCGTCTAAAATCACATCAAATTGAGTATTACACAACATGCAAATCGAGTAAAATATATATCCACAATCTTCAGCGAAGTTTACACAAATTACTGGAATATTTAAAAGCACCCTAAAAGTTAAAGCTATCAGGAGGGAAAAATATGAATAACACAGCGTTAAGAGCAGAGAAAGAAATCACAAACACAATTATCTTCAGAAACGAGAAACACAAAGACTTTTATCAAACATATATGAAAAAATGCCGCCGCCAAGATGTGTATCACAAAGCCTTGATTTATTGTCTTGGGATTAGTGAAGATACAAGAGTCAATATAGATCGTATTTACGATTTGAGAACAGGATATGTAAAAACAGAATGCCTTCAAGAAGGGTGGCAGACCAGTGGCAGCGTAAAGATTGTCCGTATGGCTTTTAATTTATACTGTAACGGGACGCCAAGCGTATATGACTATGAAAGTGAAGATGGAAAATTACAGGAGTATGCAGGATATACACCGGAGGAATTATTTTGCTGTGGGTATGCGAGATACTTTTGGGAGGCAATCAAAATTCGTTATCCGGAATATTGCTTTTAGAGGAGAAGAAGCATGTTAAAAGTCAGAGTTCAGGGAACAAAATCAGATATTCGATGGTTTCGGGAAAAGTTGGAGCAGCACCCTCAGATAGCGGTGCTGCAGGTATCTGACCTGTTTTCCAATAAAGGAACTACAAAATATTTTCGTATGTATGCCGTTCTCCTTTCCGGGGGCCTCGCCCCCATGTTCAGCCATGTGCGATTGCACGGCGGCTCTCACGTTCTCGGGGGTAGCGACGACCCAGCCGTCCTCGGAGGCGATTTGAGCGAACACCGCATCGCGCTCATCATAGTCGGGGGCATCTGGATAATCGTCTGCATTTTCGGCATAGTAGTCAGGGCTGTCGGCGATGCGACCCGTGTAGTTCAACCAGCCCACGATGTCCTCGAAGAGGTCGAAGTCGGGATTGTCGATGACCGCCAGCAGGTTCGGGTCGTCGAGATAGATATATGTATTGGCGATGCTTCCCGTGTCGTTATATTTCCACCAGAACTCTCCGGTCTCGGGATTGTAGAGGTCCTTGCCAGAAGCCAGTGCCTCCTTGACCGCCTGCGGCGTGTCGAGGCGAGTGTCCTTGCCGTCATTCACCATGTCCATGTGCTATCTCCTTGCTTTGTTGTACTTGCCCTTGGGCTTGCTATCGAACATCGGCTCTATCGTACCATCCTTCTTGAGCTTCGCCTTGCAGTCGAAGGTCTTGCCCGTGGTCTTGGACTTGCAGCCCTTGAGGGGTACCGCCTTGCCTTCGAGCAGGGATGCGACCTGCTTCGGCGTGAATGTCTTGCCGCACCAGCCCAGCAGCTTGAATCCGCAGCCCGCGACCTGTTTCCAAGTCCCGTCCTCCTGCTTCTCGTTCTTGTTCGAGGAGCAGGTGTAGAAGGGCTTGCCGGATTTCGCCTTGCGCTGAACCACGTCCGCGCCGCAGAGGGGGCACTTGCCCACGACTGTGGCCTTGGGCGCGATGCTCGCGCCGACATATGCCGTTTCCCGATGCCCGTTGAAGACCTCGATGACGCTGCGCTGCAAATCGTTCACATCCGCCTTGCCATCGGCGATGTCCTGCTGGATGAGCCACCAGCGGGCGGTCACGTCCGCGCCGCGAATCTCGGGCGGCAGGAGATGGTAGAAGGCGCGGGCCTTCTCGGTGGAGCGAATCTTGCCCTTCACGTCCTCAAGGTACCCGCGTTCCTTCAACTTCTCGATGATGGAGGCTCGGGTGGCCGTGGTGCCGATGCCGCCGTGCTCGCCCTTCTTGCCGTCGTCCTTCTGCTTGAGGATGGCCTTGACCTCCGGGTCGGTGACGTACTTGGCGATGGATGCCATGTCGGCGATGAGGGTGCCTTCCGTGTAGGGTTTGGGCGGGACGGTCTCCTTCTCGGTGACGGCGCACTCGATGCGCTCAAGGCGATGGTCGCCTTCGTCAATCCAAGGGTTGCCGGATGCCGCGTCATCGCCGTCCTCATCGGAGACGTTGCCGAACACGGCCTTGAAACCGGCCTCGCGCACGCGCCGCGCGACGGCTTGGAACTCCCCGCCATCGACCGCGAAGGCACTGGTGCTCACATCGTAGGTGGCGGGTGGGAGGAACTGCATGGCATAGCGCTCGACGATGGCCGTGTAGACCTTGGCCTCATCCCCGGTCATGTCGGCTACGGGGGCGCTGACCTCCTGCGGGATGATGCCGTGGTGCGCAGTGACGTTCTTCTCGTTGAACGCCTTGGAGTGGATGGAGTAGTCGAGCGGCCATGTCGCCCCGACGTTCTCCATGGCCTGCGCAAGCACCACCGGTGCCTGCGCGAAATGCTCCTCCTTGAGGTACTGGGAGTCCGAGCGGTTATAGGTTATCGCCTTGTACTTATCACGCAAATCCTGCGTGATTTGCTGGGTCTTCGATGCGGAGAAGCCGTAGCGGCGGGACATGTCGGAGAGCAGCACCGTCAGGTTGTAGGGCAGGGGAGGGTTCTCGACCTTCTTCGAGATGACCGTGGAGAAGGACATACCCGAGCCGTCCAGCTTCGCCTTGACGGCATCGAGGACATCGCGGTCGAAGACGTGCTTCTCACCGGCCAACATGTCCTTGTCCGGCTTGAACTTGAACACCGGTGCTCCCGACGCGTCTGCACAGCCGCCGGTGGCGGTCAGCTCGTAATACTTCCGGGTGACGTGGTTCTCTATCGCCTCATCGCGGTTGACCACCAATCCAAGGGTCGGGGTCTGCACGCGACCGACGGAGAACAGGCCCCCGAGCCGCTTGGTGGCAAGGCGGGTCTCGTTCACGCCGAAGCACTTGTCCGCCATCTGGCGGGCGTATGCCGCGTCACCGGCAGGGCGGCACTGCTCGTTGGGCACCAGATGCTCGAACGCCTTGACGATGTTCTTCTCGATGTTGTCGTTGACGTAGACGCGCAGCACCTCTCCCTCGTAGCCGAGGTAGTCCAGCACCTCATCAACGATGAGCTGGCCTTCATCATCGGGGTCACCGGCGTTGATGACGCACTCGGCCTCCGGCAAAAGCGAGTCGATGCGCTCCACCAAGTCTTTCTTGTCCTCGGTCGGCTCCTTCGCCCAATCGTCGATTTGGATGGGCAGCACGTCCAACGACCAAGGCTTGCCCCATGCGGGGTTCACCGCATCCGGCTCCACCAGTTCGAGCAGGTGACCGGCGCAGGCGATGACCGTGTATCCATTGCCCGAGATGGGCAGCCGCGCCGATTCCGATACCTCCTTGCCGCAGATGGCGCGTGCGATGTCGCGTGCGAGCATCGGTTTCTCAGCGATTACCAGTTTCATGTGATTCCTCCTTTAATCGTATATCGTTATGTCATCCATCAGTTTGATACCGCCAGTACGGGAATGAAACGTTTGGAACATGAGGTTGCCAGCCGATTCGGAAGGTTTGTATCCGATGACATGGTTGTATCCGTCTTGCAACTTCAACAGGGAGCGTAAGGGGATAACCCCATTGTTCATCGTTTGATTCGGGTATTCCAGTGCGACGGGTGCGGTCTGATGCTCATTGAGCCAAAAAGAATCGGTGAGAAAGAAGGGAGTTTTGCCACTCTCCCAATCAGCACCCTCCCATGCGAAAGGAGTATTGAAGATAGACACGAAGAGAGCACGGAAATCGGCAACCATCGTGTTGCGGAATTTGGAGTGTTCCGTAGCAGGAACTTTGTCGAACCAGACGTAAAGTGAGGCAAACCATTTATCTGACAGATTTACCCGACGTGGGTAAATACAGTAAGTGACGGAATCGTCATTTATAAATGCCTCGAAGGTGCATTCATAGAGCTTGAACTTGAACGAGGTTTCCTTGTCTTTACTGCCTTTCTTGACAACCAGACCGCGCCCGCGCTTGTTGCACTTTGCAGTTGCAAAGGCTTCCTCAAGTGCATCTTCTGCTATTTTGTGCAATGTTCTTGTCATGTCATCGCTCCTCATTCTCTTGAATGTGGTTGTTATGTCCATAGCGCTCCTCTGCCAGCATCGCGCTCGCGTCGCGGGCGGATTTGGCTTCTGATGCGAGATTATAACTATGCTGACTTGCGGTTTCGCTATTGACTATGCACTGCGGTCGGCGTATAATAACCTTGTTAAGGTCGGGTTCGACAACGTGGCTCCGAAGCAATTGGAGTTTCGCAAGCGCGTTGAGTTCCCGGCCTTTTTCATTGTCGTAATATACGACCTTATCCGGCGTGATGAGGTTGTCGAAATAACGGGAGAAGTTGTCCTTCCCATAGACCGTGACGATGAAGTTGGTCTCAATCTCGCCTATTTCGTAGTAGCCACGACCGTTCGGTCGGATGGCGGCGATGAGCGGTAAATCATCGCAATCGACATCGCATAACACTGCGAGCATGGTGTCCTCGCGGGCGGGGCTGTCACAGAGCATCACAGGAGTCGCGAGGCGTTCCGGCAGGCGTTTCAACTGTTCGACGGTAAGTCCGTGGCGATGCGGGTCATATTCATTTTTCGGTTTTATGGCCTTAAGGAGGTGCCGCTGAGTGTAGAGCATCGGCAACGGGCGGAAACCCGCCTGCACGAACAGCTCCGGCGTATCGCAGAGTTTGACTGCGCTGGAACGAGGATACTCCCCGCAGGTGACGGCATCGACCTCATCGCCGAAGCGAAGGTACTCCGCGCACTTCGCGGCATGTTCCATGTACTCCGGTGCCTTGCCGTCCCCGTCTTTCAGATGCACGCCGCCGCGCGGGTCGAGGTAGGTGACGCGCTCGCCATCTGGCATTGCGACCGAATTCTCGTACTCGCGGATGGTCAGGATGACCTCTCGCTTGTTCATCTCATCTGGCATATGGCCTCCTTTCCTTGTGGTCTGATAGTTTCCAATATGTATAGTTGGGGCGGTTTCCCACCCTTCCAACAGCCTTCGGGTCGGGTTGAGAACCCTCCGGCCATTGAAAGCGTGGAAAACCGCTAGAACGATGTCACGATGGTCGGCTTGAGGTCCGAGGACAGCAGAGCGTCCATAAACGGATTGCCGCGCATCCTCGGCTTCCGCAGGTAAAGCCCATGCAAATGAGGTACGCCTTGGTCTACATGCGTCACGGCGGACATCAACGTGAGCCGATTCGCCTCAAGCACTGGGTGCAGGGTCTTGAAGAGTTTGCCCCATGTCTTTGCCGGGATTATCTCGGTATCTGTGTTGATGACAAAAGCACGGGCGTATTTCGCGGCCTTGCTGTTCATCAGGTTCGTGGTGCCATAGTGACTTTTGAGCTTGCTGAGCGCGAGGTCATGCAGAAGTTCTCGATGCTCGATGTCTTGAAAGCGCTCTATGAAGTCAAGTGTGAGCGTTTCTTCTTTTTTTCCGCGTTTCAAAGTCGCAGTGGTAGTTGGGAACCAGAAATCTGCGTTTTTTTGCGTCATCTCATTCGTCCACTTCTGCGCTTCATCGGTGCGGTAGAGGTAGTTCAGAAAACCGTAGAGGTGACGGCAATCATCGAACTCGTAATCGCCATCGCCCTCAAGGAAGAACTTATATCCCTCGTATTTGAAGAAAAGCCCGTGCATTCTCTACTCCAACTCCTCGCGCTCGACGGCCTTAGCGCTGTGGCTCTCGGAGCCAAGCTGGGCGGAAGCCTCGCGGGACTCCTTGGCTGCCTCGTGGACGGAACCGGACTTCGCGGCATCGTCCTTGAGGTTCATGGACATGCCCATGACCTCCTTCTCGCGCTTGATTTCGTCGAGGGTCGCGCCCTGAGCGGCGCTGATATGAAGAGCGCCAATCTGGTTCGCGCTGTAACGCGGGTCGGCGATGACATCAAGAATCTCATCTGTGACCCACTTCTTGTCGGCTGCGGCATGATAGATGGTCTCCATCTGGCCGGGTTTGAAGGTGCCGTCGGCGAAGCGCGTCACCGTCTGGGTATCCAGTCCATAGGTCATGCCGGTGCGCATGGCGTTCATGACTTCGGCGGGCTTGGTCGGGTCGCACAGCACGTCGAGCTGCTCGCTCGTGAAGCGACCACCAGAGATGGCCGAATAGAAGCCCCAGACCTGCTCCATGGAGAGGTCATGGTTCATCAGGCGCTCGATTCCCGGCTTTTCCATGCCTTCGGTGAGCGCCATGGTGATGACGTTCATGTGGTCGGCGGTGTAGGTGCCGTCCGCGTATTCCTCCAAGGCGTCCATGGGGACATCGGACTTGAGGGCGTGACGCACGACCTCCATCTGGCGTGAGTCGAGTTTCAGCCAGTCGCGAGGGAACGCGATGTCATGGATGGCGGTGGTTTTCATAAGCTCACGGGCCTGATGTAGATGCTCGGCGGTGTACTCACCGTTCGAGAGCGTCTTGAAGACATCCTTTTTATAGGGGCTTGCGTCGTGGTCGGCGAAGTCGGTATGCACGGCGATGCGGCGAAGCTCGCGCATCTGGGCATGGTTCAGGACCGGGTTCGCGATGTGTTCCCCGATGACGTCCGCATCGACGCCTACCTCGAAAGCCTTGCAAATTTGGTATGCCTGCCACTCGGTGTAGCCTCCCTGCGAGAGGACTTTGGCTGCTGGCAGGCGTAGGTTCACGGACAAGTTGTTGAACGCAGTCATGACGTTCTCAATCTGATGTTCATTCAACGCGTCTTTGGTGTCGCATTCGTCGAGCGGAAGCACCTCGAAGCCCGTGAGCTGGCCGTCGAGGCAGTAGCCGAGGTCTACGGGGACGTACTCACCGGACTCGATGATGTCCGAGTCGATTTCCGTCTCGGGCACGAGGCCCATGGTGGTGCGAAGGTCGTCTGCGTTGCCGCCGTAGTCGAGGATGGTGTGCATCGTCTCCTCGATGGCACCCAACACGTCCATGGTGTCCGCATCATCGGCCACATCCACGAGGCAGTAGCGGGGGAAGTAATCGCCGTCGATAGAATACCGTGCGATGGTCGTGTCGCTCGGTACAGTGTAATCGACGTTACCGAGGTCGAGGCGCAGCAGTTGCAGCACGTCGGGGATGTTCTTGTCGTATGCCATGGTGTTTTCCTACCTTTCTACCATGATGGCTTTCTATATATCTACACGATGGAGGGGTCTTCTCGTGCCGGTGAGCCGGTGTCGCGTCCCTCGGCCAGTTTCTCGGAGGCGGCACGCGATGCCTGAGCCTCCCCCTTGAGGGTGACGCGGCCATCCTCCGAGCGGGCTTCCTCGCGGCGCTGTCCCATGCGGATTGCGATGACCTCCTCGATGCCGCTGCCGGGTTTGCTGACCTCGGTGAAGTAGTCGGCTACGCGGGACATCTCATCGGCTGAGAGGTCGCGATTCTCTCCGGTCTCGAAGTCGAACCCGACGGCCACGAGGTCGCCGCAGAGGATGGAGTACAGTTCTCCCTCCTTGACCGGTGAACTGTAATCCATCATGGAGAGGTACCCGGCCTCTTCCATGCCCTTCGTCGCGTACACCGCGCGGTTGGGCGGGCAGGTGAACAGGCCCTCCTCATTGACGTAGAGGCTGATGCCCTCGCCGAAGATGACATCGAACGGCTCGATGTTCCCGCCGACGAGGCGTTGCAGGTCGTGTAACGTGGAACCCGTCTCATCGACCTCGATGTCGATTTCGACCGGGTTTCCGTTTGTCGGGATGAGCATACCCTTCATGTCGCAATCCTCCTTCCTAGCGGGCGTCCTGCCCGCGATTTGAATGGTTTCCGTTATCCGCCAGCTTCGCGGAGGCGCGGCGGGCCTTATCCACTTCGCCCTTAAGCGTCACGACCTTCTCTGGTTCTCGGCGTGGAGCGTCCTTCTCGTACATAGCGCGGGCATTCGCCACCGCCGTGCGTGCGGCTTCCTCCGGCACACCCATGCGCTTGACGATGTGGCGTAGCATGGATTCATCGGAGCTGAGGTGGAACGGGACCTCGAAGCGGCTGTCTTCCTGCGCCTCGGCGATGATGGCAGTAAGCTCGTTGCGCCACATATCGGCTTGGGATTCCTTGAGCGCATCCATCGAGGGGTATCCGTGACGGGAGAGCAGTTCATTTAGTAGGTCATCGGAGATGTAGTAGTCGGAGTCACTGTCTGTGAGGTCATAGTTGCCGACGAGCACCCACCATCCTTCCTCGACTGGCTCACCGATGACGTAACTCGACATCGACCCCTCTTTCGCATGGAATCCGAAGCCGTAATCCTTATAAGTCCCGCACTCGGTGTAAGATTCAAGTTGCTCGCGTGCGGCGCAGAGGTGCGCATAGACCTCCTGCAAGTCATCGCCCCTGATGGTCCAATCCGGCACACCGCCATCGAGGCCGAATGCCGACATCTCTCCGATGCTATCGCCGATGGAATCCATGCCGAGCAGGGTGGACATGAAGTAGCGGGAGACGAACTGGCCCTCGGGGAACTTTGCGGGGTCCTGCGACACGTCGTAGAACTCCACCAGAGGGAGACCGTGGCCGTAGAGCTGGCAGTCGTTCGACAGGGCCTTGCCGTACACGAAGCCACCGCCCGCCCCGTAGCGCTCGCCCTCCTGAACGAGATGCACGCGGAAGCGACCGACCGTGAAGTCGGCCAGTGGGTCCGTGATTTCACCCTCGCCGATGGCATTCATCAGTTCGGTGTACCAGCCGCCCATCTCCGCCTCATCCTCGATGAACTCGCGCACCTTGTCCGCGAGGGCTTCACCGGCCCCACTTGATACATAGGGGTCGTTCTCGACCGCCTGAACCAGACGCATGAGCGTGGTCGCATCGTAGAAATCCATATCGCAGTCCTCCTTCCTAGCGGGCGTCGCGCTCGCGGTCGATGCGAGATGCGATGTTCGTTTCCATGGCAGCCGAAGCCGCGCGGGTCTCGGCTGCTATATCGGAGAGGGAGGGGGCGCGATGGTGGTCGTTTTGAGAGGGGATGCGCATCTCGGAGGGAATCATGTGGCGTTGGAGGTCATCCTTGCCGTCTTGTTCATCAGTGCCGCCGTTTTTCTTAGAGAGCATGGTGGAAACCGCATGAGCCTCCTCGGCGGCGGTTTTCAGACTAACCGGGCTGGTCTTGGCGCTCTCATTGCCCTTCTCGCCTTCGGCGTCCCGCGCGAGCCAATCGGAGAGCTGCGGCGGGACCCCGTTCCTATCCTCGAAGTCGAGCGCCCAGAGGGAATCATCGAGCTTTTGATTCCATCCGTCGATGGTGAGGGACGCGGAGGGTTCGATGGTTGCGGCGCGGTCCGAGATGCGCACAGCGTCCTTCAACCCGTTGAGGACATCTGCGGGGACTTCATAGGGAACACCTGAGACATCATGCACGGTCGCAGTTACAGCGCCCGGAGCGACCTCGGCGCTCATGATGGCGGATGGCGTGAACTCTGCTGCTTCGAGAAGCGGGTCGATGGCCGGTGCCTCGTACTCCTCGGCAGGGCATCCGAACGCAAGCTCCATGTAGCGCGGGGTGGGGCACAGGTCGGGGTCCTCCCACAGGTCGCGCATGGCGGTGTCCACTGACTCGGGGGAGCCGTCGTACTCCTTCCCGCCGCTGGTGAACGGCTCGCCGTACCACGCGTCCTCGATGACATCCAGTGCCTCCTCACCGGCATCGGTGAGCTGGCGGACCTCGACATCGACCCCGCCGTCGTGATGGTAGCCGTGGATGAACAGGCCGCCGTTCTCATCCCAGACCTTGCCGATTTCACAATCCTTGAAAACGGAATCGGGGTCGCTCATCATGTCGTCGAAGTCCCTGTACGCGGTCATGCCATGGCGCGTGCCATCCCAGCGACCGATGGAGCCTCGCGCAATGATGCGGTTACCGCCGAGTGGGTTGTCGTAGGAGGACAGTGGGTTATCGGAGCCATCTAGGAACGCCTTCAATCCGGCAAGTTCCTCGGAGCGGTCGATGTCCATCATGTTCATCGCGTTCTCGAATATCTCCTCCTCGGTATAGCTATCAAGAACCTCTTCCACGGCGATGCCTTCGCGGCTCGTGATGTCCTCGATGGAAATCTCGCTGCCCTCGTCGCCGTAATACACGCCCTCATCGAAGACGATACGCTCTTTCGGTGTCTTATCCATATCCATGCTCCCTCCTAGCGGGCATCCTGCCCGATGTTCTCATGTGCGTCGTTACCCGCCAAGGCAGCCGACGCCTCGCGCGACTCCCTCACAGCGGCTTTCAGGCTCACGGGTTCATCACTCCCATGTGCCTCGATTGCGTCCGCGCCGCGAGCCTTGTCAAGAGCGAAGTTGTAATCCTCCTTCACGCCGGTCTCGGTGCCTTCACCGTAGTGAACGGGCATCCACGCCGACCCGACGAGGCCGTAGACCTCATCGACGGTGTAGCCACCCCAGAGGTTCGTGTCGCCTCTAACTCCCTCTATCTGGAACTCACGCACCATGGAGAGCGGCAGCACCGCGTCCTTTTCGAGCTGGATGTCGAGCATGCCGCCGCAACCCGACCACTGGTTGAAGATGCCCATGGTCGCGTAATCTTTCGGCAGCACGAGGCTGTCTTTTGCCTCGTTTCGCTTCTCGATGAAGTCGAGCATCTGCTGGCCGTCCATGCGCACGAGGGCACAAAGCTCGCTCATCGCCTCGCTGCTGTTCTCATCTATCTCCTCGCGGACGGAGCGGATGAAGGCGTTATCGCCATTCCCGTACACCTCCGCGATGCTGTGGCCCTGCTGGTTCACGAGATAGGAGAGTGCGTTGTCCAAGTCCTCGGCATCCACGTCCTCAAGGCGGGGGTCGCGGTAGTCGTTGCCGAATGCGTGGACGATGCTGCCCATGTCGAAGTTCTCCTCCGCCTCGGTGGCGAAGAAGACGTTGACGTTGAAGGAGGAGTTGGAGAGCAGGTCTTCGACGTTTGCGTCGATGCCCTCGTACCCTGCGGATTCGAGGTCGCCCCAGATGTCCCCGGATTCGACCCACTGCTCGCCAACGCCCTCGGGAGCGGTCGCCGCATCTCTGGTTATCGCCGAAATCAGCTCGTTCTCCAAGGCCCCGATGAAGTCGGGTTTCTCCATGATGGACTCATCGAGGTAGTTGAGCGGGCTTGCGAAGCCCGCCTCCTCGTAGTTCGCGCAAGCCTCGGCCATCTGGTCGGGGGTCACGGAATCGTCGTAATCCCAAAAGGCCTCGTAGCACCCACGGCTGTTGCAGTGCCATCCGACCTCATCGCGCAGCCATGCGATATAGGCCTCGCGGTCTTCCTGTGCCATGTCTCATCGCCTCCTTCATGTGAAAAGGGCGGGCGGGTTGGACCCGCGCCGCCCGGTCATCGTCTTATCTAATGCTCGGCATCCCCGTCACCGCGCTCATCCTCGCGCTCGGTCGTCTGCCCGTCATGACTGTCCTGTTCGAGCTTGCCCGAGCCGTCACGGGTCTCCTTGACCTTCTCGGCAAGACGGGGCTGCGACGGCTCTTGGGACTTGGGATGAGCTTCGACCTGATACGGCTCACCGACGGACTCCACGGTGAAGTCCTCACCGGTCTGCTTGCCGACCATCCCGGTCAGCTCCTCATGAGTGAGACCGCAGAAGAACACCTCGCCGTCGATGTCGAGTCCATTGGTATCTTGCGCGGAGAACGTCATGTTCTCGGACTTGTCGGGGGTCTCGTTGAAGTGGAGCGTGACGGGGATGAGGGTCACATCCTGCACGGCGGCGAGTTCATGGTCTTCGGGCATGAAGTCACGCCAGAACTCGTTGAACGCAGCCTCGTAGCCCTTCTCATTCACCGTGCGCACCGCCTCGACGCTCATGGCGCAGGGATTCGGGAAATCGTAACCAGATTTCTTGATTGCCTCGAAGTCGCCGCTCAGCTCACCATCTTCAAGAATCTCATCGTTTGAACCGAGGGCATCGTAGAGCGGCGCGTCCATGGCATCCTGAATCGCGGTCTCGGCCTCGGTGGCGAAGTCCTCGATGTCCATGTTGTTGTCATCGAAGTCGATGGTGCCGCCGTCGAACACATCATCGTAAACCTCATCCGCGAGCGCGTACACGCCCGCCTCCTTGAGGCCTTCGAGCGCGGCGTACTTGGCGATGTCCTCCTGATGGTCGTACACGTCCTGAGTGAAGCACTCGTACTGGGCCATCTGGGTCATCTTGATGAGGTCGCCCTTGCAGCCTTCGAGAAGGCCTTGGAAATCCGCCTCCTCAAGCCACTCGTAGTTATCGGGAAGCCACTTGAGCAGGTCGTGGGTGTAGAGGTCCACCGCACCATCGGCGATTTCACTGAAGGCATCTCCGATATTGCCGGTGTAGTCCGTGATTCGGTCGCCGTACTCGCCGAGGTTGAGGCTCGCCTGCAAGTCCTCGATGGAGGTGAATCCCTCTGGCACTGGCGGGTGCTCGAACTCATGCTTTGCCTTGCGCTCCGCCTGCACGCGCTCGACCTCCTCCTTTACCTCATCAAGCTCGTTGTCAAGGGTCTCCGCGATGTCGGAGATTTCAGAGGTCATGAGCTGCATATCGTTTTTGAGCCAGTCAAGGGTCTTATGGCAGGACTCGTAGGCGCGGATAGCCTGAGACGGCTTCTCGAAACCGAGTTCGTCGGCGAAGGTATCTACGAGTAAGCCATCGACCGCGAGCGCGTCGCTCGCCAGCGCGGCGAAAACGTCCGTCGCGGTCGGCTGGCCGTGGACATCGGGGTTGGACTGGTACGTGGTGGTGAATGGCTCGATGCCGGGTTTGCTGAACTCGCAGGTGTACTTGCGGTGCGAGGGCGAGAAGTCACCCGGACCCTCGCTGATGATATTGAAGTCGAATTGGGAGAGGAGGTCGGCGACCCCCTGTGCGTCGTTGTAGTTTGGCATGGCGTCCTTTCCAAGGCTCTTGCGATTGCCCAATAATATATTATTAAAGGAAAAGGGACGGTACCGAAGACCGTCCCTTTTCGGTTGATGGTGACATTTTCTCGGTGAACGGTTAGCTACCCAGAAGCTCCTTCGCCCAAGTGCCGGACTTGATGAGGCCAAGTGCGAGCAACACGGTTACCGCAAGCCATTCGAGAATCGCCAACGCAGATGAGATGCTGAGGATGTAAGTGACACCTGCACCTGCTCCTGCGGCCTGCGCAGTCAACAGGAAGAGGATGGGAATGTCACTATGCGGAAGTGAGTTGACTGACAAAGCCGTGAGAACCGACGGATAGATGACAAGAAGGAACATCATGATAGCTCCGGCGAGTACGGCGGCTGCGAAGTTCTTGAGGAATCCGATTGCCATCTGTTTCGTCTCCTCGAACCCCATAAGGGCCATGGGAATTGCAGAGAACGCCGCAAGGACGTAAATCTGCCATGCTCGTGCATAAGCCACGACGAACGCGATGCAATAGCTGATTGCACCACCGAGTACACTCAAGAAAGAAACGAAGAACGTGACGAGACATGCACCTATGCTGAGCGCATCCCAAGTTTCCTGCTTGATTACATCTGTTGAAAGCTGCTCTTCAAATATTGAGTTTCCGGGACTTGCTGTTCCGATTTGCGGAATGATGTCCTTGACGGCAATCTCATAGACCGATTGTAATAGTTCCAGCGAATTGATGATGAGCCAGTGCATCAACACATAAGTGACCGCAAGAAATACGATGTCCTTGACGGCTGGCAATGTGGAAGTCGCGTCGATACGCTGACTTATCTTCACGAGCTGAACAAGCATGAACAGAGCAAGAATGGACTCGGCTATGGGAACGATTACTGTCTGATGGATGGTCGTGGCGATATTAAAAGTACTGGCTCCCAATAGGGAGTCAAAAGGCGCAGTGAGCATAGAACTGCTACCGATGTTGCTCACGATTCCATCGTAGAGATTGAAGAGCATCGCAGAGCCTTCGAGCAAGAACCAGCAGACGAAGTTCTTGAGGCTTGAGAGCGGACTAAAGAAATCGAAGTTTGGTGCATCGGCATACACCGGCTGCGGAATAATAAGAGCCACAGTAAAGGCGACTAAAAGTGCAAGGGGCATGGCTTTTAGCATGTGTCGATGCCGATAGGCAAACGCTTTGGCTTTGATTGCTATTGATTTCAAGATTTCCTCCTTTCTGCTTGTATTCAAAAGCTACATCTCAAAATTATAAATGCCCTCAGACCGTTTGTAGATGACGGACACGGAAGCGGTGCCCGCACCGTTCGGCGAATCAGAGGAGCCGTCGCCGATTATGAAGGCGGTTGAGATGGTGTCTTCGTTATAATCAATGGCGCAGTTGCCAATCCACGTAGCGGTGGTCGCCACGGGGAAGTGGATGGAGCACCAGTCGCTCAGCTCCTTCTTCATCTCATCCGTATCACCAAGAAGTTCCGTGATTTCGCTGTTGAGGCCGGTGACGTTGATTTCCTTAACCGCGTCCTTGCGCTCATACGGCATGTCCGTGAGTTTGAACATGGAGGTGGAGGCGATGGTGCATTCACCGGCAGCCGCGTTGTCGGCGCTGATGACGAGCGTGAAAGTCGCGATATGGGTTCCAGTGTCAGTCTCGAACACAATGCGGTCGATTTCGCTGTCCGAACCGTTGCTGCCGAACTCGACGGTGGAGATAGCGTAGGAGTGGTTCTGCTCTTTGCCGTTCACAGTCTCCACGTAATAGTCATCGTGGAAGCGGAGCGTGTTCCTGCCATTGTTGGCGGAGAACACGCTTGCGCTCAAGGTCTCGATAAGTTTCTTCGTCTCATCATCGTATCCGTCGATGAGCTTCTTTTGAGAAGATGAAAGCTCGACGTTTTCTTCGGCATCCTTTTCATCATCAGACGTGCCTTGCTCATCGACGGATTCGGTCTTCGCCGTCTCCTCGGCGGCTCGCTGACGCGCCACGTTCATGGCGCTTGTGGCGGAAAAGCCGATGAAGACGATAAGGGCGAACAAGGCGAGAAGGGAGGCCTTCTTATGCTGTGAGACCAGTGTCTTTATCTTTTCCATGTGAGTCATCCTTTCTGCTGTTAGTGGACACCCGGTGGGAAACCCCATCGGGGCTGGCTGAGCTGGCCGTTATAGGCAATCCAGCTATCCAAGTCGGTGGTCGCGATGTGGCCGACGTTCTCCATGACCTTGCCGTCTCCTATGTAGATTCCGACATGCCCGTACCCGAGATGCCCGCCGCACCAGTTGCTATTGCTGGTCGGGGAGCGCTGCACGCCGATGACCATGCCGACTTTCAGTTGGCTGCGGTCGGTGCTGGTGCAGAAGCTCAGGTATTGGCAGCAGGCGTTCCCACCGGGGCGGGGAAGTCCTGCGTTCTCGTAGACATTTGACACCCATGCGGCGCAGTAACCTGCACCGGGTGACGGGGTGCGCTTGGCGGCATCCACGATGGCCTTTTGAGTTTCATCGGAGGCGTTGTAATCCTGTCCGCCACCATCGGTGAGCTGTTCGTAGAACGATTGGGCTGCGGGCAGGCGCTTGTTCGGGAAGGATGTCTTCGCAGCCCACGCGGCGGGACGCTCATAGCACGCCATGAAGCAGTATGTGGCGAAACCGACGTCGTTCGTATTCAGCCAAGCATCATAACTGACATCCATCCCGTTATATTGCGGCGCGGCGGCGTAATAATAACCGGAGTAGTGGAGACCGGTGCTCCAAGAGGAAGAAAGCCCCCTTATGAGGTATTCGGTTTGGGCACCGGCGGTGTTCTTGTCTTTACCGTTGGCTGAGCACCAATTCGCGAAGTCGGTGTAGTTGTAGACGCCCTGCGATGGGGCGTCGGTGAATTGGAATAAGCCGAATCCGTATTCGCCATTTTCCCCATGGTACTCGGAGGTTGGATTCCAATCAGACGATTCGCCCGAGATGTTGCCCATAACGGCGGCGACTTGCGTCGTGTTGAGACCTGAGTCGTAAAGCGCCTGTGCGACTTCAAGTTGGATACCGCTTAGATTATTGAGGTTTCCACTCTGATTGACGACATTATTACCTCCCATGCTACCGAGTAAGGAGATGAGAAGAACGAGACCAAGTAGAATGATTATAGGAATTGCGAGAGTGGACATTCCTAAACTAGCAAGAGGTCCGAGACCGCCTTTACCAGCACCCGGCAATATCTTGATACCGCGTTTCGTTATGCTTGCGGCTTTTTTTACATTCTCAGATGTCTTATATACGTTCTTCTTAAAGTATCCTGCGGCCTGAGCTTTGCGCTTCGCCTCTACCGTGTTCGCCGCCTTCTTCGCGGACTTCTTCTCGGAGAGCTTGCCGAGGCTCTTGTCAGGCGAGAGGGGGTTTTCCCCGCCGAGGCGCTTCTTCACGCCCTTCACGACATGGTAACCGGCCCTCGCGCCATCGTATACGTTATCCATGCCCTCAAGCTCGGAGCCTTGGAGGGTGTCGCTCACCGCACCTCTTGCAGCTGCCTTACCGGCACCTTTCACCGCGCCCTTGATGTCGAGGGACGCGGACTTGCCGCTGATGCGCCTGCCGATGGCGCGACCTGCGCGGTACGCGCCTTTTCCGCTGTTGTAGAGGTCGTCCGCACCCTCAAGCTCGGAGCCTTCCAGAGCGCCGTGAACGGCATTGTGCGCCATGACGGCGGCACCGGCTTTCCCGGCCCTGCTCTTTGGAGATGCTCCATTAGATGCGGAACCGCCTTTGCCGCCTTTCCTGCCGTTGGTGACGGCGGCGAGGGCGGCGCTGGCGGCACCGCCCGTCGCTGCCTTCTTGCCGACCGAGTAAAGGCCGCTCTTCAACGACTTCTCGCTCTTGTCGGCGCGGTCCACGATGCCGGTGTTGACGGCATCCGTCATCTCCGTCTGCAACAGGGATTGCGACATGTCCTGCTTCTGGCCGGATGTCGATACGAAATCAGATGGCTTCATTGACGTTCACCGTCCTTTCCCGGCTTAGATGACCTTGCCGTCCTTCTTCTTGGAGCCGATTTTCAGCTCCTTGGTCTCGTTGGGGTTGGTGCTGAACAGGTCGTAGAGCACGTTGCCAGACGGGAACTTGCCGCGAATCGGCACACGAGCGTTGCCAGCGATGAGCAGGCCGTCACCGGCCTCGGCGGATTCGTCGATGCACTCCTCCTCCTGCTCGGAGAGGTTCAGCAGCTCCACCCAGCGCATACGGTCGAGCGGGGACTGCTTGAGCAGCATGATGAAGTCGGCGTTGAGCACGATGTTCTGCGCGGCCTCGTTGTTGAGCATCGCAACCGCGTTCTGGGTGATTCCAGTCAGCAGCAGGCCGAACTTGCGCCCCTCGTTGGAGAAGCGCGAGAAGTAGTTGAGCACCGTCGGGTAGGCGAAGAGCGACTGCATCTCCTCGACGTAGAGCCATGTGCGGACGTTGCGCTTCGCGTTGAAGTACATGCGGTTTCGCACGGCCTCGCAGACGTTGATGAGGGCGAAGACCAGCATGGAATCCGGCAGGTCCTTGAGGTTGAAGTCCACGATGCGGGTGTTGAAGTCCACGTTGGACTGGCGGTTGAAGAAGTCCATGGAACCCTTGACGAATCGCTCATAGCGAAGGGCGATGGTCTGCGCCTGATGCTCGGGCTGCTCAAGGGCGATGTCGTAGAAGTCCTGCAAGGTCGGCGGGAGGCCGTCGCCGCGCTCCTCGGCACGCTGGAAAGCAAGCTCCACGCAGCGCTGGATGATGGACTGGTCAACCTCGGAGAGGGACTGCCCGGACTCGGCGGCGGAGGCACCAGCCTGCGCCAGCATCGCGTCGATTTTGAACGCAATCTGCTCGGTGCGGGGCATGTGCTCCACGGAAACCGTGTCGAAGGGGTTCAGGAACGTATCGGTGCCCACGCCGAAGTGGTAGGTGGTGCCGCCGTAGCGCTCGGCGATGGCCGTGTACTCACCGGCGCGGTCGATGACGTAAATCTCATCCGTTGGGTTGGAGAAGATGGTGCCCGTCATCTCGGTCTTGGTGAACATGCCCTTGCCCGAGCCGGTCTTGCCGCAGACGAAGCCCATGGGGCTGGTCAGCTTCTTGCGGTTGCACATGACGAGGTTGCGGGAGTGCTTGTTCTGGCCGTAGTAGTTGCCGCCCGCATCGTCAAGCTCCTGCGTGGCGAAGGGCACGAGGATGGCGACCTGCGCGGTGGTGAACATGCGGCTGATTTCGACATGGTTGTGACCGAGGGGCAACACGGAGTTGAGTCCCCTGCGCTGCCGGTAGTCGTAGGTGTCCACCTCGATGGAGTTCTGCCGCGCGGTGGAGATGATGCGCATGACCTGAGCGTCGAGCTGCTGCTTGCTCTCCGCGTAGGTGTAAATCAAGCCGGTGAAGACGTAGAGGCGCTGGTTCTTGTTCTGCAAGTGGTCCAGCACGTCCTCGGTCTCCTCCTTGGAGTACTTGAGTTCCTGCGGCAGGATGGAGAAGTCGTAGCCCTTGTTCACGGCGCTGCGCTGCTCCTCGATTATCTCCTTGTCAATCCACGCGCTGCGGGTGCGCACGAAGTTGATGGCCTTGGACTTGTCCATGGGCTGCACGAACCACGTGACCGCCATGGGGAGCGGCAGGTCAACGATGTCTGCCAGCGCACGGTCGGAAAGCTCGGAGCCGAACTTCTTCATCACGAGGACTTGACCGTACACGCCGTTATCCAGCTTGAAGCAGTCGTTGAACATGCCGTCCGGTCGCCAGTCAATCTGCGTCGGGGCGATGCAGTCCTTGGTGGTCTGCACGCGCTTGGCGGAGATGTCCTTCTGGTAGTCGAAGTAGAACGGCTTGTAGGGGTTCAGGAGCGAATGGATGACCGACAACCGCTGGGTGCCGTTCATCAGGTGGGCCTTCGACCCCATGGAGTTGAAGATGCGGCTGGATTCCGTCTCGATGCGGGAGAGCTGACGTGCCGCGTCGTCCGCCGTCTCGGCGGTGACCGAATAGGTCAGGTAGCGGTTGCGGCGGATGTTGGACACGCCCTCGCGCACCTTGTCGTTCAGGATGTCGTTGAACACCTGCGCGTCGTTGCGGGCGGCGTCGTTTCCCTGACGGGCGACATCGAAGAACTTGCGGTTGCCGACCTCCTCCTTGAGCAGCGGCGTGTTGATGACGCTCATCTGGACCAGCGTGTTCGCGCCGAACTGGTCATACAGTCGCGTGAGCGCGGAGAACATGGATTTCTGCTGCTCGTCGCGCACGGAGTGGTAACTGGTGTCGCCGAAGGAGATGGAGGAGGAGAACAGGCCCTCCTCGACCTCGCAGATGCCGTCTTGGTACATGCGGTTGTAGCCGATGTAGTTCACCACGTCCTTCGCGCCCTCGCGCTTGCGGCGTGCGTCCACCGTCTTCGAGGTGAGTTCCTTGTCGCGGTCCTTGAGTTGGGACTTCACGGACGTGTAGCTCTTGCGGGCCTCCTTCTCGGCCAGCTTCGCCTCCTTCTTGAGGCGTGCGACCTCCCGTTTGGCCTGCTTCTTTTCCTTGCGGGACATCTTCTTGCCCGCAACGACAGGGGTACCGGCGACGGAGCCGAGCGCCGCCACATCGACCGAGCCGTTATCGGCATCCATGGGGCGGTCGTTGCCGAACCCCTCCCCGGAGGTGTGGACGAACTGCTCGATGTCGAAGTTCGCCTCGGTGTCAGCCGATGACGCGTCCTGCACGGGGGGAGTAGGCTTCGATTCCCTTGAGGGCGCATTGCTTTCGATAGTGTTTCCCATAGACCCTTCCTTTCTTGACGTTCTTCCCATCGGGCGAGCCGATGAGACCGCTGAGTTGCATAGATGGGACGTAGAAGATGCGCTCCACGCCGAAGTTCGCCTTGAGCCAGAGCGCGGCGAACTGCTCGAAGGGCATCCCCTTCGGGCGGATGAAGCCGCAGCACCAGAACGGGAGGCTCACGGCGTAGATGAGCATCATGTTGTCGCCGACGTTCCAGCCCAACACGAAGTAGATGTAGAGGCCGGTGAGGACGGAGCAACCGAGCGCCCCCGCGATTGACGCGAGGGTGCGCCCGGTCATCTTGCCCACGACCTTGGGCTGGTACTCGGCGATGTCCTTATGTACCGCTACGGATAGCATATAGGCACCGCCCCTTTCCTAGAGTCCGCCCGCCCAACCGGTGTTGAGCTGGCCGAAGTAGATGGCGGCACCGACGACGATGGCACCGCCGACAATCATGGCGATTGCGCCACTGAGCTGGCCGCCACCGCCCTGCATACCGTCCTTGATGGTCATACCGAGGTTGATAAGTCCAAAGACGACGAGGACGCCGCCGAGGAACGTCACGCCCTGCGTGAGCATGTTCACTGCGTTATCGAGCATAGTTGTTTACTTCCTTTCTGGATTGGTTGATTGATGGCGGGTCTCCACTTGGTCTAAAAGCCTGTGAAGCCGTAGATGGCCGCGAACCCGGTCACGGCGGCACCGGCGGCAATCATGGCGATGGCCTTCCGAAGTTCGCCGCCTCCCGCCCTCGCCCCGTCCCTCAGATTCATCCCGAGGTAAAGGAGGCCGAGGAAGATGACCGTGCAACCTATGTAGGCGATGGGCTTCGCGGCGAGCCTGACGAGTTCTTCCAATGTCCTTTCACCGTCCTCTCCTTTCTTGCCTGTGAGCCGCATGTGCGGCGCACCGCCGGAAGCGGATGCGCCGCCGAGTCACGTAGATTATAACCGTTTGCAAGGGCGGCTCGGAAAATCACCGCTTCTCGCCGGTATCGCCGTCATCATGGTCGTCATACGGCTCGCATCCGCCCTCCAAGTAGCGTTTGAAATCGAAGGGCTTGTCATGCAGGCGCTTCGGGTTGCGCTTGTCCACGATGTAGCAGTAGCGCTTGTGGGTGTGCGGGTCGAACTTGTCGTCCATGAGTGGGTTGGTGCCAGCGATGAGCAGGATGGCCTTCCTGCGGCTCATCTTGCCGATTTCCGCCGCGTCGATGAGGTCGCGACCTTGTATCTGCAAGTTCTTAGATGCCGAGCCTGACTGCCCTGTACTTTCCCCATAGGTCATCTGGTTGATGGTCTGCTTGCCAATCATCTCCGCGATTTCCTTGTTGGTGGAGTTCGACTTGCCGCCGAGGAACAGAGTGGAGTCGCAGCAGTCCACGATGGTCTGCGCCTTCTTGTCGTACTTCGATTCGAGCTGGGACATGGATTGCAGGATGATGGTGATGCCGATGTTGCGGGAGCGCGTGACGGCGATGGTCTCCTCAATCTGCGGGATGGTCCCGATGTTCGCGAACTCGTCGAAGATGAAATGGACCGGTGTCGGCAGCTTGCCGCCGTAGTCGGTGAGCGCCTTGCGGCAGAGCTGGTCGATGCACTGCCACATCATGATGGCGAACAGGAAGGAGAGCGTCTTGTCGGTATCCGAGAGGATGCCGAAGACCGCCACCTTCGCGTCCGGGTCGCCCAGCGTGTCAAGCTCCATCTCATCGTATTCGAGAAGGCTGCGCACACCGGCGGTGGCGATAGGGGCCAAGCGCACGTTGCAGGAGATGATGATGGACTTGAGGGTCTTGCCCGCCGCGACCTTGAAGTTCTTGTAGTTCATCAGCGCGAAGTCCTCATCGGGCGAAAGACCGCCGCAGTCGGCGGGACGCACGCCATCGGAGTTGCGCTTGAGGTTGGTCGGCTCCCACGACCAGTCCGAGTCGCCCGTCGCGCTCGTGCCGAAGCTGCGGGAGAGGCCGGAGATGCCCATCGACGGCGCGGGAGCGCCGCCCTCGTTCGGGATGTAGCGCTTGCCCTCCTCGATTTGGAGGAAGAGCAGGTCGAGCGGGGACTTGAAGTTCTCATCGTTCTCGCGGGCCTCGGCCATGGAGAGCAGCGTCAGCAGGCTCGAAAGGTTGTAGTCCTCCGGCGGGAACCAGTCGCGCAAGAGGGCGATGAGGGAGGTGTACAGCATCTTCTCGGAGTTCTCCCAGAAGGGGTCACCCGCCTTTCCGTCGCCGTTGGTGTTCATGATGTAGCAGTTGACGAACGACAGGATGTCGGTGTCCGTCTTCACGTACTTGAGCGGGTTGTAGTGCATCGACTCATCGAGGTTGATGGTGTTGAAGGACTTCACCTTGTAGCCGTTGTCCGTGAACAGGAACCCAGCGTCCTTGAGGAGCGTGCCCTTGGGGTCGGTGATGAAGTAGCTCGTGTTGAGCTGGCAGATGTTCGGAGTGACGTAGTTGAACGTCTTGCCGGAGCCAGAGCCGCCCACGACCAGCACGTTCAGGTTGCGGTCCAGTTCGGGGTTGAACTTGGGGCGGTGCAGGGCGAGGCCGAAGTTCTGCGTGAAGATGAGGTTGTTGTCCTCCGTGGTGAGGTCGCGGAACTGCTTGCCCTCCTTGAGCGTGCCCCAGCGTGCCGAACCGCTCTCCTCACCGGCGCGGAAGTTGCCCACGAAGGCGACGTAGCGCAGCCAGAAGAGCCAGACGAGTACGCACATGGTCAGGCCCGCCAGCATGGCGTTGGGTGACATGTCGATGTGCGCCGGGTTCTCGGCGATGAGGGACCACATGAGGGCGAAACCATCTCCCCAGTGCTCGAAGAACTGCCCGCCGAGGGACGCCACCGTCTCCCAATAACGATTGCCAAGATAGAAACCTACGACGGAGACCAACAGCGTCACCAGAGCCGAGGTCGCGACCTTCTTGTTGATTTCAGGGTTTCCCTTGCCTTGAGCCATAAGCGACCCTCCTTCCTAACCCTCGCGTCCCGGCAGGGCGCGGGAGAGCGAGACGGCGATGGAGGCTCGGGTGGTCGGCGCGGTGCCCTGCGCGAAGCGCTTGTAGCAGCCGAGGCAGAAATCGTCCTCGGGGCGGATGCCGTTGGTGTCGCGGGGGCACGTGCCGTCGTTGCGCTCAAGTGCCGTCGGCTCCCAACTCATGGTGATGCCGTCCGCGCTGATGACGCGCTTGCAGCCAGACTCTATCTCGTAGAACAGGTCCCCGAGGTCGGTGGCGGCTGAACCCGGTGCGGAGGGATGCGCCGCGTCGAGGAGCGCCTTGAGGTTTCCGACCGTCCGCTGCTCATATGAGCACCAATCGCGCAGGTAGCCGAGGCAGGCGTAGAGGAGCTGCCTCGCGCTGTTCTTGAAAGCCGCGTCCCCGTCGCACTCATCGCGCAGAACGCTGGCGCTTATCACCGCATCGGCGATGGCCTCGATGTCGCTGTCGGACTCCATGGCCTGCAAGGGGTTCGCTGCAAGGCGCTCCGGCAGGTACTCGTTCATGTGGGTCATATCAGGCTCCCTTCTAGCGCTCTTGCTGGAACTTGTCGGAGATGTCGCGGTCGGGGGAGTCGTTGGTCTGCGAGAGCTGCTTGCTCGCGGCGCGGTTCTCATCGGCCTTGGACTTGAGGTTGTAACCCTCGCGGCTCCGGTTGGACTGCTCACGCACCATGGATGGTGAAACCTCGGTGCCGTTCTGCTCACGTTCGACGCGCAGCGTGCTCACCATCGTGTCCATGCCGTCATGGGACTCGATGCCCTGATTGATGTCGGGGGTCGAGCCGTTCATGTCGAGGGAACCATCGGTCACCTGCGATTCCTGAGCATCCATGGTCATTGAACCGATGTCGTGGTGCGGTTCGAGGATGATACCGAGTTCTTCCGGGGTGTGTCCGGGGAAGTGCTTCTCGACGGCATCTACTACCTGTTTCTTGTAGTCAATGTCCACGACGAACCCCATCTTGCCATCCGCGCGGTCGAGTGTCTGGATACCGCGCTCCTCAAGGTCGCTGCGCACAGCGTTGCAGATGAGGTTCAGGTCCTTCTGCGGTGGGATGGGCGAATGAGCGTGGTTGAGCGAGTCTATGCCACTCGGCTCCTTGGGAGTGTTCTTCTCGAACCAATCGAGGGTGGCATCGCACTGGTACTTGTCACCCGCAAGGGTCTTTGCATTGACCGGCCAGTCCGTGCCATTAACGAAATCGAGCATTTCGCCGTTCTCGCCAAGACGGCCCTCGTAGAATTGCAACTCCCCCTCGTCATTGAAGCGGGTGCCTATGCCGTTCTCGGCGAGTATCGCCTTGAAATCCTCGAAGTCGCGGCACTGCTCGCGGGCCGCGAGCACCTTATCGCGGATGAGGTCGGTATGGGAGTACGGGTCGTTGGCGAGGTCATGGCCTTGACGTTCATTGTGTCCCACATCAGGTTCACCCTTATCGGCGTGCCCCTTTTCGGCATTTTCGTGAAGTTCCATCGCCTTGACCTGATACGGCTCGCCGACCGCGCGGATGGTGACACCGCTGAACTCCTTGCCCACCATCTCCTTCATATGTTCGGCGCTCTGGTTGGACACGTTCACCTGCGCGTCGATGTCGAGGTTCTTCGTGTCCTGCTCAGCAAATGTCCACATCTCGTTCTTGCCGTCAACCTCGACCTGAACCGGGAAGAGGGTCACATCATGCTCATACAGGTTCTTGTCGATGTCGGGCAGGTCCATCTGTTTGAGTTTATCGAACATTTCCTGCGGCACAGGTTCGGCCTTCTCAAGGAGGTCGTTGATTTCTCGGTACTTGAGGGAGGTCATGACCTTGGAGAACTGCGGCACGCAGTCCTGAACCTTGGCGACATCATCCTTCGCGAAGCTGACATAGCCGTTTCCCTTGCCATCGGAGAAGGCGAATGCGCCGACCCCGTTGTCTTGGCAGACCTTCGCGAAGTAGGATGCGCGGGTCGCATCGCCGAACGGAACGCAAACCTGCGGGCGCTTTGCCAAGACCTCGGCCTCAGCCGCCGCCTCTTCCTTAGACTTTCCCTCAAGTTCGAGTTTCTGTTGATGATAGCGTTGCACGGCATCCGTAAGGGACGCTTTCAACACGATACCGGCTGCTTTCTCGCAATAGCGTCCGAGAAGGCGGATGAATAGCATCTCGCCTACGTCGTCTCCAAAATCTTGCGCCATGGTCTTCTTCCTTTCTACTCGTGGACGCAGCGGGGCGCGGATGTCCCGACACCCCTTTCGCCGCATTATATCCGAGCACCACGTCGGTGCCCCACATCCCATACACGCAGACGGTGCGGAGGGTTGCCAATGCGGGAGGTGGAAGAGGGCAGATGGTGTGCATCGGATGTCATCTAACGCCATCAGAGGTAATCTACGGTAATCGTCGCTCATTTTTTTCAGTCCAGTACGGTGCCTGAAAGTAAAGCGTCTCCACGTTTTCTACATATCTCTCCTTCTGAGAACCTTTTTCCCCGGCAAATGACCGGCGGCGTATCGTGTTCCTTGTGGAAAGGAGGAATCACGATGATTTCAGAAGAAGAGAAACTGGCGGTAGTCAAGATGTTCTGCGCCTATTGCAGAAGGACGCTTCGCAACGCGAGGACGGACATCATCCGCAAGCAGGCGCGTGAGGCGCGATGGGAGACCGTGTTCTCCGACATGCACGAGAGCGAGCTGAACAGGCTGGCCTCACCCGATGACCTCATATCGGAGGAGGTCGTGTTCGAGGTGGTCGGTCGGGAGGTCGTGGTGATGGACACCGTTCTCGCCGGTGCCATCCATGGCCTCTCCAAAGGCGACCAAGCCATCGTCCTGCTCTACTACTTCGCGGAGTGGACGGACAGGCGCATCGCCGAGGAGCTGGGGTGCCCTCGCTCCACGGTCCAATTCAGGCGCTCGAAGGCGCTCCTCGCGCTGAGGGCGCGTTTAGAGGAGGTGATTGGCGATGATGAGCTATGAGGTCATGGTCGCGGCGGTCTCGGGCGACTCCGAGGCCATGCAGAAGGTCCTCGCCTACTTCGACGGTTATATGGACCAGCTCTGCACGCACGCCTTCCTCGATGAGTCCGGGCGCGTCGAGTACGGGGTCGATACCCTGCGAAAGACGCAGCTCCAAGGAAAGCTGCTCGCCGCGATGTTGCGGTTCGAGGTCTAACGCTCGCTCGGGTGATTCGATTATCAGAGGGGCGCGATACCCCGTAAAGCCTGCTGACGCACCGCGAACGCGGCTCACGGGCTTGACGGCACCTGCCCCTCCGATGTACGGCGACCAAGCCAATCGAAGGCTCCGCGTCCGATTGGCCCTATCGGTACATTCAAAGGATGGGCGACATGAGGAAAAGCAGAAAGGAGGTGATTTGCATGGCAGTGAAGGATATTCCCATTTGGGAGAAGTACACGCTGACTATCGAGGAGGCGGCACGGTATTTCAGAATCGGCGAAGGGAAGCTGCGCAGGCTCGCTGATGAGAAGCCAGCTCCTAACTGGTTGATAATGAACGGCAACCGCGTCCAGATTAAGAGGAAGAAGTTCGAGAGTTTCATCGACTCGACTGACGTGATTTAGAGGATGAAAAAGAGCCTTGGATATGCTATACTAGTGCACTGTATTGTTGATATTTAACTAAATATTTATAGCTATTATAGCCGCTTCATGTTAAAATAAAAGAAAACGGCGGTGATTTATATGGCAAGACCAAGAAAATATGTCATTAAACTTACAGATGATGAATTGAAGACATTAAAATCTATAATTCGCAAAAGTAATACATCTAAAACTATTCGAAGCAGATGCCAGATTATTATTGATTTGGATGAGGCTCATGGGAAAGTATTAACCCATGAGCAATCCGCAAGATCAAATGGTGTTTGCCTGACAACTGTAACGAATACAGTGACCAAATATTTTTCCGGTGGCATTGAAGCGGTTACCGAGTTCAAAAGAAATATCAATTCCGACAATGCAAGGCGTATCCTTGATGGACGTGCAGAAGCACGTATTATTGAACTTGCCTGCGGTCCTGTTCCAGAAGGTCATTCCAGATGGACTTTGCGTCTGCTGGAAAAAGAAGCCAAAGTAGTGCTTGATACACCGGTTAGCAAAGATGCTATCCGTAGAGCCTTAAAAAAAACAAACTTCGACCTC
>OLNC01000689.1_pt1 | contig 28110 bp, 29 predicted proteins | sample 1672011 | NCBI WGS metagenome assembly OLNC01 (sample SAMEA3136636, study PRJEB25190) | human gut metagenome | biome: human gut; feature: human-associated habitat; material: faeces | place: Austria | collected 2013 | reverse complement strand
CAGCGGTGACAAGCCCTCCCTCTGTAATCGTAAAGATCCAGAAATGGGCCAGTACGTCCCCATCCCGGGTCAGGAACAGATTAAAAAGCACCGTGATCAGCAGCAGCATAATAATGGGCTTCAGCCCTTTAACGATGTAGGAAAGCGGAACCTTTGACATGCGTATGATGCACACCAGAAATAAGGTAGCCACAAGATACCCGGAAATACTCCGGAACAGGAATAGAGAAATCAGATACAGAAGCGTAGATACCAGCTTGACCCTGGGATCCAGCCTGTGCAGTATGCTTTTTGCCGGATAATATTGTCCGATGGTAATATCTCGAATCATTGTTTCATCTCCAATGCCTGCATGATCTGATCCGCCGCCTCCTCTACGGTCGTCACATCCGTGGTCACAGAAAGCCCATGCTCTCTCAGATCGTGCATGATATAGGTCACCTGCGGGGCCGCAAGCCCCATTTTCTCCAGTTCCATATAATGGGTAAATACATGTTTCGGCGTATCGTTATAGCGCACTTTGCCATGATCCATCACGATGATCCGGTCTGCATACCTTGCAATGTCCTCCATACTATGAGACACCAGGATAACTGTCAGGCCGCTGGCTTTATGAAGAGAGGCAATCTGCCCCAGGATCTCGTCCCTTCCTTTCGGGTCCAGCCCTGCGGTAGGTTCATCCAGGACCAGCACCTTCGGGCGCATCGCCAGGACCCCTGCTATCGCGGCCCGCCTTTTCTGTCCTCCGGACAGTTCAAAGGGAGAAGACTGATAATACTTTTCTTTCAGGCCGACAAGCTTCAACGCCTCCATAGCCCTCTCCTTACATTCCTCCGGTGAAAGTCCCTGGTTTTTCGGGCCGAAGCACACATCTGTCATCACATCTGCTTCAAACAGCTGATACTCCGGATACTGGAACACCAATCCCACCTGGCTCCTCAGTTCCTTCATCGGGTAGCCTTCCTCATAGACATTTCTGCCATTAAAATAAAGCTCTCCGCTGCTGGCCTTCAAAAGCCCGTTCAGATGCTGGATCAGCGTGGATTTCCCAGAGCCCGTATGTCCGATGACTCCTACAAATTCCCCATCCCGGATTTCAAGGTTCACATCTTTCAATGCATGCTTTTCGTATGCGGTTCCGGCGCTGTAAATATAATTGATATGCTCTAATTTGATCGACATAGTGCTTCCACCAACTCCTCTTTCCTCAAGATCCCGGCCGGGATATCAAGGCCTCTTTTGCGAAGCTCGTCTGCCAGGATCGTCACCTGCGGCACGTCCAGACGGTACTTTTTCAGGGTGTCCACCTGAGAAAATATTTCCCGCGGCGTTCCTTCCATGACTACATGACCATGATCCATGACATAGATCTTGTCTGCATCGATCACTTCTTCCATATAATGGGTGATCAGGATCACCGTCACCTGCTTCTTGGTCCGCAGCTCCTGAACGGTTTTTAATACTTCCTTCCTGCCGCTTGGGTCCAGCATAGCTGTAGGTTCATCCAGTACAATGCACTTTGGCTCCATAGCCACTACTCCGGCAATGGCCACCCGCTGCTTCTGTCCACCGGACAGCTTATTCGGTGAATGGTGCCGGTACTCCAGCATCCCCACTGCTTTCAGGCTTTCTTCCACCCGCTGCCAGATCTCGTCTGTCGGCACGCCTAAGTTTTCCGGTCCAAAGCCCACGTCCTCTTCCACCACCGTTCCGATGATCTGATTGTCCGGGTTCTGAAAGACCATTCCCGCAGTCTGACGCACATTCCAGAGTTCCTCCGGAGCCTTCGTGTCCTTCCCGTCCACCCATACTGTCCCTGCCGTCGGCACCAGGATGGCGTTTAAATGTTTGGCAAATGTGGACTTTCCGGATCCATTGTGTCCTAAGACCGCCACAAACTGTCCCTGCCGGATATCAATATCTACTCCATCGATGGCCCGGGACGTCCCGGTGATGTTGCCTTCCTCATCCCGTTTCGCGTATTCATAAACCAGATGCTCCGTCTGTATGATGCCCATAGTCCCTTTACGCCTCCCGTTCTCCTGTGACTCGACTATTTTCACTATTGTACGTTATCTTCCCTTGTTTTGCAAGACAAGATTCTTTCCGTGCGCAAAAATGCGCTGCTGCCTTCAGGCACAGCGCATCTTACAGCTTGCATTTTTCCTACGCTTTCTCTGGTTCCGGATACTCGGTTCCCATGGTATCTACCGTTACCTTTTTCATCTTTTGTTCCTCCAGCGGTCTGTCGCTGTAATCAGTATCCACGCAGGCAATTTTATCAACCACATCCAGCCCTTCTACAACCTTTCCGAATGCAGCATAGGCTCCGTCCAGGTGCGGGGCGTTCTCATGCATGATAAAGAACTGAGACCCTGCGGAATCCGGATGCATTGCTCTCGCCATAGACAGCACGCCCTTTGTATGCGCTAATGGATTCTGAAACCCATTCTGTGCAAACTCTCCTTTGATCTGATATCCCGGTCCGCCTGTACCGGTACCCTGCGGGCATCCCCCCTGGATCATAAATCCCCGGATCACCCGGTGGAAGATCAGGCCGTCATAGAAGCCTTTGTTCACCAGGGAGATAAAATTATTTACCGTGTTTGGGGCAGTCTCCGGATAAAGCTCTGCCTTAATCACATCTCCATTTTCCATTTCGAAGGTTACGATTGGATTTGCCATATTATCTGCTCCTTTGTTTTCCATACTCATCGCCTGGGCGTCAGACTTCACCCATGCTTTTTCTATTGTAACGAATCCCGGCCCGTCCGTAAAGTCTCAGATGCCGATTTTATTTCTTTTATTGAAAATAGAACCCTTGAAAATCGTACTTGTACACCCTGTAAATGAATTTTTCCGTGTCCATGGTATACTGTGCGATCAGTTCATGGTCTTTGTCATACTCTGCAAAAATTCCCGGAATCCCCGAATCTATAACCGTGTTTCCTCCCAGATCCTGGGCACTGCTCACATAGCCGGAATAGGGAACCTCAAAGGAATCCTCCAGCGAAAAGGTTCCTGCATTTTCGTCTACCAGATATTTATAATAGTAGGAAGTATCTCCATCCTCTGCGGAAGATTCCGTCAGCCCCAGCGCACTCCAGTCAAAATCCGGCCGCGTCTCGCTGATACCGATATTGTTATTAAACATGTATAGATAATACTGCCCCTCTGCCAGGCCTGGGTCTTCTACATAAGTAATGGTGTGCTGTCCACCCTGAATAGTAAAATCCCCCTGCCTTGTAAATACCAGGTTTTCATATTCCGTGCCTTCCCAAACAGACTGATCCCCAATAATATAAGAGACTGACGGGCCGTCATACAGACTGTCAATTTTTATGATCGAGGATGTTTCCCTGGAACTCAGAAGGACAGATCCGTTGCCCATCCACTGGATCGTATTAATATGCATCCAGTCCAGTTCTCCGTCTGAATTTTTCTGACATTCTTCCTTAAAATCTCCAAACAAGTCTCCCAGATCCAGCACCTCTGTTACCGCACCGCTTTCCACGTCCAGCCTCAGTACGATATCCTCCACACTGTCCTGAGTTGTATCCGTTCCCAGGATCAGCATATTCCCGTTATCATCGAACACATAGTCCTGGTGCAGCTTGTAGTTCCCCAGATCATAAACATTCGTCACCTGCCCCAGCCTGTTCATCTGAGCCAGCTCTGTTTCAGAGATACTAAAATACACAGAATTCTCATCAAACAACAGGCGGTGACTCCGGTACCCGATAATGGGGATTTCGCCCCGCAGCACCCCCTGGTTATCATAGTAATACATAAAGTCCAGAGCATCGCTGTCATTTCCAAGCACCACATACAGGCCATCCTCCAATTCCTGCGTGTCCTTCTGAAATTCCGAATCCAGCACGACCTCCTCTGTTCCCAGAAGGCTTCCCATCTCATATACAATCTCCTTCGTGTCTGTGGATCCGTCTTCCCTGGTCATAAAAAAGGTGATGGTATTCTCCATATCCGGAATCAGACCGATCACCTGAAACTCATGCTCTGTCGTATAGGTATTTTCCTGCCATACGCCCCTTCGGAAATCATCAATCTCTTCATCATCCACGTGAATATTATAGGAAATACTTACTGCTTCATCCGTATTGAAATAAACATAGAGTGACTGAGTATTAGTTCCAAATGGATTATATTCGATCAGCATATTATCAAAGGTGTATTCCTGAGATTTTTTCTCATCATCCAGTCTGTCCGCAATGGCCTGCTGATCTTCCACATTGTATACCGCCTCAATCTGGGTCTGGATCTTCTGCTGCTCCTTAGTAAGGCCGCTTTTTGTCTCCGCATCCATATTTCCTGACGCCTCTTCCTCCTGCGTCCCTTCCGCCTGCCCGGCGTCCTTTTCTCCGCTTCCGCCCAACTCATCAGCAATGGCAGCCACCGCAGCAACCACTACCAATACCGCACATAGAATAATCCCGATTTTTTTCTTCACGCTTCCTTGTCCTTCCTGTTTTCTTTTTAGAATACCAGTCTTTTGTGTTCTTTTTATGAAATCTCACGACAGAGAATACAAAATCATTCCGCCTTTTTCCGCATATCCGGTATCCCAGAAGTCATAAAACGGAAGCTTGACTGCCTCCCCATAAGTGGCTGCTGTCACCGTCATTTTTTCCCCTTCTCCCTCATATCCGATCAGCAGAAACCAGTGCCAGATAAAGTCCTGAAAGCGCCTGGAATCCTTATGCTTCAGCATCAGAAACGGAACAGGTAAGCCAGCCTCCAGCTGCTCCTTTACAGCCGCTTCTGCCTCTTTACAGGAATGATCTCCGGAAAACTCCTGCATCTTAAGGGAAAAGTGTTCCTCTAATTCTCTTCCCCTGTCTGCAATGTAACGGGAAAATCCATCCAAATACCAGCGAAGCTCTTTTACCCCGCCCACCCGCGGCCGGATATAGGGCTTCATCCTCTGGCCGAACCGGACATAATCTTCCCTGCTTAGTTTCTTGACATCATAAGGGTAAAGTCCTTCCATGCCATATTCCCGGGCCAGATAGATACAGCTGTCGCAGGCAGTGGCAGCCGCACAGCCTCCCATATACATCACTACATTAGTAAACCATTCCTGGCTGCCGCCCACGGCTCCATCGATCTCAAAATATTTTAATTCCTTCTTCATGAACATGCGCCTCCAAATGCATAAAAAGGGCAGAGCTTTCTGACCGCTCTGCCCTTCATTATACTCTGGTTTTTTGCCTCTTACAAGCTCTTGGAAATCTCCTCGCATACCTTCATTGCCTCGATCACAGCACTGCGGAATCCACGCTCCTCCAGTACACGGACTGCTTCGATCGTAGTTCCGGCCGGGGAACATACCATATCTTTCAGCTCTCCAGGATGCTTTCCGGTATCCAGTACCATTTTTGCGCTTCCAAGAACAGCCTGTGCCGCAAACTGATAAGCCTGTGCTCTTGGCATACCTCCGGATACTGCAGCGTCTGCCATAGCCTCGATCAGGACAAATACATAAGCCGGAGAGCTTCCGCTTACGGATACGACCACGTCCATCAGACGCTCCGGCACAATCTCTACACGGCTAAAGCTCTGAAGAAGCGTTTTTACATAAGCGATTTCTTCTTCGTTCAGATAAGGATTCGGGCATGCCGCCGTCATTCCCTCTCCTACCATAGCTGGTGTATTCGGCATGGTGCGAACGATTTTTACCTGTTTTCCAAACTGCTCTTCCAGCCAGGAAAGCGTCTTTCCTGGTGCGATCGTAATGATGATCTGGTTATCTTTGATCTCATCTTTGATGTCCTGGATTACATCTGCATAAAACTGTGGTTTTACAGAAAGGATAATCACTTCCGCTTTCTGTGCCACTTCTTTGTTGCTGTCAGTCACGTGAATACCAAACTGGCTTTTCACACGCTCTCTTCCCGGTGCAAACAGATCCGCACCAATAATTTCCTCCGCCGGGATTACTTCATTGCGGATAATACCTCCCATGATCGCAGATGCCATATTTCCGGTTCCGATAAATCCTAATTTCATTGTCTCTACCATCCTTTTCCATTTGTTTATGTATACATTTTAATAATTTGTATACAATTTCTTTCTATTGCAACTATAACACTTTCCAGGAAAAAAGTCAATCACTTTTTTATTTTTATCTTGCGATTTTCCCGAAAAACCGTTATACTTTGTATACAAATTATTTTTATGTATACATTTTAGCAAATAGCAAAGGTGATGTTTATGGCAAGGAAAAGCATGTCTCTGGCCGCCCAGGCCTATCAGACCATTAAAAATAAAATCCTGGACCTGACCTACGCTCCCGGCATGTCTCTTACTGAAGCCATGCTGACCGAAGAGCTGGGCATGAGCCGCAGCCCTGTCCGCGCCGCAATCCAGATGCTTCAGGCTGAGGGCCTTCTGGTCAATGATTATTACCGTTCCATCACAGTCAAGGAAATCACGGACAAGGATATCCAGGACATCTACCAGCTCCGGGAGTTGCTGGAGGGCGCTGCCTTCCGCCTGATTTTCACATCGGGCCGTTATGAGGAATACTCTTATCGGATCGAGGAAAGAGTGGTCAGAATGTGTGCCGCCGCTTCGGACCCTTATGCCTGGGAGGTGGCAGACACCGATATGCACATGGAGATCCTGAGTATTCTGGACAATGAACGGATCAACCGGATCTACGAAAATAACCTTTCTGAACAGATCCGGATCGGACAGTATTCGGTCCGTCATGGGATGCACATCCCCAGGACGAATGAACGCCTCAAAAAAATGGTGCGGTACATGCGGAAAGGCGATTATGAAAACGCTTATGAAATCCTGAGAGACGACCATTTCATGCAGGGAAAGGATTCTGCCCTGAAAAGAAAATCCGGGAAGCCTTCTTTATAAGGAAGGTTCTTCCCGGATTTTTATTTTCTTTATGATGTCTGCACAGCATGTGCGTCCGCATATCTCTTGATACTGCCCGCACCTGCCAGCTTTTCTACTCCTTCATCCCCGGAGATCACCAGGGTCGGCGCCTGCATGACTCCATAGGCTTTCGCCAGTTCTTTCTGCTCCTGTGCATCCACCACCTGATAGGGGATTCCCGCCTCTTCAAGTGTTCTCTTGGCGATCACGCAGTTAGGACAGGTTTTCGTTGTAAACAGAAGCGCTCCTTCCACATTTTTTACTTCCGGCTGTCTAACATCCTCTCTAGCGCCGCCGTTTTCTCCTGTCAGATCCGCCGCCTTTCCATGGAACTTGGAATGAAAGACATCGTAGACTTTTCTGTCCTTAAATTCCTGAGCCTTTCCATCGTTCCAGTTCTGTACCGGACGGTAGTATCCGGTGATCCGGCTGTAAACCTCCGTCGTCTCGCCGCACTCCGGACATACATACTGTTCTCCGTTCAGATAGCCGTGATTCCTGCAAATGGAATAGGTGGGTGACAGCGTATAATAAGGCAGCCGGTAGTTTTCTGCAATCTTGCGTACCAGGGCAGCCGCCGATTTCCAGCTTGGAAGCTTTTCTCCCAGAAATGCGTGGAATACTGTGCCCGAGGTGTAGAGCGCCTGCAGTTCGTCCTGGATATCCAGTGCATCGAAGATATCCTCTGTATATCCGACCGGTAGGTGGGAACTGTTGGTATAGTAGGGCGTTCCGTCTCCTTCTGCGGCAGTAATAATATCCGGGAACTGCTCTCTGTCATGCTTTGCAAACCGATAAGCTGTGGATTCGGCCGGCGTCGCTTCCAGGTTGTACAGATCGCCGTATTCCTCCTGGTAAGATGACAGTCTCTCCCGCATGTGATTCAGCACCTTCCTGGAAAATTCCTGCGTTTCTTTATGGGTCATATCCTTACGGATCCATTTCGCATTCAGCCCAGCCTCGTTCATGCCCACCAGGCCGATCGTTGAGAAGTGGTTCTCAAAGGTTCCCAGGTAACGTTTGGTATAAGGGTAGAGCCCTTCATTCAAAAGCTTTGTAATGACAGTCCTCTTCACATGCAGAGACCTTGCCGCAATATCCATTAAGCGGTCCAGTTTTGCAAAAAACTCTTCCTCGTTTGCTGTCTGATAGGCAATCCTTGGCATGTTGATGGTAACCACGCCTACAGAACCCGTGCTCTCGCCGCTTCCGAAAAATCCGCCTGATTTCTTACGGAGCTCCCGCAGATCCAGCCGCAGGCGGCAGCACATGCTGCGCACGTCGCTCGGCTGCATGTCGCTATTGATATAATTAGAAAAATACGGAGTGCCGTACTTGGCCGTCATTTCAAAAAGGAGCCGGTTATTTTCAGTCTCGGACCAGTCAAAATCCTTCGTGATCGAGTAGGTCGGGATCGGATACTGGAAACCACGTCCATGAGCGTCTCCTTCGATCATGATCTCGATAAAGGCCTTGTTGACCATATCCATCTCTTTTTTACAGTCTCCATAGGTAAAGTCCATTTCCTTTCCGCCTACGATCGCCGGCAGGTCCGCCAGATCATCCGGCACCGTCCAGTCTAAGGTGATGTTGGAAAACGGCGCCTGGGTTCCCCATCTTGACGGCGTGTTTACCCCGTAAATAAAGGATTCGATACATTTCTTTACTTCCGGATAGGTCAGATGGTCTGTCCGTACAAACGGCGCCAGATAGGTGTCAAAGGATGAAAATGCCTGGGCGCCGGCCCATTCGTTCTGCATGATCCCCAGGAAATTGACCATCTGGTTGCAGAGGACGCTCAGATGCTTTGCCGGTGAAGATGATATTTTGCCCGGGATTCCTCCAAGTCCTTCCTGGATCAGCTGCTTTAAAGACCATCCGGCACAGTATCCGGTCAGCATAGACAGGTCATGGATATGGATGTCCGCATTCCGGTGAGCCTGGCCGATTTCCTCATCATAAATCTCTGAAAGCCAGTAATTTGCCGTAATTGCACCGGAGTTGCTCAAGATCAGGCCTCCCACGGAATAGGTCACTGTAGAATTTTCTTTCACACGCCAGTCTGTGACTTTTACATAGCTGTCCACGATTTCCTTATAATCCAGCATCGTAGACTTCAGGTTCCGGATCTTTTCTCTCTGTTTTCTGTACAGAATATAACCCTTTGCCACATCCGCATAGCCGGCCTTGATCAGGATATTTTCCACACTGTCCTGAATGTCCTCCACCTGGATCAGCCCGTCCTTGATCTTCGGCTCAAAATCTGCCGTTACCTTCAGCGCCAGAAGATCGATGATATCCTGATTATACTCTTTTTCCTGCGCGTGAAATGCTTTTTCAATCGCTACACAGATCTTGGACAGATCAAACTTTGCAATCTGCCCGTCCCGCTTCATTACCTGATACATATGATGACCCCCGTTTCTTTATCTTTTCTTGCTCGTTTCTTCCTGATTCATTGTCCTTTTGCTTCGTACTTTGCAAAAACTTCCGTCGGTTCTTATATCATATCACCATATCTCTATATACGTCAATAAAAAAACAACAATATATTGTGTTTTGTTTTTGTCATTCTCACAATATATTGTTGCCATTTTATACTCTTATTTAGCTGGTCATCTGTGATCAGATTCCCCGGAGCTCCGCTGACGGGACATATGCCTTTACAACATCCAGCGCCTGTCTCATGATATTGTCATTATACGCATGGAGCCCCGGCCGGATCAGATCCCCCGAATCCTGAAACTGCTGCAGGTAATACCGCTTCGCGCCCTTGATCCATCTGCCGATGGCCTCAAAGTCCGAACGCTGGTGAAATTCCCGCACTACCGTAGTCCGGAACTCATAGTCCACCGCATCGCTCAGCAGATATCCGACACTTTTCTCCACGTTCCGGGTGTCATACCCCTCGATCCCAATAGTGCGCCCGTAATTTTCCCGGGAATTTTTGACATCCATGGCCACATAATCCACCAGGCCTTCCTCTACGATCTTCTTCAGCTTATCAGGAAAGCTTCCGTTAGTATCCAGTTTCACCGCATATCCCATGCGTTTCAGGTTTTCCAGGAATATCTCGATGCCATGCTGGATCAGAGGCTCCCCGCCCGACACACATACTCCGTCAAGAATACCTTTTCGCTTCTCAAGAAACTGGTAGATTTCTTTCAGAGAAATCTCCGGATTCCTGTGCGTATCAATAACCAGCGGCGCATTATGACAGAACGGGCACCGGAAATTACACCCGGCTGTGAACACGGTACAGGCCACCTTGCCGGGATAATCCAGCAATGTCAGTTTTTGCAGTCCCTGAATAAGCATAGCTCCTCCTCCTTTTTGATTGGGGACGGGGGATTTCCAGAAATCCCCCGTCCCCAATCAAATTTTTTCCACATTATCCACACATTTTCCACATATTAATTCGCCTTAAAATGTTCCAGCATGATCGGCATACATTTCCTGCTGTATTCTCCCAAAGAATAACTTCCGCGGTTCAGACACCAATCTGTAACCAGGGCACGCTCACACATAGAGTAGTAACCGGTGATCTCGCTCACCGACAGATCCGCCTGGATTTCACCGCGCTTCTGGCCTTCCTCTACGATCCTGGTGATCAGTTTATAGTAATTCCGGTTGTGATCCAGAAGGTTTCTCTGCCCCTGGGAAACCAGCTGCGTAGAGTACAGCGACGCCAGCAGATCAATACTGATCCTGTCTTCCATCATCTCATGCATCTTATAATTCAAATACAGAAGCTTATCAAAGTTATTCATCTCCGGATCCATCGTGCTGTCAAGCTCTTCATAATAGTCATCCAAAATCAAAGACAAAGTATTTAAAAGCTCATCCTTTGTATTGAAATAATAATAAAACGACCCTTTGGATGTTTCCGACAGTTCAATAATATCATCTACCGTCGTGCCATTATATCCTCTCTCATGAAACAGCTGCCATGCCGCTGACACAATCCTGTTTTTTACACCCTTGTTTTCCACACTCTTTCCCATCGTTCCTCCTCATATCCGATTGGGGACGGGGGATTTCCGGAAATCCCCCGTCCCCAATGAAACTTTTTCCACATTTCCCACATCTATCCACACTATTTTACATAGAAACTCTGTTCTTTTTCCACCGGGATTTCTTCTGTATCAATCCAGTCTATTGTAATGAACTGATTGCGATTCAACCCTTCCATCAACTTATAGATCAATGCCTCTCTGCCCTGGACTTCCAGAATCACCGTCCCGTCATATTCGTTTTCCACCCATCCGGTCAGGCCCAGCGACCGGGCAAGATACTTTGCTGTATAACGAAAACCAACTCCCTGGACCCGGCCATGGAATATCATCCGTTTCCTTATTTCACTCATGCTGCCATTGCCTTCTCTCTCGCCTCTATCCACATTATTTTCCACATCTTTTTTCTATTGTATATGAAAATGGGGATAATTGCAAATGGGGACGGGGGATTTCTGAAAATCCCCCGTCCCCATTTAATTATATCATCTCCGGCAGATCGAATAATGAAATCTGGTTGTCCCGAAGGGAGTGCATCTCTTTATCCGTGACCACCTCGTCTCCCCGCAGATCCCCGATCAGCAGCGGCGATTCCGGGTCGTGCTGCTGAAATTTTTTCTTTGCGCTTTCCAGGCTGTGCACCGCATAGCAATATTTACAGCCTCCGGTACAGGTGTCATAAGCCCCGATATCGATACTCTCCACGCAGCAGCATTCTCTCCTTTGTCCTGCGTCTTTCTTCACATCCAGCTTGTATCCTGCGATCTGATGAATCTTATCTTTATCTATACAGGCCCCGTGGCGGATCCCGTACCGCTTCAGATCCAGCTTTTCCGCACAGCTGTAAAGCGGAAGCTTATATTTGCCCGCAATCCTTCCAAGCCCCGATGCAAGATCCTCAATGTCCTCTGCCTCCAGCTCGCCAAAAGGGCTTCCCCGATAAGCATCCACAAAACTTACTATACACCGGGTCGTAGCGTCATGCAGCCATTCACACATCATCTCGAATTTCTCCAGATGATAGGACTTTGAATATTTTTTTGTCAGAAGTATCGGATCAAATCTCCAGTCCATCCGCTCCTTCCCCAGTTCCTCACTCATCAGGAGAAACGTTGCCATAGCCTCTGCCATCTCGGGAACTTCCGGTTCCAGATCCTGCTCATAATCCGTAATCGTCATCTGAAAATAGTACCGATATCCCATCTCGTCGATCTCCCGCAAAAAAGGACGCATCGGTTCCGGATTCTTACTCCAGAACACAATACAGTCCACCGTATCCGGTGATAATACGATACGGCTTACCTTTTTCCGGTTATAGGGATTCGGCACCAGAACTTCCCCTGCCCTTAAACGGTTCATAAACCACTCCGGGTATCTGGCCGGGAGATCCGTCCGCCTGCTCGCACTGATAATCATTTCTGCCTTCGTCCTTCTACCCAAAATTTTTCTCAATCAGCCTGCAGTATTCTTCATACGCCGCAACTCCGCAAAATCCTTCCTGCAGCGCATCCCTGACCCCCTTATAGTACCACCCGATCGTATTTTTATCCTTCATCCGGAACCGGTTCCACAGCTCCTCTCCCACGATCGGATAGTCCCTGTCAATATCCCGCATGTTGGACAGCTTGTCCGCAAGGCCGATCATCTGCACCTCCCGGGACGCCGTCCGCAAGTGCTCAATGGTCGCCCGCTTCCGCTCCATCCAGGTACGGGACTTATCCTCACTTTCCTGCGCCACCATAGACGCCACCCGCTCGGAAAACGTCTGGGCCAGGATCCTCTGGGAAATCCCCTCGCAATCCTCAATGGTATCATGAAGAATCGCCGCACTGATCACTTCCTCATCTCTGGTCATAGTCGATACAATATCTCCCACCTCAATAGGATGGACGATATAGGGCCTGCTGGTCCCCTTACGTAACTGCCCCTCATGGGCTTTCGTTGCAAACTCGATCGCTTTATCGATCATACTGCACCTCTTTCTTCGATTATGCAGGCTGACGCTGCCAATCTATTTAAATCATATCACTTGAATCTTTTCTTCGCAATAATTCCGGGGTATAATCTTACTAGTACCGCTGTCCCGTACACATACCCGGGATAACAGCGCGCCAGATTTCACCGTTATGAACAAAAAAGGAGTATCAACATGCAAGATCAAACTGTACTGATCACCGGAGCTTCCAGAGGTATTGGAAAAAGCACCGCTCTCCTCTTTGCCTCTAAGGGCTTCCGCGTGTTTCTAAACTGTAAAAATTCTGTAGACGCCTTAAAAGAGCTACAGCACACGATCCAGGAAACCTATCACACAGACTGCCACATTGTTCCCGGCGACGTAGGCGATCCCTCCTGCGTAAGAGATATCTTTCAAAAGATCTCCCAGGTGTGCGAAGGCGTGGACATCCTGATCAATAATGCAGGCATCGCCCACATCGGACTTCTTATGGATATGTCGGACGAAGATTGGGACCGGATCATCCACACCAATCTTTCTTCCGTCTTTTACTGCTGCCGGGCCGCTATCCCCCATATGGTCTCCCGGCAGTCCGGACGGATCATCAATATTTCCTCTATGTGGGGGACCTCCGGCGCCTCCTGTGAGGCAGCCTACTCCGCCTCCAAGGCCGGCGTGGACGGCCTGACAAAAGCACTGGCTAAAGAGCTTGCCCCAAGCGGTATCCCAGTCAATGCCGTCTCATTCGGAGTCATTGACACTGCCATGAACAGCCAGTTATCAGAGGATGAACGCCTTGCCCTGGAAGAAGAGATTCCTATGGGACGCTTCGCCTCTCCCGAAGAGGCCGCCCGGCTGATCTACGAAATCGCCCTGTCGCCCACCTACCTCACCGGACAGATCATCCGCATGGACGGCGGATTTCTGTAACCCCTGCAAAGCCGCGGATCAAAAGCACTTCCGTCCCACCGCAAACATCTGCTGCCCCTTAAAAAACTATAGCAGAAAAGGAGGCTTTTCTAGGCCTCCTCTTTCATCTCTAACAGAACCGGACAATGATCCGATCCATAAATATCTGTCAAAATCTTTGCATCTACCAGGCGGTCTTTCAGGCACTGGGACACACAGAAATAATCAATGCGCCACCCCGCATTTTTCTCCCTTGCACGGAAACGATAGGACCACCAGGAATAAATCCCCTCTGCCTCCGGATAAAAATAGCGGAACGTATCAATAAACCCGGCATCCAGAAGCTGGGTAAACTTCGCCCTCTCTTCGTCGGTAAACCCGGCGTTTTTCCGGTTAGTCTTCGGATTCTTCAGATCGATCTCCTTATGCGCCACGTTTAAATCCCCGCAGAAGACTACTGGCTTTTTCTCCTCCAGCTTCTTCAGATATGCAAGGAACGCATCTTCCCATTCCATCCGATAGGAAAGTCTTGCCAGCTCACTCTGAGAATTCGGCGTATAAACAGTTACAAAATAAATATCCTCAAATTCCAGTGTGATCACGCGGCCCTCTTTGTCGTGCTCCTCGATCCCCATGCCATAGGACACCTGAAGCGGTTCCTTCTTCGTAAAAATGGCGGTTCCGGAATACCCCTTCCTTTCGGCATAATTCCAGTACTGGTAATATCCCGGCGTCTCAAGATCCAGCTGCCCTTCCTGCATTTTGGACTCCTGGATACAGAAAATATCAGCATCCAGCTCTTTAAATACGTCCTGGAACCCTTTCTGCACGCAGGCCCGGATCCCGTTTACATTCCACGAAACAAACTTCATGATTCAGCGTCCTCCATCAATATCTAAGGTTCTGTATTCCTAATAATATACCTTCCTCAGGAACAGGCCTCTGGCCGGCGCCAGAAATCCTGCCAGGCTTCTGTCCTCTGCCGCTATCACGACCGGCAGCATGGAGCCGTCCCTCTTCCCGGCTCCCACTTCCAGAAGCGTCCCCGTCATGATCCTGACCATATGATACAAAAATCCGGTTCCATAATAGGTAATGCGGACTTTTTCTCCATTCCGGACGATCTTGATGTTTGTCACCCGGCGCACCGGATCTTTACAGTCTTTGTCATCCGTAAAGCTGGTAAAGTTCTTTGGTCCGATCAGATAATCAGCCGCATTCCGCATAGCTTCTATATCCAGCTTCACCGGATAGTGATAGCAGTGCCGTCTGGAAAACACATCCGGCTTTTCGCGGCAGTCAATATAATATTCGTACTTCTTTCCCTTTGCACTCTTTCTGGCATGGAACCCGTTCTTTACCAATTCTGCCTTTACGATACGGATATCCTCCGGCAGATACCGGTTCAGGGAATCCTTAAGTTCTTTCGTGTCATACAGCTTGGACAATTTCACAGACGCCACCTGGCCTCTGGCATGAACGCCGGCATCCGTCCGCCCCGCGCCGTCCACGTGTACCCGATAGCCTACCAGCTTCCCAATGCTCCATTCCAGCACAAACTGGATGGTATTGTCAGTCGTTGCCTGACGCTGCCACCCCTGATATCTGCTGCCATCATAAGAAATGGTCAATTTGTATGTTCTCATCTTCTATATCTCACCCAATCTTCGATCGTTTATTCCAAAATCTTCTTCAACTCATCCATAAAGGTATTTACATCCTTAAACTCCCTGTATACTGATGCAAATCTGACATATGCCACCTCATCCAGCCCTTTCAGTTCTTCCATAACAATCTCGCCGATCTTGCTGCTTGGGATCTCTTTTGCTTCCATACTAAAGATCTTCGTCTCAATGCGGTCCACGGCTGCCTGGATCTTCTCAGTCGGCACGGGCCTTTTGTAGCATGCGCGGAGCACACCGCTTTCAATTTTATCACGGTGATACTGCTCTCTGGTTGAGTCCTTTTTTATCACAATCAGCGGAATCGTCTCCACTTTCTCATAGGTTGTAAACCGCTTTCCACACACATCGCAGGAACGGCGTCTGCGAATAGAGCAGCCGTCATCGGCAGGTCTGGAATCTATCACTCTGGTGTCCGGATGATTACAATATGGGCATTTCATTCTAGCATTCGTTCCTTTCTTTCTCAGACAAAACAATCCATTCAATATGCATCTGTATAATTACTAGTATATCTGCCTGTCATACAGAAGTCAAACTACTTTTTGCCATGTCCCTGTACTTTTTATCGCGGCTTTCCATTTCTTTCATGAATCTCTACCAGGATAATATCCGGTCCTATCTTTTTCACACAGGCATAGGGAATCACATACTCTTCCCCGTCACAGAAAAATCCGCAAAGTTTACCGCTTTTGGGCACGATCAATGCCTCAATCCGGCCCGTACATTCCTCAATGATCAGGTCTGCCACAAACCCGAGACGCTTGCAGTCGCAGGCATTGATCACCTCTTTTTCCTCCAGTTCACACAGCCGCATACCGCCACCGCCTTTCCTTATGGCCATAGCTCTTATGTTCTGCCGGAACGCTCCTTTTGACCATTCCGCAAAAATAAGCCGCATATACCGTTGCTTTAGTATATGCGGCTGCTTCTTGTCTGGTTATGCAGACATCACTTTTTCACTTTCAAATGCTTTTACGATGACTCCTGTCAGCACTCCGCCGATCACCAGTGTCTCTACAAGAGTTACTGCATACTGTGCAAGAGTTGTCTCCTGAGTCAGGATCCCCTGCAGCGTAAGTGCTGTATTATAAAGAGGTATCATATAGCTGGACGAATCTGTCTCTCCAAAATTAAACATTGTCACAAGCCCGATCACCAGGATCAGCATATAAGCCGGCATCACATATGTACTGGCTTCTTTTACCGATTTGGCAAACACCGAGAAAAGTGCAATGATACTGGAATACAGGAATGAGATCGCCACCAGCAGGAAGGCCAGCATCAGGATCTGACGGATACTAAGCTGGATATTCAGATCTCCCGCACCTCCAAAGCTGTCCATCATCATCGGCGCACAGACTACCATGGCCGCCACATAGATCAGCGAAGAAAGTCCGGAAATCACCATCAGGGAAAATACTTTTCCCAGTACAATAGAGCTTCGTTTGATCGGAGAAACCAGAAGGCTTGCCATCGTTCCCCTTTCCTTTTCTCCGGCGATCATATCCGTACCGATCCCCATGGCTCCTGCAAACAAAAGGATGGTGATGAAATACGGGAGCATCATGCCGATAGCTCTGCCGCTTGCCTTCTCCTCATCCTGAATATACATCTCGTCATTGTCTGCGTTGACCTGAAAAACCACCAGGCTCTCCATATCGCCTACCCGCTGGGACAAAAGCGTCTGGCGGTAAGTCTCCAGCACCTGTGCCAGATTGTCTGCCGCCTGGGTGGAATACTCCTCTGACGGGTTCTGATAAGTCTTGATCTGTGGGATCTGATCTCCTTCCTGATAACCAGCTACTGCCTGCTCAAGATTTTCCGGAAATTCCACGATCAAATCCGCATCCCCGCTTAAAATCTCAGCTTTTGCATCCTTCATCTGCGCATCCGTGTCAATGGCCGTAATATTACACTTCACTCCGGAATTCTCCAGAATCTGCTGAAAGGATTCCGGCTCATTCATCATATATACATTTGATATGTGAGATTCAATATTGTTCTCCATGTTGGAAGCAAGCACATTAATGATCGACAAAATAGCGATCATGATGATCACCGGCAACAGGAATACGGAAAAGATCATTTTTTTATCCCTGAAAATCCTTGCCAGTTCTTTTCCAAATATCTGTCTGATCCCGCTCATACTTATGCCTCCCCCTTTCTGTCCTTGTAAAACTCAAAAAATGCGTCCTCCAGATCCGAGGCATTGGTCTGAGTCAGCAGCTCTTCAAGTGTACCTTCCGCCACCTTGGAGCCATCGATGATAATGCCGATCCGGTCACACAGCTTTTCCGCTTCTGACATGATATGGGTAGAAACGATCACCAGCTTTCCCTCGTCGCGCAGCTTTTTCAGATAGTCAGTCACACACCTGGCAGTAATGATATCCAGTCCGTTGGTAGGTTCATCAAATATAATGATATCCGGATCGTGTACCAGACTGACTGCAATGGCAGCCTTCTGTTTCATTCCTGTAGAAAGCTCCTTGATCTTTTTCCCTGCAAACTCCTGGATTCCAAAATATGTAAACAGTTCTTTTCTTCTTCTTTCGATCTCCTGTTCCGGCACCCGGTGAAGACGTCCGAAGAAACGGAACATGTAATCCACGTCAAACTGGTCGTCCAGCTTAATATCGCTGGTCAGAAATCCGATACAGTTACGCACCGCTTCCGGCTCTTTGCGCACCTCATGTCCATTGACATAGATTTCTCCCCCGGTGGGCCGGATCAGCGTGGAAATACAGCGGAGCGTTGTCGTCTTCCCGGCCCCGTTCGGTCCCAGAAGTCCGTAGATTTCTCCTTCTTTGGCTGTCAGGTCCAGGTGGTCTACCGCCGTCTTCCTGGGATTTTTTGTCTTGGCCTCTGCCATCTGTTTTTTGCTCAGCTTAAATACCTTTGTCAGTTGTCTGATCTCAATCATAGTTCTCTCCTCTTAATCTTGAAATCAATTTGTATTATTATGTTGGTACAATCGTACTGCTTTCCGGTTCATTTGTCAAGAAAAAAGGATGGAAAATTTTTTCCCATCCTTTTACATCTTCTTTACAGTTTATCCTTCCAGGCTGATCACAGATACCGGGCAGGCATCCCTGGCCTCCTCAGCCGCATATTCATATTCCGGCGCCACCTCCGCATACGCTTCCGCTTCTCCGTCGTCATTAAACCGGAACACCTCAGGGCATGCGGCCACACAGGCTCCGCAGGCCACACATCCATCCTCTACCTGAGCTTTCATATGGGTCATTCCTCCTTGTTTTTCGGATAGTATGCCCTGTATGCCTTATTTTTAAACATTTACCTGCCAATCCAGGTTCCGGTCTTGCCCTTTAATGCATCATTCAATTTGTCAAAAGATGTGATCAGCGCAGTCCTTCCTTCACCCTTTTCGATAAATTCTGTAGACGCTCTGAACTTCGGCAGCATGTTGTAAACACCAAAATGCCCTTCTTCCATATACCGCTTTGCTTCCTCCAGCGTGATCTCGCCCAGCTCTTCCTCCTCCGGTCTTCCCATGTTGATCTTCACCTTCTCCACGCTGGTCAGGATAATCAGCATATCGGCTTCCACTTCTTCTGCCAGCTTGCCGGCCGTAAGATCCTTTTCAATAACCGCGCTGGCGCCTTTCAGATGATTATCCTGCTGCAGAACCGGAATTCCTCCGCCTCCGCAGGCAATCACCACCTGGTCTGCATCAAGAAGCGCCCGGATAGCATCGATTTCAACAATCTTTCCCGGATTCGGGGCAGACACGATCCGCCGGAATCCTTTTCCCGGCTCTTCCACTACATAATTCCCTTTTTTCCGTTCCTGGCCTGCCTCTTCTGCATTCATGTAACGTCCCAGCACCTTCGTAGGCGTATAAAACGCCTCGTCATAGGGATCTACTACCACCTGTGTCAGGATGGTGCTTACCGTCCGGTAGATACCCTGATCAAGGAGTGCTTCCCTGATCCCGTTCTGTAAATCATAGCCGATATATCCCTGGCTCATGGCAGAGCACACAGACATAGGCGCCGCCGTATAGTCCTGATGTGCCTTCCCGAATTCATTCATCGCTGTATGGATCATCCCTACCTGCGGCGCGTTACTGTGGGTGATCGCCGCCTGATAACCGGCCGCTACCATATCCGCGATGACCTTCGCCGTCTTCTTCACTGCTTCCTTCTGTTCCGGCAGCGTCGTTCCAAGCGCCCGGTGCCCCAGCGCCACCACTACTCTTTTCTTCATAAGCAATACCTCTGTTTTCTCATACTGTTTTATTGGCCTTGATATGATTAAAATTATAGGATGGATCCGTTAAAATTGCAACTATTATCCCTTTTCTCTAAATATGTTCTTGCAATTTCTTTCCGCCATCCATATAATTGTATTATATCATTAATACAAACGGAGGAGTTATGAATTACGAAAAATTATCGCGACAGGCTCTCAAATGCATGTATGTCGCCACTGCCGCAGGCAGTATCCTGACTCTTGCGATCCTTGGAGCTGTCAACTATTTTATCTTTTTCCCAAAGGATCTTGATATTGCAAAATCGGTCTCTCTTGCCGCTGCCCTTCTGATACTGATAAACATGCTGGTCAGTCCTTATTTCCGCTATCACCGCTATCGGTACCGGATCGATAAAGAATGCATCGATATCCACGAAGGCTACCTGTTTACCAAACGAAACATTGTGCCTATCGAACGGCTCCACAAGCTGCAGACCACAAAAGGTCCCATAGATCAGTTTTTTGGCGTTTCCACTGTAGTCGTAACTACTGCAGGCGGCGATGTGGCTATCCGTCTCCTGGACGAGAAAAAAGCAGAGGAAATCGTTGACAGCCTGAGGCACCGCATCAACCAGATCGTAACAGAACAAAGGAGCGATTATGGAAACACCTATTAAATTCCGAAATCACATATCCATCGTACCAGAGCGCATGGGCCGTATACTGGTCTTTCTTGCAGCCCTTTTCTTTGGCAGTCTTGTGCAGAATCTTCCGGATCTCCTGGAGGAAGCCCGGAGCCTGTCGGAGGACCGAAACACCTTCCTTTTGACCCTCGGGGGAATCCTCCTGCTTTTTCTTTGTTTCCTGGGTTACCAGCTGCTGATCTGGGCAAAAACCTGGATCTACGTTTCCGAAGGCACCCTCGTTATCGAGCGCCGTACCCTGAACCGGAAAGTCCACACCATTGCGGTCCGGAACATTTCCAATATCAATACCGAGCAGAATCTTTTTGAGATGCTGATCGGCACCAGCAAGCTGAAGCTTGACACCAACAGCCTGTCCACGGCAGATAAGACCGACGTCAGGATCGTGCTGAAGACTTCCGATGCTGAAGACTTCCGCTCCTATCTTCTATCCCTCCTTCATCCGGACCAGACAGATCCTGCGGAAGGGGAGCACGGCCCGGAGCACTTACGCCCTGCTGGACCGGATACGTATGACATCCATGCCGGCCTTACAGATATCTGTGCCCATGGAATTTTTTCCATCAGCCTGCTTTCTGTTCTGGTACTGGCCGGCTGCGTCCTTGGAACCATCGGCGCCATTTCTGACACCGTCCAGAACGGATTTAGCGGAAACGGCCCTGTCGGCTTTCTGGTTTCTCTTCTTCTCGTCCTGGGGATCTTTTTTTCCGCACTCTGGGACATCCTGCGGGGATTTATCCAATACTATGACTTCAGGGCAACGCGTGCCGGAGACCGGATCCTGATTCAATACGGACTGCTCAAAAAGTCTTCCTATACAATCCCGGTGGATAAGATCCAGGCCCTGAAGCTTAACCAGTCACCGCTGGCCAGACTGACCGGACGCTATATGGCCGAGATCATTAATGTAGGCATGGGCGATGAAGCTTCAGAACGCAATTCCTTCCTGGTGCTCTATTGCAAAAAGGATATTCTTCGAAAGCGGCTTCTCAAACTCCTTCCAGAATTTTCCGGAGCCCTGGATGCAGATATTTCCCGTCAGCCCCGGTGTGTCTGGAGTGTGTGGCTGATCCCCGCCCTCCTTTTTGCGGCAGCAGCTTTTGCTTCCTGCCGGATCCTTCCACTATTTTTGCCGGTCCGGACACTCTTCTGCGTGATTGCCGCAGCCGCAGCTGTCCTTTTCATGCTGCTCCTTCTGATCCTGCGTTATTACACGGCCGGAACAGATTTACAAAAAGACTATATTGTTCTCTGCAACGGATATTTCGGCCGTCATCTGATGATGACTGCTTACCGTCATATCCAGTATATCCAGCTGGAACAGAGCCCTCCTGCAAAATGGGGCCATATCAGCAAGGGAACCCTTTATCTCCTGGCTTCCAGCGGAAACCAGGCGCAAAATATTCCTTTTTTCTCCGAAAAAAAGATTTCATTCCTCCGAGAAAGGCTCTTGCATCCGGAAGCTTCATCGGGGTATACTAATCCTATCGAAAAAAAATAGCTTACACAATGGAAAAGGGGAGAAAAAGAATGATCAAAACAGGCGTTGTACACGGAAGATTTCAGCCTCTTCATCTAAAACATATGGAATATATCCTGGCCGCAAAAATGCGCTGTCAGAAATTATACATCGGTATTACCAACCCGGACAGTCTCCACACCCGTGATTCCGTCCATGATATCCATCGTTCGGAGCGTTCAGCCAACCCGCTGACCTACTTTGAGCGTTATGAGATGATCCGGGGCGCCATGGCAGAATTCCGGGTTCCGGAAACGGAATACGATATCCTTCCGTTCCCGATCAGCTGTCCGGAATACCTTCTTCAATATGTGCCAAAGGACGCCACTTATTATATGGGACTTTGCGACGAATGGGACGATGAGAAATATAAGATACTGAAGGACCTGGGCCTGAACATCGAAGTTCTCTGGCATAAGACCCTGGCCGAAAAGGGCGTGACTGCCTCCTGGATCCGAAGCTGCATTGCCACGGATCAGGAGTGGACACATCTGGTACCGAAAAGTGTCTCCCTCTATCTGACCGAACACGGACTGGATCAGCGCATCAAACGGCTGGAGCAAATGCGGATGGATGAAAAGAATACAGAATTGTTATAAACGTATATGATTTTAAAAGGCAGACTTTTATGAGTCTGCCTTCTTAAATCCCAGTACATCCTGGATCGTATAGAACCCGGCCGGCTTGTCCGCAAGATAGGCCGCACAGTCACAGGCTCCTCTGGCGAAGCACTCCCAGTTATAAGAGTGATGAGTGATCTCCAGTCTTTCTCCCATACCGCCGAAAAATACCGTATGGCTGCTTGGGATATTACCCGCGCGCAGAGAGTGATAGCCAATGGTCCCCGGAACTCTTGGGGACTCCCCCTTCTCTCTTCCATATACAGCAATATCGCCAATCTCTTTTCCCATGGCATTGGCCATGATCTCGCCCATTTCCCGCGAGGTCCCGCTGGGCACATCTTTCTTCCACTGATCATGCATTTCCAGGATCTCAATATCCACATCGTCCTTCAGGATCGATACTACAGTTTCCAAAAGCTTATTCATGACATTTACCATCTTAGACGTATTCGCCGCATAAAGCATAGGAATCTTTTCTGCCGCCTCTTTGAACTTTTGGATCTCTTCTTCTGTAAATCCGGTAGTACCGCAGACCAGAGCCTTTCCATGTGCCACAGCCTGTTCCAGCACGTCCATAGCCATTTCTTTGGTAGAAAAATCAATGATCACATCACAATTATCGATCACAGATTCCAGGTCGTCCGTTACCGGAACTCCCAGTTCCCGGCCAACCATAGCCACGGTCCCCAGATCCGCGCCAATATAGTCCCTCCCTTTGGGGCCGACGCCTGCCGTCAGCTCAAGATCCTCTCTTTCGGCCGCCACCTGGGTGATTAATTTCCCCATTTTCCCTTTTGGACCTATTACGATTACTTTCATAGCATTTTACTCCCTTTCTGTAAAATATTTAATCCATTGAAATTATCATATCATAAATTTACCGGAAACTGGATAAAATAGATAAAAATACAAAAAACACTTGCAATATCCGACATAATTCGAGTATAATGTTATTTGTTATCGGGGTATGGCTCAGTTTGGTTAGAGCGCACGGCTGGGGGCCGTGAGGTCGCAGGTTCGAATCCTGTTACCCCGATTTTTCTTTATTTACAAGGCTTTTGCATTACATTATTTGTAAAACATGCAAATCTTAAACTGCTTTATCTTTTTGTTCTTTGTCCTGTCGATAAATTACTCTTTTGTTACACGATTATATTTTTCTGACTTATCAATCATAAAACAAGTGTATTCCCCGCAACCATAATTACTATGAAAAATTGAATACTTCCCCGGCACTCTTTAGAATTACCGGGGCGTAACAAAGTAATATATCTCCCCAGGCAGCCGAGGGGCGTGCTGATTCCCGATCCGAGTCTTGCGGAAAGGGGAAATACTTATGGATACATATGAAGAATTTATGATCATTCTGGCTGTAGCCAACTTAATCGTATCAATTCTGAATTTGAAAAATAAGTAAGCCGCCCTGTATCTTTGGTCGGATAGGACGGCTTACATAATGTAACTGTTATTCGCCGGATCGGGTAGCTTGCACCTACCTGTCGGCTGTCTTGTTAGGTATATTATAGCAAATATGCTTTAAAAGTCAACCGCCCGATACTGCTAATAGAGAGCGCCCGAAGGAGCAAAACCGCATATTTATAGGCCTTAAAGCTGTTTGTCTAAAATACGCGGTTCATAAAAATATGGAGTATACGGGACTTGAACCCGTGACCTCCACACTGCCAGTGTGGCACGCTCCTAAGCCCATCGGTTACATACACCCGTAGTTAGGTACATGAGATGCACTTTAATACGCAAAAAATCTTTTATTATAATATTCTGACATTGGAGCATTCAAGATTTTACATTCTTGTTGATATCTCTAACTATTTCAAAAAGGATACAAAGGTCATCATCAGAACTGAAAAAATGTAAATTATTTGTTTGGCGCTATTCGTTTATTAAAACCCAAATCAACCAATTTACAATAGGCACTCCATACTTCATGAGGTATTTGTGGTTCTTTGAAATAGCCTAATTTGGGATATTCCCTGAGTCTATATACTTCGCCCACAATCATTTCAACAATTTTTTCTTTAGGAATATTACCATTAAAATACTCTTCAAATGTTACATTCACAGAAGAAATAATTAATGACTTATCCGGCCATCTATTCAGTCCTGTTAAATATGTCCGCCGTTCCGTATATGGCTTTTGAACAAGAATAAACTTATTGTATGACAAATGCTGTTCTTCAAGTAAATCAGCCGTAAACCAAAAATTTTCACTTGTATTTTTGGCTTTTGTTTCTAAAATAATATCCGTTTCTTTTACATCATTTTTAAGCAAGATAAGTTTAAGCGCTTCAGCTTCAATCCGATCCTGTGTTTCCCCGTAAAATGATGCGGGGTGCGTTACTCCACCAGAAACAATAATCTTTTGAGCCCATTCTTCTTTATATAAGTGAGCTGCGTGTATAGCTACACTTGGATCATGCCCTCCAAAAACCAGAATGCAATCCGACTTTACAAGTGGTTGCTTCAATACTAGATAGTCCCAAATAGTATTGCAGAGTTGTTCAACACTATGATTAACGATCATTACTTGTTCCTCCTTGCAATAAACTTAATAAAACTATGTACATGAGGGGGCATTTCCGTATGAGATATTTCCTGTTTATTTCTTTCATACGATTTAAATAACATAGTCCAATCGGAGAAAAAAGATTCCACCAATCCATGTTCATCATCTGGATAAACTGATACCACTTGATGACACTCAGGAATAGGTGTAGCAGTACTAAATAATGAAATGCAATTTATACCGCCAATTTTAGTATGACTTACGACTTTGGTTAATATGTCAATTTTTGAAGCCTTATCCAAATAGTGGAGCACTCCATTAATCATTATTATGTCATACTCGTATACAAAATCAAAGGAATTAATATCGGAACAAAACACATTGATATTCACATGATTAACTTCAGCTAGTGATTTTATTTTTTGTACTGCTATGTCACTTATTTCTACGGAATCAACAATAAAGCCTAATTTGGCCAGTCTTATAGAATCAGCGCCTTCGCCAGCACCTAAGTCCAAAACTCGCCCTGTCCCAATGTCCTTAGCAGACCTTAATATTGTCGAATAGTATGGTGTATGTTCGGTTTCATCTGTAGAGAATCTGTTCTCGTTTTTCCACCAATAATATTCATTGTTTTTATAATTATTATCAAAAAAATCTTTAATGTTCATATTTATTCCCTACACTTTATATTCTCTTGAAATATCCCATAATTTTTCCAGATATTCTCGATAAGTTGCAAACCATTGAGGACTATGGTTAGCATAGATGTCAAGTATTGGCGCTTGTGCTGTGCCGACATTATTTAAGTATTGTTGTGCGACTATTCTTCCCTTTCCTTCTATGTCAATTCCTGTGCACCCCGCAACAAATATTCTATCAATTACGTGTAGCGAAATATTGGTACAAGAGCAAAACTTATTCTGAATTATATTCAAATTAGTAATGATTTTGTTGCGACGGTAGTCAGTATCAATATTATTGATATTGAAATGCTCAACTGCAGAACACATCGGATCAAGTGCCAAAAGTTTAATTTTTATACCAGACTTTGCTTTTAAAAAAAGAATATCTGACATATTAACGACACTCTCTAAGTTTATCCCTAAAATAAAAATGTCATGTGTTGCCCTTTTTACAATTTCCTCCATTCGTTCAAACTTTGCACGCGTTTTAACTGAAATCATACTATCAATTGGCTGTTCGACATATTTTGTAATATTAGAATTAAAAAACTGTAGGATATGTTTTCTACACAACTTCTCAAATTCTTTTGTGGACCTAAATTGCTGTACAATACCAAGTTTCATATATTCTTTGCGTTTGGCTTCAACCTCAGCATATTCATTCCTTTGTTCCGTTGATGTCTCTTCTAGTTGAAGAGATACTTTTTTAAAATATAACATTATGGATGGAATTCTGTGTTTTTTATACGACTGTATTGCACTATCAATTTCATGTATGGTGCCAGAAGCAGAATCCAGTACCGGAGTACCTACTTTTTTGTAAAACATACCGATTAACAAATCCGACTCATCATATGCAAAGACTTTATCTATAATTTTCTGACCAGAATCCAAAATAATTTCAGGGGAAACATCATTTTCCCAACAAATAAGATCTAAACCGTAATGTGAAGACTTATGTGTTTCATTAATCTCATTTACGATATTCTCAACAATTCTTCTTTCAGCTATTAAATCCGAAGGCGAAGATAGTAGAATTCGAAATATAATCTTCCTTGTTGGCATAAGATATTTCCTCCTAATCTCCAATTCTAGGTATAATTATAGCATAGTTTTAATAAAAAGCGACAAAAAACTGAGATAAAAATAATGTTTGTTGTAGCATACAAAGGGGAACATAATAAAAACTTAATAATGGATTGCCAATCTTACACAAAGTACCGCCCAAACGAGACTACGGGCGGTATTTTTGTATCATGGCGGAGAAAGGAGGAACTTCCCACGGGGGCTTGACTGAAAAGTTGAGCCCCTTTTTTACGCCCAAAAACAGGAGGTAAATGCTTATGGCAGATGATAAAACCACGAAAATGCCGGTGCAGCCGGTAACGGATACCGGGCCCGGCAAGGAAACTCCGCCCGAACCGGAGAAAACGCCTACTCCCCCGAAGGCCGAAAAAAAGACGGAACAGCAGGCAGCGAGCCCGCAGGTGTCCGTCTATGACTTCGCTGAAATTATAAAAGGAAAAAAGCCGAGGAACGGGCGGCAGCTTCCGGCGGGGAAAAGCCTGCCCCGGCAAAAACGGAGAAACCGGAAAAGCAGCCGGAGGCTCCGAAAAAGGCCGAGGGAAAACAGGAAAATCCCAAAGAGCCCGAGCAGCCGAAGCGCAGGGGCCGTCCCCCGAAAGAGGATAAGGACAAGGCCGCCGCTCCGAAGCCCAAAGCCCCCGCACAGAAAAAGCAGGAAAAGGCACCCAAAGAGAAACCGGAGAAAAAAGTGGCTCCCACGGTGCAGGCCGCTCCCGCTCCAAAGGAACCCGAGGGGCCGAAGGAGGCTCCACGCCGTGGAGAGGAACAGATCGTATATATCAAGCTGAACGAGCTCCACGCCTTCAAGAACCATTCCTTTGAGGTCCGGGACGATGAAGCCATCACGCAGATGGTGGAGGACAATCTGAACCAGCGTGAAGAAATCCTCTCCAGCGAGCGGGCCAAAACTCTGAAAATGCAGCTTGAGGCCATCAAGCACCAGGGCTCCCGCACTTCGGGCCAGATTGACCCGAAGGACGCAGGCAAACGCTCCAACGAAATCGTGGCCGAGCGGAACAAGATGGCCATCAAGCAGGTACAGCGGTATATCCGGCTGAATGAGCTGGTCTCCGATCTGATGAAGCTGGCGGATGCCAAACAGCTGGGCTTCACTACGGCGGTGGAACTTTCCTACATCGGCAAGAAGAACCAGAACTATATCGCCGTCGCCATTGACAGCCAACAGTCCTCGCCTTCGCAGGCGCAGGCAAAGCGTATGCGGGAGCTGGACGAAAAGAAGCTGCTCAACGGGGATGTGATCGACGGCATTATGATGGAGGA
>OLNC01000681.1_pt1 | contig 28450 bp, 22 predicted proteins | sample 1672011 | NCBI WGS metagenome assembly OLNC01 (sample SAMEA3136636, study PRJEB25190) | human gut metagenome | biome: human gut; feature: human-associated habitat; material: faeces | place: Austria | collected 2013 | reverse complement strand
GATTTTGAATGACAGCGAAAAAAGTTCTTAAACACCCTTGACAAAACGTATCAGAGGACAGCCTGCTGTCTGCCATGGAGCGAGCTGGAGCAGAAAATATGGGTGACGAAGTGGAGAGGAAAGGACTTGGTACACCTGCCACCAGAGCAGATATTATTGAAAAACTGGTAAAAGACGGATTCGTGAAGCGTGAGAAAAAGCAGATGATCCCGACAGAGGACGGAATGAAGCTGATCACGATACTTCCGGATGTAGTAAAATCTCCGAAACTGACCGCTGACTGGGAGAACGAGCTTACACTGGTATCCAAAGGAGAAGTTACTGCAGAACAGTTTATGTCTGGGATTAAAGCCATGGTAAGTGACCTTGTAAAAACTTATCATAGCGTTAGCAACGAGCAGAAAGCCATGTTTGGGGCAGGAAAGAGTGGGCAGGAAATGCTTGGAAAATGCCCGAAATGTGGTGCTGATGTAGTAAAAGGGAAATTTGGGGCGTACTGTACCGGAAAGTGTGGTATGAATGTCGGCAAGGCACTTGGAGTAACACTTTCCGATTCACAGGTCAAGAGCTTGCTTCAAGGGAAAAAGATACTTGTCAAAGGTCTGAAAGGAAAGAAAGGCAGTTATGATGCGTACCTGATTCAGCAGAACATTGAGGAGTTTTCTTATACGAAAGATGGCAAGAAAATCAAGGGATTCCAGTATAAATTTAAGATGGAATTTCCACAGACGAAGGGAAAGCAGGGGTAGGAAAGTGGCTGTGATTGTGGTATAGTGAGGAAAAGAAAAATTGAAATTTGACGACCAAAATGTCAAAGCAGATGATAAAAAAGGGGGCTTTACTAGTGAAAAATGCTATTAGAATGGATACCTCATTTGCTACACCAACTGAAAAGTCATTAAAATCATTGGCTGAATCGTTAGAATCATACAAGAAATTATCTAGTTCTTTAATGTCAAGTATGAATGAAATAATGAAAACATACTCAGCGTATTCGCAGATTGAAATTGATAGAACCATAGAATCATTGCAAAAAACAATGAATTCATATGCAAAAATGAATATGTCTAATTTAAAAAGTGGTATGTTTTCAGATTCAATGAGAAATACTATTGAATCGTTTTTGAAGTCTTTTAAAGCATATGAGCAGATCAATATTTCAGAATCAGCAAAAGCAATAGCAGAATCAATGAATGCAATTTCAAAAAGTTTTGCATCAGAACAGTTGAGACAGTTAGAACAGATAGATTTTTCTGCTATGTTTGCTGATATAGTTCCAAAAGCAACTTCTTTATCGGATATTGTTGGAACAGCATATTCTCTGGTTCAAGATGAGTTGGAAGAGGAAAGAAACGAAAACGATTCATTTACAGAAGCAGAGGTCCAAGAAGCACTAACTGAGCAAGTTGCTAATCCAAAAGGTTTTCAGGCTAGGTTTGCTGGATGGACTGAAAAGAAAAAAGTACAATTCTTTATTATTTGGCAATTAATATGCTTTATTTATGGAAATTTCTTTCAGCCATATTTTCAGGAAAAAGTTGGTATTCCAGTAACAGCATATGTTGTTAGCAATGTGAAAGAACTTCCAAAAAAAGGAGCAAAGATAATTGGACAGATTAATGAGAATATTGAGGCAATAGTCATTGAAAATACCAATTATTATTACAAGGTTACTTTTACAGATGAACATGGTGAGACGAAGGAGGGGTATGTTGCAAAGCGTAATCTAAAAATTATTGAAGAGAAAACGGAAGAAGATGATACAGAAGAAACGCACTCTATGTCTGAGTAACAAAGGAGCCATCATTAGTGAGAACGTTAAAAAGAAATATTTATGTTGCAAAAATAGTATGTGTTTTCTCTCTGCTATTTTTTGTGTGTATTCATTTTTCATCGGAAAAAGGACTATATGAAATAGGAACAAATATTGAATACTTTTTTCATTTTCATACAGATATCAATGTCTTAGTAATGCAGTCATTTCTTACTTCTATTTCTTCTGGAATATTTGCAAGTACATTAGTTGCAGGGGTTTTTTATAAACAGGAATTTGAGAGGAACAAAGAGATAGTTTTATCAAAAATTCTGAAATGCAATTCTGAAATAACAAAGTTATATGCAAATATTCCATATATAGAATATTTAGGTAATACGGAATTTGAAAAACTAGCAAGATATTATTATTATGAATATTATGACAATCTTTGTTATGAAGAGGCTTTGAAAGCTGGAGAAGAATATATAAAGAAATTACCTAAATCAGCTAAGAGGACACTAAAGATAGAGTATAATCAAATAGCTGAAAAAGCTATATCTCATAAAGCTGAAGAACAATTAAAAGATTTTCTTTCAAAATGTAAAAATAATATGGAAGCTTTTTCTGATAAGGAAGATTTTACAATACAGGAGATACTAGATAGTATTGTAAAAACGTTAGACTATAAAATTGAAAAAGTAACTATTGCATATAATGAGATATTACAATATGATATGACCAAACTAAAAGAGCTGGTTGAAGATGTTTGTATGACAAATAAGATAAGCCATAGAAGAAAACGATTTATCTTAAAAAGAATGAAGGATTATGATTTGATTTTTCCTGCCTTTGACATTTCTTTGTTTGATATAGTTAAAAAGCAAATGGAATGTTTGAAGGGAAAGAAGCCTTTATACGATAAGGTCATAATGTTTTTGGATGTATACCAAGACAACATAGCATCAATAGAAAACATTACCGAAAGATTATTAACTTTACATGAAAGAGCACAAGCACATATAGAAACAAAATATGCTATGGATAGTTTTGAACAATTAAAAAAATACAATAAGAAAGAAATGCTACAAACATTTATGTGGCTTCAAGAGGTATTTATTGATAATACAAAAATTATGATTATTGATAAAGAAATGAATGTCGCATATAACAAGTTTAATTACTATGTCGTAAATTTAGGCAGATTGTTATTGCTTGAAATAACAGATAGATATGAATTTGCGGAAAAAACGTTATTTGTAATTAAAAATGATAGATTTGAAGGTAATAGTCACGTATTCTCAAAATGTTTTAGTGGTGAAGATGTAAATCCAGATATATACAGACTATAAAATGGTAAATAAATTCATACGATTTAGGTTACTATAGCAGGATGTATTGTTTTGTGTTATCTTGTTTTCATAGGGAATGTGCTTTGTTTCGGAATATCCAAATGTATTTATTACCATAGGAGATGCTTCACTAGGATTACGATCACTTGAATTTATAAATGCAATGAAGAAAAATGATGGTGAATATAATAAGTTTTTATGGACAGGGAGTGGATTAAAATTGTGGAACGATTATATTTATGAATAGAATACGAAGGAAGTGAATCAGGTATATAAAGAAAACAAAAAGTTTCTGGAAGAACATGAGTGAATGGACAACTTCCAGATTGTTTGGACAACACCAATACCACACATAACTTAATATCAACACAGCGTTAGAGCGTATGGGAAAACCTGTACGCTCTCTTTTTTATCCAAAATGGAGGAAAATCACATGGAAGAAGCAAATGTAACAATGACAACAGAGGAAACGCAGGGAGAGCCTGCAGCAAAGGAAAATGAGACAAAAGCGGAGAAGTTTATCCGTATTGGCGAGTACCGCATGAATAAGGCGGTGGATGTCATTGGCAGACTGGAAAATCTTGCGAACCGCAGTTCCTATGAATATACACAGGAACAGGTGGACGCTATGTTTCAGGCATTAGAGGGGAGGGTTGCGGAAGTTAAGGCAAGGTTTACGCCTAAGAAAGCGGCTGAGAGTAAGACTTTCAGCTTCGGTACAACGGAATAGGAAAGTAACGGGAAATAAAGGAAAGGCAGTCATGTAGTGTATGTGGCTGCCTTTTTGTCGTATCTATGACAGGAAGGAGAACTGCGTGAGAAAATATGATTTTATATCGGCTCTGGCAAAGGAGACAGCAGCCGAGGTTGTCAAAAATCGTGAGGAATGGATGAAATACCTTACTACAGCGGCGAGATTATACAAGTATCCGTTCCGGGAACAGCTTTTAATCTATACACAAAGACCGGACGCAACAGCGTGTGCGTCCATTGAGCTGTGGAATGAGCGTATGCACTGTTGGGTAAACAAAGGGGCAAAGGGTATTGCGCTTTTGGACGAGGATGAAGCACATGGAAAGCGCCTGAAATATGTATTTGATGTGTCGGATGTCCATGCGGCAAGGAGAATCGGACGGTATCCGGAACTATGGGAATTACATGAGGAACATAAGGAAGATGTAATTAAGCGTCTGGAGCAGACTTATGGTGCTACCGATGATAAAAAGCTGTTTGAAGAGAGACTTATGGAGATAGCTGAGAGGATTGCGGCAGATTATTATGAGGAATTGCTGCCGGATCTGCAGTACATGATCGAGGACAGTTTCTTAGAGGGACTGGATGAACAGAATGTCGGTATCCGCTTGAGGGAGACATTATCGGACAGCATTTCCTTTACACTTTTATCTGCCTGTGGTGCAGATATGCAGGAGTATGGTTCGGAATTTTCTTTCGATTTTATCCATGAATTTAATTCCATGGACACCCTTGCAGTACTTGGAGATGCAGCCAATGAGCTTGCAAAACCGGTACTTTTAGAGATTGGAAGAACCATAAGGGCATATAACAGAAGCCACGAACAGGGACAATTGCAAAATTTAACGCAGAAAGGGCTTGCAAATGCTTCTGAAATAGACTACAATGCGTTAAAGCATGAAAGCGAGAGAGGACATGAAGAATATATTGACAACAATCAAAACAGCGTAGAAAGGGGCAATAGCGATGAATCTGACATACGAAAAGAACGGGGATTATCTGATCCCGACATTGCAGGCGGACATTCAGCCGGAGGGAACGGTAACGAAGTACGGAATGATGAGGGAGACTTATCTGAAGGAGAACCACAGGGGCGTGTACTCAGCGTTTCTTCTGAAAGGGACATTGAAAGAACACCTGCTGACGATCCAGAAGCAGGCAGAGGAGAAAATGGAGAAGCTGATAAGCCAGATGGCGGAAACAGAGGGAGTGACAGAACAGCTCAAGGAAGCCGATCAGATGCTCTGGGTAGCGAAGATGAACAACATTCAGAGCCGAGCCGAGGAAGTGGTATTGAGCGAACTGGTATACAGCCTGTAACAGATACGCCGCTTCGGAGAGAAGCACCGGAACCCACCTTTACACAACTTAGCCTGTTTCCTTCTTTTGAGGAACAGGTCGGAACAGTCGCAGCAGCGGAAGCAAGTATGAAATATACCATGCCCGCTGCTTTTTCTTTGCCACAGAATGAGCTTGAAACCATTTTAAGGAGTGGCGGAGGAAAACAGCACAGCAGGAAGCGTATTTTCGCAAAGTACACAGAGGGCAGAAATGCCGAGCAGATGGTGGATTTTCTGAAAAATGAATACGGTCAGACCGGAAAAGGCTTTGAAATCAATGGGAATCCGGTATCGGTGTGGTTCGATGAGCATGGCATGAGTGTCGGCTATGGAACACAGGCAAGGGAAACACCGATTGTCACGATGGATTGGGAAGATGTGGAGATCCATATCCGTTCTATGATCGAAAATGGTACATATATGAGTACCAGTGAAGCATTTCTTGTGGATACACAGGAGAGAAATCGTGTTGCCAACCAGATCTATTTCTTTCTGCGGGATGGAATGGATGAAATGCCGGAGGAGCTTGGCTTAAAAGCAGGAAATTATCCGGAAAGTGAAGCAAAACTCATGGAGCTTCTTTCCACCCATGAGGGCAGGGAACAGCTTAAAAATATTTTGGAAGATGCGGCAAACCGCCTTGCTTCTGGAGAAGCAGAATTAAAATGGCGGCATGTGAAATCACCGGAATATCTGTTATCGGAGATAGCAGACCTTGACCGGGAGAGACTGGAATTTCCATTGCCGGATGCGGTGGAGGTAGCACAGGAAGATTTTATTACACAGGATGAGATTGACTATGCACTAGGCAGGGGAAGCGGCTATGAGCATGGAGCTTTCCGCATCTATGAGTATTTCATGGAAGGGCATGATCAGAAGGAGACGGTTGCTTTTCTGAAAAATGAATATGGCATCGGTGGCGGTTCCGGTGGACTGCCGGGTAATGATGATTCCCATAATGAACATGATGGAAAAGGTATCCGTCTGGAGAAAGGCAGCTATGGCAATCCGTATGCAAAAGTGCTTCTGAACTGGAATATTGTGGAAAAAAGGCTTCGGGAGCTGATCAAAGAGGATAAATACTTATCTCCACAGGGGAAGGAAAACTATAAGGCTTACAAGGAAGAACAGGCAGAGAAAGCGAGACAACGGGAGCTTTCCCGTCTGGAGCATGGACAGCGGTTAGAGTGTAAGAAAGACGTTGATGCACTGATTGCTGAGAAATTCAATGGTTTTGTTCTTCCGAGGAATACCGCAGATGAGATCATAGATAAATATGGCATTGACTGTGTGGAATTTGTTCTTGCAAATACGGTTACGCATTTTGATTATGACGGTCGTTTTTCGCAGAACAATAAGGACTGGGCAAAGGGCATTGTTGCGGAAAATGAGTGGCAGAACAATGATCTGATTCTAAGCTCATATCCGGCAGTGCTGGACGGATTTACCAATCAGGCGAGAAGATATATCAATGTGCTTCGGGAAAAAGAAAGGGAAGCACAGCAAAAGATCACGATTGATGGATATGAGTGTGTTCTGGTTGATGAGTGGGGCAGTGAAAAAGAGAAATATCTGCTTGGAAATGACATTGAGGACAGCAGTTTTTATTACGCACAGGTCAATGGGAAAACCTTTGAATACGACCATAAGCCGGAGCGTGGCGAAGTAGAGGACGATTATATCAATGCCATTGCAGAGGAAGATATTGACAGGCACGAAGCAGAAGTGTTTTCACGCTTTGTGGGGACGGATGGTATCGCAGAGCCGGATGAAGTGCAGGAATTAGCGTGGCATGTGGTACATGATGCAGATGATGAATATGGCAATCCGACACAGTGGAGTGCCACCTTATCAGAGGGAGTATTCCTTTGGATTGATAAGGAAGCGGAGGGATATGCTATTTATGATACGGCAGACACCACCCGTCCGGCATTAGAGACATTTTCGACTTTGCAGGAAGCAATGGACTGGGGCAATGAGCTTGCAGAAAGTGGCAGGGAAGCAGAAGCGGAGTTTTCTGATGAAAAGGAACAGAATGTTGTTACAGAACAGACTGAAGATGAACTGGACAGTATAGATACGCAGTCTGCCCGTGAGCGTCTGGAGAATGGTGAAGCAGACCGACAGACAGAGGAAATGCTGTCACAGGTGCTTACCGGAGAATGGGAGCCGCTTATACCTTCGGCAGAGGAGAATAAGACTGTACAGGAAATAAATGTGGCTGCACCGGATAAAAGTAACGCTGTCAATTTCCATATCAGCGATGATCGTTTGGGTGAAGGCTCTCCAAAAGAAAAATTCCAGACAAATGTTGCAGCAATCAAGATGTTGGAGCAGATTGAAGGCGAAAACAGATATGCTACACTGGAAGAACAGCAGATTTTATCCCAGTATGTCGGCTGGGGTGGTCTTGCCGATGCGTTTGACGAGAGCAAATCAAACTGGTCAGCAGAATATCACCAGTTAAAGGAACTGTTATCGCCGGAGGAGTACCGCATGGCAAGGGAGAGTACCTTGAATGCCCATTACACAAGTCCGGTCATTATTCGCCAGATGTACGAAACATTGGAGAAAATGGGATTTTCCAAAGGAAATGTACTGGAGCCTTCCATGGGCATCGGCAACTTTTTCGGTATGATGCCGGATTCCATGAAAGAGAGCAGGCTTTACGGAGTAGAGCTGGACAGCATTACCGGACGCATTGCAAGGCAGCTTTATCCGCAGGCAGATGTGCAGATCAAAGGCTTTGAAAAGACCGATTATCCGAATGATTTCTTTGATGTGGCAATCGGAAATGTGCCTTTTGGTCAGTATAAGGTGGCAGATAAGCAGTATGATAAAAATAATTTCCTGATCCATGATTATTTCTTTGCAAAGACGTTGGATATGGTGCGTCCCGGAGGTGTGGTTGCTTTTATCACAAGCAAGGGAACCATGGACAAGGCAAGTCCGGAAGTCAGAAGATACCTTGCACAAAGAGCAGACCTGCTTGGTGCAGTCAGACTTCCGAATACCGCATTTAAGGCAAATGCAGGAACCGAGGTCACTTCGGATATTTTATTTTTCCAGAAGCGTGACCGCATGGTGGAGCGTGAGCCGGACTGGGTACATCTGGGAGAGGATGCCAATGGCATTGCAATGAACGCTTACTTTGCAGAGCACCCGGAGCAGATCGTAGGAAAGATGGAAATGGTATCCGGTCCTTATGGCATGGAAAGCACCTGCAGGGCAGATGACAGCAGACCTTTTGCGGAGCAGTTAGCAAAAGCACTTGAAAATATTACAGGACAGATTGATACGATTGATCTGGATGAGGAGCTTACGGATGACATGAGCAGGCAGAGTATTCCTGCTGATCCGTCCGTCAAGAATTTCAGTTATACCGTAGTCGATAATGAGGTATATTACCGTGAAAACTCTGTCATGAAGCCTGTGGAAGTATCGGACACCGCAAAAGAGCGTATCAAGGGCATGGTGGCAATCCGTAACTGTACGCAGGAATTGATTGATATGCAGCTTGAGGAATACTTCGATGTAACAATTAAGGAAAAGCAGGCAGAGCTTAATGGTCTGTATGATAATTTCTCTAAGAAATATGGTCTGATCAATTCACAGACGAATAAGAGAGCCTTTAATCAGGACAGCAGTTATTGCCTGTTGTGTTCTTTGGAAAAACTTGATGATGAGGGCAATTTCAAAGGCAAAGCGGATATGTTTACGAAGCGTACCATTAAAAGGGCAGAGGTTGTCACAAGCGTGGATACTGCAAGTGAAGCGCTGGCAGTATCTTTAGCAGAGAAAGCTAAAATTGACCTTGATTTTATGGGAGAGCTTACCGGAAAAGATAAGGATACACTTACTGAGGAGCTTCGTGGTGTCATTTTTCAGAACCCGCTTACCGATGTCTGGGAGACAGCAGACCAGTATCTAAGCGGCAATGTGCGTGAGAAACTTGCCATAGCAACAACTTATGTGGAAAATCACCCGGAATATGCCCAAAATGTACAGGCTCTTACGCAGGTACAGCCGAGGGAGCTGGACGCATCGGAGATTGAGGTGCGTATCGGTGCCACATGGATTGATCCAAAGTATATCAATGATTTTATGCGTGACATCTTCCAGACACCGGAACATTTATTCCGCAGGGATACGATAGGTGTGCAGTTTTCGGGTGTAACCGTAGAGTGGAATGTAAAGGGCAAAAATGCGGACTATGGCAATACGCTTGTCAACATGACATACGGTACAAGCCGGGTAAATGCCTATAAGATATTGGAAGATTCCCTGAACCTCAAAGATACGAGAGTATATGACACCATTGAGGAGGATGGAAAGGAAAAGAGAGTCCTCAATAAAAAGGAAACCATGATTGCAAGCCAGAAGCAGGAAGCAATAAGGGAAGCATTTAAGGACTGGGTATTTCGTGATCCGGAACGCAGGCAGACACTTGTGGCAAAATATAATGAGCTTTTCAATTCCGCCAGACCAAGAGAATATGACGGTTCGCATCTGAAATTTCCAGGCATGACACCGGATATTGAATTAAAGCCGCATCAGAAAAATGCGGTTGCCCATGTGCTGTATGGAGATAATACCCTGCTTGCGCACTGCGTCGGTGCCGGAAAAACCTTTGAAATGACAGCGGCGGCAATGGAAAGCAAGCGTCTGGGACTATGCCAGAAGTCATTATTTGTAGTGCCGAACCACCTGACTGAACAATGGGCAAGTGATTTCCTTCGGTTATATCCCGGAGCAAATATCCTTGCGGCAACGAAAAAGGATTTTGAACCCGCCAACCGTAAAAAATTTTGTTCCCGTATTGCAACAGGCGATTATGATGCCGTTATTATCGGGCATAGCCAGTTTGAAAAAATCCCGTTATCACAGGAAAGACAGGCGGCAACCATTGAAAGGCAGATTGATGAGATCGAGCTTGCCATTGAACAGGCGAAAAAGGATAATGGGGAGCGTTATACCATTAAGCAGATGGAAAAATCGAGGAAAGCATTGCAGGTGCGGCTTGACAAGTTAAATGACCAGAGCCGTAAGGATAATGTCGTGACTTTTGAGCAGTTGGGTGTAGACAGGCTGTTTGTGGATGAGAGCCACAATTACAAGAACCTGTTCCTTTATACGAAAATGAGGAATGTGGCAGGCATCGCACAGACAGAAGCACAGAAGTCATCTGATATGTTTGCCAAGTGCCAGTATCTTGATGAAATCACAGGCGGCAAGGGTGTAACTTTTGCGACCGGAACGCCAATTTCCAACAGCATGACGGAGCTTTATACGAATATGCGTTATCTCCAGTATGGTACGCTTCAGAAGCTGGGACTGGGACATTTCGATGCGTGGGCGGCTTCTTTTGGGGAAACACAGACCGCCATAGAACTTGCACCGGAGGGAACCGGATACCGGGCAAAGACAAGATTTGCGAAGTTTTTCAATCTTCCGGAGCTGATTGCACTTTTCAAGGAGAGTGCGGACATTCAGACACCGGATATGTTAAAACTTCCTGTGCCGGAAGCAGAGTATGAAAATGTGGTATTAAAGCCGAGTGAATTTCAGAAAGAAATGGTGGCTTCTCTTGCGGAACGTGCTGAAGCAGTCCGGGACAGACAGGTGCAGCCTTACGAGGACAATATGCTAAAGATTACCAATGACGGAAGAAAGCTGGCACTTGACCAGAGGCTGCTCAACGATATGCTGCCGGATGAGGAAAATTCCAAAGCGGCAACCTGTGTGGAGAAAGCCTATAAGATATGGGAAAATACCAAAGAGCAGAAGTCAGCACAGTTGATTTTCTGTGATTTATCGACACCGAAGGGCGATGGCACTTTCAATGTGTATGAGGATATAAAAAATAAGCTCATGGAAAAAGGAGTGCCGGAGAATGAGATAGCATTTATCCATGATGCCAATACAGAACTTAGAAAAGCGGAGCTGTTTGCAAAAGTAAGAAGCGGACAGGTTCGTTTTTTATTAGGTTCCACCGCCAAAATGGGAGCCGGTACGAATGTGCAGGACAGACTGATTGCATTGCATCATCTGGATGTGCCTTGGCGTCCTTCTGATATTGAACAGCAGGAGGGAAGAATCTTACGACAGGGCAACCAGAATGATAAGGTCAAGATATTTCGTTATGTTACGGAAGGTACATTTGACAGTTACTCATGGCAGCTCATTGAGAATAAGCAGAAATTCATCGGACAGATCATGACCAGTAAATCTCCGGTACGAAGCTGTGAGGATGTGGATGAAGCGGCACTTTCCTATGCAGAGGTCAAGGCACTTGCCACAGGTAATCCTTACATAAAAGAAAAAATGGATCTCGATATTCAGGTATCGAAGCTGAAACTAATGAAGGCAAACCATACCAGTCAGAAGTACAGGCTGGAGGATAACATCACACAGCATTATCCGCATCAGATCGCTATTTTCAAGGAACGTATCGAAGGTTTTACCGCTGATATGGAAAAATATGCGAAAAATAAGCCGGAGGATAAGGAACAATTTTTCATGCAGGTGGGAGGAAAGCCTTATACAGATAAAAAGGAAGCAGGAACTGCAATCATAGCCATGTGTAAGGAAATCAAGGGTATCAATGCCAGTGCAGATGTGTGGGAATACCTTGGATTTAAGCTGAATGTGACCTTTGATTCTTTTAACAATAAATTTGTGATGAATGTCAAAGGTGCCATGAGCCACACGATGGAAGTAGGCTCTGATCCGCTTGGAAATATCACAAGAATCAACAATGTACTGGAAGCCATGCCAGTACAGCTTGAGGAAGCACAGACAAAGTTATCCAATGTGGAACATCAGCTTGAAACAGCGAAAGCAGAAGTAGACAAGCCGTTTCCGCAGGAAGCGGAGCTTAGTGAGAAGCTGGATCGTCTGACTGCACTGAATGCTCTTCTGAACATGGATGAAAAGGGGAATGATGTGATTGGCATGGATGACGAAGCCACGGAACCGGAAAAAACACATGAAGATGTGAAATCGGTGGATAAAAAAGAGGATGAGGTTGCTGATATGCCAGCAAAGCAGAGTAATCTTGGAAAAACGGTTACGGATGATAAGCTGTCAGACCGACCAGCAGAACGGACTTCATTGCAAGAAAGGCTCGCAGCAATGAAGGCAAGAGTGTCTGGGACACCTGCAGGAAGGGATGCAGTGGATAAGGCAAAGGGGAAAGATCAGATTTTATAAAAAAGTTTTATTCCCAACTTTATTCCCAACCTGTCAGCACTGTTCGGGTTGGGAATAAAAGCAGGATTATTAAAAATGTTATAGCAGTTGATGTAAGGGCAGTCCGTAGTGGCTGCCTTTTATCGTACAAAATGGAGGCATTTATGGCAGAAAATAATACAGAAAAACAGCGTGTGCAGGAGCTTACGGATAAACTGGAGCAGGGATTGCAGGATTTATTCAACAGTGACAGTTACTGCAATTATCTTAGCACGATGTCAAAATTTCATAATTATAGTTTTAACAACACGCTATTAATTGCGATGCAAAAGCCTGACGCTACGCTAGTGGCCGGATACAAGGCTTGGCAGAAGAATTTTGAGCGTCATGTAAATAAAGGGGAAAAGGCAATCCGTATCCTTGCACCTGCACCATATAAAATTAAAGAGGAACGGGACAAGATTGATCCGGTCACGCAGGAACTTTTACTTGATAAAGACGGAAATCCGCAGAAAGAGGAAGTCGAGATAACGATTCCGGCATTCCGGGCAGTATCCGTTTTTGACCTATCTCAGACGGACGGAAAGCCGATACCGGAACTTACAGCAAAGGAGCTTCTTTCAGATGTGGAAGGCTATCAGGATATGATTCGTGCGGTAGAAGCTATTTCGCCAGTACCGATTGAACTAGAGGAGATAGCTGGAGATTCCAAAGGCTACTATGACAGGGAAGTAAAGCGGATTGCGGTGCAGGAAAACATGAGCGAGAGCCAGACCTTAAAGACCATGATCCATGAAGTGGCACGTTCCAAGCTGCACAGCAAGGAAGTGGAGCAGGACGAGCAGATGAAAAAAGACCGCAACACCAAAGAGGTGGAAGCGGAGAGCATTGCTTATACGGTATGCCAGCATTTTGGAGTGGACACTTCCGATTATTCCTTTGGATATATTGCCGGATGGAGCAGCGGAAGAGATACCAAAGAACTTAGATCTTCTATGGATACGATACGGAGGACAGCTTCGGAGTTGATTACCGAGATAGAGGAACAATTACAGGAATTACAAAGGAACAGGGAAGTATCACAGGAACAGACAAAGGAAAGTATTCTCCTCATACAGAATACTGACCTTTCAGAGTTCAGTCTGCTTGATGTATATGGCATGGACAGACCGGAACTGATGCAGGCATTGTCAGAAATGACAGACGATGATAAGTTGAGCATACAGGCATATTTGGAAAGCAGGGGTGCATGGACAACGGAAATCGGCAATCAGGATTCCAGAGAGTACGGAGAGTATCATCTGGATGTGCGTTATAACACAGATACAGATGAGCTGATTGATATGAAGGAGAGAAAGGCGGTCTATGATAAGGCAATGGAGCCGATCAATGCCGATGATGTGGTTGTTAAGTTCGCTTCTATTTTTGAAAGCGAATGGGAGGTTTTGAAAATCACAAATATGTTGAGGGATGATGTCGGAAAAATGCTCAAAGATATGGCTTCTCTTGATGAAAAAGAATGGGATGGCAATTACCTTGCATATATGGAAAAACAGGGAGCGGAAATCACGTTACTTGCGTCCAGTAGTAAGGAATTAAATGGAAATATGCCGGACTTTTGGGATTATGAATACGATTTTGATGCAGGTCTGACGGATGCGGAGGAATTGTCTGTCATGCAACAGGCAGAGCATATCATTAACCGGTTGGAGCATGGACAGCCTGCCTTTTCCGATGATGAAAGAAATCTGATTGTAGATTATGCTTATAAGCTGAGTAATGTGGAGAAAACAAGGGAGCTTGCAGAACATATCTATGCACAGGAAGTGGATGGAAATCAGGATGTTGCATTAGCAATGGTTGATGCACAGGCAGAAATCGATGCACTTCCGGATAGCATGGTCGGAATATCTGAAATGCAGGAGTATGGCTATACATGGAATGAAATGCTTCCGCTGACGCAGGAGAGGGCATTGGAACTATTTGACCATGACTTGCCGGTGTATCTTTTGCATACGGATGGTTCCGAGAGTACTGTAGCTGATAGAAAACAGATTTTTGAGCATGATGGAATGTGCGGAATAGAAAAAGGGGACTGGCAGAATGAACGGAAACTTCTCATGATGCAGGAAGAACTTACAGAGAGTAATTCCAACAGGGAAGCACAGCTTTTATATGGAAACACCGATAAATATGGAATTTTCCAGTTAAAGGATGATCCGGAACTGGATAAGTTACGTTTTGAGGGAACGGAACGCCTGAAGCGTATGGGAATAACCAAAGACAATTTTGATGCGGTATTGCCGGAAAATTATAAACTGGTGTATCTGGGCGAACTGTCAGAATTGCAGGGACAGACGCAATCGGAAACACTGGAAGCAATCTATACAAAGTTCAATATTGACCATCCGGTAGATTACAAGGCACATTCCCTGTCGGTCAGCGATATTGTGGTATTACATGAGAACGGGGAAAACAGCGCACACTTTGTAGATTCTTTTGGATTTACAGAACTGCCGAAGTTCATGCTGACACTGGAGGGCAAGGAAAATGAGATAGAGACAGAGCTTGCGGTTCATATCGCAGACCGTTATATCCTGATGCACGAATGCGAGGAGGGTTATGATTATTCCATTCTGGATGAACAGTACCATTTGCTGGATGGCGGTGTCTACGATAACCCGGATATTACCATTCGCAGGGCAATGGATATGGTGATTGCAGATTTGAAAGAACCGAGATTTTCAGCAGTGACCGAGCAGTATTACCGGGATGAGTATTTACAGGGAGAAGTGTATGCAGGTTCGGAAGCAGAGATTGTTGATTTTGAGGAACTTTCGGAGAAAGCCGAGGAAGTGGAACAGGCAGATTTGGAAGCAAAGCAGGCAGAATTTAGAGAGAACAATCCGGATGTGGTTGCAGATTTCCGGGCAAAGACAGAAGAATTGTTTCATAGTCTGGACGGACAGAGTGCGGACGATATAGAAAAAACGGTATATGCCTATGTACAGTCGCAGATTGACGAGTACGGTCTGGATGCAGAGATTGTGGATGTAGTGGTAGCCGGGAGCCGATGCAGAGGTATTGAGCAGGAAAATTCGGATTTGGATGTGGTTGTGGAATACACAGGCTCCACCAGAGAAGATGACCTTTTTAATATGCTCCATGAGGACAGCATTTATATTGCAGGCATACAGGTAGATATTAACCCGATTACAGAGGGCAGAACAGGAACATTGGAGACTTATCTGCCAAAAGTGGAAACCTATCTGCAGGAGAAGGCACAGCAGGAGCAGGTCAATACACAGCTTGTAACACAAGGGCGGGAACAGGAACCGACAGAGCAGACGGAACTGGCAAATGAACCTGTTATTGAGCCGGAGACCGTCCATGTGACATTTACAGTGGCAGAATGTGGCGAATTTCACAATATGGGAGAATATCATGAGGGGATAGAAACGATTGAGGAAGCCATTCAGATTTATCAAGCCATTGATCCGTCCCGGATGAACGGTATCCCTTCGCTTGGTGTGAATATGCACATCGAGGGAACAGAAGAATGGGAAGATGAGCAGGTGGACATTTTGAGTGGAAAATGTATTGATGTTGATTTCCTGAATTACACACCGGAGCTTCGGGACACTCCGAAAGTGCAGGATGCACTAAAGAAATTGATTGTAGCTTTCCCGGAGAAAGAGGTCAATGACCGGGAAACAAAAGAGCAGAAAATACAGGCACTTGCGGCAGAACTTGATCAGTTATCTTATGAGATTGATACATATGGATATAGAGATTCAGTATCCGACAGAGAATCACAGATACAAATGATTGCTGATGATATAAGAACTGGAAATGTGAAACCGCTAAGTATTTTCTTGCAGGCATCTATTGATGAAGGGATAGACGAGGATAGTGAGAAAAGGGCAAAGGAACTGCTTGTGAAATTGGCAGAGTACAAGCCGCTTGCTAAGATCGAGGAACTGGAGGAGCAGAATTATAACATGATTGATAATGTGCTTAACAATGGTGTGGAGAAATTCAATCGTGAAGAAGAAAAGAAAGAACAGCAGGAAAAGCCAGAAGCACGTTCTTCCTTAAAGGAGAGATTGGCAGCCAAGCAGAAGGAAGCGGCACAGGGAAACAATAAGGATACGAAGGAACTGGAAAAATCAAAAAATATACATAGGGAGATATAAGAATATGGACAATCTATTTACGATAGAAGAAACAAATCTGCTCTGCATATTCCAGAGCGATAGTAAAGAAAAGGTCATAGAAGAAATTCACAAGTCAATGAAGCACATTGACGATGATGAACTTGTCAAGTTGTCGGTGCGTGTGATAGAAAAACTGAGTTGTATGAGCGATGAAGAGTTTTCAGGAATTGACATAGAATTTGTAGAATAATATAATGGGTATGTGCCGTCAATGCTGGTGGTGCATACCCATTTTTTTAAAATAGATTATTGCTAATTTAACTAATATATGCTAATATAATTATAGACCGTAGGAAGGCAGGGGTAATGCCCGAATCCAAATATTCCATTGGCGGGATTAAGAATGGTATATCCATTCTTTTTTTTTACTATGAAAGAGGGTGCATTGAATGCCAAATACAGAGTTGCCAATAGATTTGGAAACACAGGTTGTGTTAATGAAAAAATATGTAAATTTTCGCCAGAGAAAAAAGATGAGGGATTTCCTTGGATATGCAGGATATTTTAGGGCAAGTCGTTATGGAAAGTATCTCTTGACACAAGTTAATGTGTTCGGAAGTAAGGCTGACTCAAAGGTTTTCTTTGCCCTTTATGATTTTGATGTGCAATTAAGATTACTACTATTCAAGTATTGTAAAAAGGCAGAAGTTCGTTTTAAGAGTGCTATAGCTAATGCGGTTTCACTAAAGACGGGAGATGCAGGTTTTTATCTGGATAAGCAATATTATACACCAACCAAAAGTGAGAAGGATAAAAAAACCAGAAATAGAAATGTTTCATTCTTTCATACAAAATTTTTTGCAGGGTTGATAAATGATGAAGAAAAGTTGAGAAGGGATGTTGTGAAACACCCTGAACTGAAAGAATATCGAAAAGGTGGAACCCGTCAAAATAATGTATTGCCTGTATGGGCGGCATTTTCATATTTTGAAATGGGAACAATGGTAATGATTTATTCATACCTGCGAGGTGATCTGAGAAAAGAAGTATTAGATTACACATATTCACATAATAACTATAAAAAAGAAGTAACAAAACAGATGGACACATGGTTGGATGCCGTTAGAAATCTGAGAAATTATTGTGCTCATCATTCTATGGTGGTTGGTATGACTTCTTCTGTGGTAATTCCAGATAACAGGGATAGTGCAGATGTTCTTCCGGATAATACGAATCTTTATTCTCGATTGTATGCATTGAAGAAAATATTGCCACAGGAAGATGCGAATATGTTGGCAACAGAATTAGAAAGGCTTATCTCAAGAACCAAAATTGATGTATATAAGATGAATATACTGCCAGCAGACTGGAAAGATTTATATGACCGAATATTGTTTTTGTAGGGATAATAAATCCGTTTAAGAATATAATAAAAATGACCGTAGGAAGGCGTGGGTAATGCCCGAATCCAAATATTCCATTAGCGGGTAGGCAGCTAAAGAAGAAATAGCTGCCTATTTCATTTTTATAAGCTGTGATTTTTGTTTTTTGTCTGTTGTTCCTGCACCGGATCGGTTTGTGTCCGTCCGAGATATTGATTCAGATTTTCCTGTTTCCGCTTTAAATTTCGAACCTCTATTTCGCAGCTCTTGTAGGTTGCGGTCAGTTCTTTTTTCTGCGTTTCCAATGCCTGATATTCGGCTCGCAGCTTATCCACATTCAATCCTTTTAGCTTGATGCCTGCCTGTTCAAGCACCCGTCTTGCACCGCCATATAGAATGAGCTGGCTTTCGTATCTACGAAAATAAGCGTCCGGGTTCTTGGCTTTTTTGTAGGCGATATGATAGGAACGATTGTCTTTGTACTGCTCGGCATATTTGATGATTTCCGCAAGGTCTTTCATGCGGTGTTCCAGTTCCACAACACTCTGCTTGGCAGACCGTCCGGCTTCGGTTTTTACAGTAATTTTATGCTCTAGATCGGAGAGAGAACCAGCTTCATTATAGCTTTGTGCGGCGATCTTTAGATTCTCGATTGCCGCCCACTGTTGCAGTCCGGGACTGTTCTGGAATTTCTCGTCCGAGGTGTCAATGATCCTGCGGGCGGAGTAGTCCTTTTTCGGGATCACTGCCTTTCGTTCCCGTTTCTTTTCGATGCGTTCCCGGATACGTTCCTTTGTGTATTCTTTCCCTAAAGACCTCGTACTGCCACGGACAAAACGCTCCTTGTCCAGAGGTCGGAAAGAAATATATTTCGCAGCATTTTCTCCAAAAGTTTCCCCTTTGATTTCGTAACCTTTTGCCCGCATTAGAAGCAGAAATTCTTCGTAAGAGGAAGCCGATTTGATACAAAAATTGATGTCCCGTCTGAGCTGTGTTTTCCAGGTCGAACCATTCTGATCAGACTGCCATTCCTTGTATTTTTTGCCACGTTCACCGCCGGGAATGATGACAGAAAGATGGTGTTCTTTGCACAGCTCATCACTCAGGTGGCGGATGCGGTGGTAGGTCTGTGTGCAGTCATGGTATTTGTTATATTCAATATTGTCAGCCGCACAAAAGATGATATGGTTGTGTATATGCCCCTTATCAATATGCGTGGTGACAACATACGAATATTTTCCCTCTAAAACCTTGTCTGCAAGCTCTTTTCCGATGTGGTGCGCTTCCTCATAACCGACCTCGCCCGGAGCAAAAGCCTGTATCAGATGGTAGGCTTTGTTGGGACTGTTTTCCCTGCAATGGTCAAGCGTATATTTAAAGTCAATCGCCGCAGTTTCGGGCGCACACGCATAAGACGAAACATAGATTTGTTCATCGGTTTTGTCCGGGTTGCAGATATATTCTATGGCTTTATCAACGGTTGCTTTGATAGCATGGATTTTTGTGTATGCCATACCTCATTCATCAACTCCTTTACTTCGTTTATATCCTCTTGATAAATGTTTCCGGTGCTATTTACCCTCTTTGCGATCTGGTTTAAATTGGAGCTGATACGTCCCAGTTCCGTATTGTAATTTCGCAGGTAACTGTAATCGACATCATACACATATCCATATAAGATCAGCTTGCGCAGGAAAGCAGACATACTCTTCATGCCGGATGCTTTGAATTTGGTGTTGAGGATGTACTGCTCATCATCGCTGAGATAAAATTGCACCGGATTGGTGCGGTTTCGCTTTGCCATTTTTGCCACTTCCTTTCTGATTTTGGGTACAAAAAAACTGCTGTAAAATGTTCGATTTTTACAACAGTTCGTTTCAAGTTTTGTTCAGTTTTGGCACAATCACCCACAGCAAATTGTAGCAAAAGCGGCAGGAAAGGTCAAGGTATTCCACAGGAAAATCGAAGAAAAAATAAAAGAGGGTTAGGGATACTTCCCTATGGAAATTCACACGCATATACGATAGGAAAGTGTGGGGAATTTCGCCTGTGTCATGACACAGGCAGTGCTTGCTAAGGTTGTTTTGGGCACTCCTGGAGGGTGTGCCATAGAAAGAGTTATGAAAACTCAGTTTAGCTTAAATGCGTTTCACTCCATTCTTTCATTTGTTCTAAAATGGGAATAAAACTTTCTGATAACTCAGTAAGCGTATATTCTACTCTGGGTGGGATTTCTTGATAGATCTGTCTGTTAATCCAACCGTCGTTTTCAAGTTCTCTTAATTGTTTGGTAAGTGTCGATTTTGTGATTTCATTTCCAATTCTTCTTTGGAGTTCACCAAAGCGTTGAACTTTGTATACTGAAATGTACCATACAATGAGAATTTTCCATTTACCGCCTAAGATGGATTGAAGTTTCGTCATAGGTACACAACTCGCCATAAGACTTTGACTACGAGAAAATTTATTATCAGCCATGTTAGAACCTCCTTCTGTGTTTAAGTTAAATTATATGTTATTACAGTTTGAATGGCAATATGGTGTCTTTTTTTGTACCAGTATCAAAAAATATATTAGGTGTAAAAAATTGGAATAAGGCAATAAAAAGACAGTACTTGTTAAAAGAAATTATTCAAATTAGACTATGAACAAACGGAGATGATAGGAATGATAAAAGAAGTAAAAATTTCTGTTATTGGAATTCAGAACTTTGGGTATGAACCAGAAGAAGTTATTACAACTAATACTACTGGAAAATATTGTTATGAAAAGAAAAATCATAGAATTGAATATGTTGAGATTGATGAGTATGGGAATACTACAAAAAATTTTGTCAGGATTTCGGAAGAAAGGATACAAATAGAAAAGAGTGGTTCCGTTTTTGGGATTTTTAGATTTGTACCGTATAAAAAAACAAGAGCAGATTATAAATCTTATTTTGGAAGGATAATTTTTGAAGTCGCAACGGATGATTATCATTTGAATGTCCAAGATGATTATTTAAGGGTACAACTTAGATATAGATTATTTACAAATAAAAAGTTGTTTTCAACGAATGTAATAACTATTACTGTTAGATGTCAAAAATAAATTTACTAAAGAATGGAGGAAAGAAAAATTGAAAAAATTATTCACATCGGAGTCTGTAACAGAAGGGCATCCCGATAAGCTTTGTGATCAGATTGCAGACGCTATATTGGATGCAATTATTCGAAAAAAACCTGATGCAAGAGTTGCATGTGAGGTGTCGGCAACAACGGGAATTATATCGGTTATGGGCGAAGTTTCAAGTGGTGCGTTGGATGGAATTGATGTTGAAAAGATTGTTCGAGATACAATTCGGCAAATTGGATATAGTGACTATCGTTTTGGATTTGATGCAGATATGATTGCCGTTGTTACATCGATTCATATTCAATCACCGGATATAGCACGAGGTGTAACAAATGCATTAGAAACTAGAAACAGTAAGGTGCAGGAACTTGGAGCTGGAGATCAAGGAATGGTGTTTGGGTATGCAACTGATGAAACAGATGAATTTCTGCCTATGCCAATATATTTAGCACATGCTTTAACAAAAAAATTATCATTATTGAGGAAAAGTGGTAGTATCCAATACCTTGGTCCTGATGGAAAAGCACAAGTAACAGTTGAATATGAAAATGACAGACCAAAGCGTGTTGATAGCATAGTTATTTCAACGCAACATCTTCCTGAAATTGATCAGGAAACAATTAAAAAAGATATGATGGAGCAAGTTATCCAAAAAGTTATTCCTGAACAACTTATAGATAAAAATACACAATTTTTTGTTAATCCCACGGGGCGATTTGTTGTTGGCGGACCCCAGGGAGATACAGGACTTACAGGGAGAAAAATTATAGTAGATACTTATGGTGGATTTGCAAGGCATGGTGGAGGTGCTTTTTCAGGAAAAGATCCGACAAAGGTGGATCGTAGTGCTGCTTATGCAGCGAGGTATGTTGCAAAAAATTTGGTTGCTGCCGGTGTAGCACATCGCTGTGAAGTACAGATTGCATATGCGATTGGAGTAGCAACTCCGGTTTCTATTTCAGTAGATACATTTGGAACAGGTGTAATTGAAGATGAGAAGATATTGGAATTGATAAATGATTTTTTTGATTTAAGACCGACATCTATTATTAATGGATTAGGGTTAAGGAAACCAATCTATAAAGCGACTGCTACATATGGGCATTTCGGAAGAAAAGATTTACAACTTCCATGGGAATGGTTGGATAAAGTGGCAGCAATTAAAAATAAAATAAAAAGCTAAATTAACGAAAGGAGAATATATTTTATGCATTACACAGGAACAATTTGGAGACCACCTTATGAGGCGTGCAGTGCTTTGGTTCAGGTAACGGCTGGCTGCACTCATCATAAATGTAAATTCTGTACTCTCTATGAGGATGTACCATTTAAATTTCGTATGTCCCCATTATCCGAGGTGGAGGAAGATTTGAAGGAAATCAGTCGTTATCACAGGAATGCAAAAAGAGTTTTCTTTACTGGGGCAAACCCGTTTGTTCTGAGTTTTGATAAGTTGAAAACTCTGGCAGAATTGGTAAAGAAGTATTATCCAAATGTGCAGTCAATTGGCTGTTTTGCCCGTATTACTGATATTATACCGAAAACCACAGAACAGCTTAGGGAGCTTAGACAACTTGGATATAACAGTATTACTATTGGTGCAGAAGCAGGTGATGAAGAAGCATTGTTTTTTATGCACAAAGGTTTTGGAACAGAGGAGATTATTGCAGAGAGCAAAAGACTGGACGAGGTCGGTATGGACTATAATTTCTTCTATCTCGCTGGAATCTATGGTTCTGGTCGAGGTGAAATTGGAGCAAAGAATACCGCAAAAGTATTTAATCAGGTTCATCCAAAGATCATAGTATCCTCTATGCTGACAATCTATCCTACCTCGGAGTTGTATCAGGAAATTCAGAATGGAAATTGGGCAGAGGAAACAGAAATTGAAAAACTGTATGAGTTAAAGACCTTGATTGAAAATCTTAATATCGAAACTTATTTTGCAACAATGGGCGCATCAAACTGCATCAATGTGGAGGGGCATTTGCCGAAGGATAAGGCAAAGATGACAAAATGGCTGGATGAGGTTATTGCTTCTGTAGACGAAAAGGAACTTAGAAGATATCGTGAAAATTTGCGGCATCTGTAAGGAGGAATAAGCAATGATACAGGATATTTTTCCTAGCCGCTTATGAAATGATAGAAGCATTACGGATTCATGAGAAAGGAGGGCTGAAATGAATACATATTGTATTGCAACTATAGTAAATCATGAGGAAATTACATCCGGGATATGGAAAATGGAACTGGAGGCATCAGAGATTGCCCAGACAGCAAGACCGGGGCAATTTATTCAGTTATATCCATGGGATGAAAGAAATATGTTGGCACGTCCTATTAGTTTGTCCTCTATCTCCGAGAAAAGTGTAACTATTGTATATCGGGTTGTAGGAAAAGGTACAAGGCAGCTTTCAAAGTTGCAGAATAATGACCGAATCCGAGTTATGGGACCATTGGGAAATGGATTTGCACTACCCGATAAGACTGAAAAAAGCATTGTTGTTGGAGGCGGTTTGGGAATTCCACCACTTTTAGAGTTGTCAAAAAAACTTGGTGGAAATACAGAAATTTTTCTTGGTTATCAGGACATCCCATTTATGACAGAAGATTTTCAAAGATTAGGTTTAGATGTTCATATTGCAAGCCAGTCGGGAAATTATGGTTCGCATGGAACTGTTCTGGATTTATTGAAAAAAATTGCTCCGTCAGCAGGAATGATATTTGCCTGTGGTCCAAGACCAATGCTTAGGTCTGTTTCAGAATGGGCAAAAGAACTCAGTATTCCGATTCAAGTTTCTATGGAAGAAAGGATGGCATGTGGTATTGGTGCCTGTCTTGGATGTGGGATAAAAATACAAAAGCAGGGAGACTCTGATTGGAAATATATGAGAGTATGCAAAGATGGTCCTGTTTTTTCCGGAGAGGAGGTTGTTTGGAATGAATAGAGACATGGAGACTACGATCGCAGGCGTGAGATTAAAAAATCCGGTGACAACAGCATCTGGAACTTTTGGATCGGGTCGAGAATATGGAGACTTGATTGACCTCAACCATTTGGGAGCGATTACAGTTAAAGGTGTTTCTGATGAGGCTTGGAAAGGAAATCCCGTTCCCCGGATTGCAGAAACATCAAATGGACTATTAAATTCCGTTGGTTTACAGAATGCGGGAGCGAAACATTTTATAGAAAATGATATTCCATTTCTAAGGCAATATGACACAAAGATAATTGTCAATATTTGTGGACATACTTTAGCACAGTATTGTTCAGTTGCAGAGAGATTTGTGGATTGTGATATTGATTTGCTGGAACTAAACATTTCATGCCCAAATGTGGAAGAGGGCGGATTGAATTTTGGTACAGATCCTCATGTTGTAGAACGAGTAGTGAGTGCTGTACGTCATTACGCAAAACAGCCATTGATTGTAAAACTTTCACCAGAAGTCAGTGATATAACAGAAATTGCGAAAGCTGCTGTTTCTGGTGGAGCAGATGCCATTTCCCTAATTAACACAATAAAGGGAATGAAAATAGATATCCGTAAACGAAAAGCTGTGCTTGCAAATAAAATTGGAGGATATTCTGGTCCAGGTATTATGCCAGTGGCACTGCGCATGGTTTATGAAGTCTGCAAGTGCGTTAATGTACCTGTAATTGGTATGGGTGGTATTTCAACATATGAAGATGCTCTTGAATTTATTATGGCAGGAGCAACGGCTGTTGCTGTAGGAACGGCAAATTTTTATAATCCGTATGCAATAATAGAAATAATAGATGGAATTGGAAGATATATGGAAGAAAATCAAATTTCCTCTTTGGAAGAAATCAGAGGATGTATTGATTAGATATAGATTTATGAATTGTGAAAGTGAGAGTAATCCTTTAGGACAGGTGATTGAATGGGAAAGGTATTAGTATTATCATTTTCCGATGAGGAAGAAGAAATTTATCAAAGAATGTTACGGATGATAAGTAACAATAAAAATTTTGAATGGCTTAATATGATTCAGAATAAAAATGTTATTCATAGAGGTGAACTAACTGTAAATTTATCGGAAAGAAGCGTTATTACAGGAAATACGGAAGTTATGCTTACCAATCGAGAATTTGAAATATTCTATCTGTTAGCAAATAGCCCGGGCAGAGTGTTTAGTAAAGAGCAAATATACGATATTGTCTGGGAAGAACCATATTCTGGTGATTACAACATCGTTATGAGCCATATCCGAAACCTTAGAGAGAAGATAGAAGATAACCCAAGCAAGCCAATCTACATTCAAACAGTCTGGGGCGTGGGTTATCGTTTCAACAAAAATTTAAGCAACAGTCTGTAAAAAGATAAAATACAGATTGTTGCTTATTTTTCGTTTTTTACTCCTAAAAGATATTCACATGATACTTGGAAAAATTCAGCAAGGGCAACTACTTCATAATCTGGCACGAAGCGTGTACCTTGTTCGATTCGTAATACGGTCAAATCGCTAAATTCATATCCGGCAAGCTGGAGCTGTTCTGCAAGAGCCTTTTGTGATAGCTGCCGTTCTGTTCGCAATTCTTTTACCCTTTGTCCAACTAGATTTTTGGAATTGCTTTCCTTATTCCAATAAATCTTCACATGATCACCAACTTTCTAAAGATGAAGTGCTATATGATTGATTTTACGGAATAATGTTGATAATATACTTCTAAAGATGAAGTATAAGAAAATAAATTTATTTGATGTAATCTTGGGATTGATAATACTGACTGCAAAATGCAATACTTATATGGAAAGGTGGATACAAAATGAACGAAGTATTTGAAACAGTAGCAGAGGTATTGGAGGAGCTTAGAAGCGAAGCAGAAGAACGAGAGTATTCTGTTCATACAAACGAATCGGAAAATGCAGATAAAGCATTGAAAAAGGCGAATCGGGAATATGAAACGGTGTTGGCTGAGCTTTCAGCAGAGCACAGAGAATTTTTTGAAAATTATATGGATATAGTGGATCACGCTCATTTTCAAGAAGAACAAAGAGCCTACTATCAGGGGATGGTAGATGTAATGCAGATATTTGACGGACTGGGGATTTTAAAGGAAAGAAACAAAGTGAAAGAAGTGCTTATGCATATCAAAAAATAGTTCAAACAGGGTGGATGGCTTACCAGGAAGCTGACCACCCTGTTTTTCTTCAGAATAATTCAGAAATAATCCAGAAAAAATCGAAATCTTTCTGCTATTCTGTTTCATGGGTCTTATATGTACGAAGATAGGCTTCTACCAGTGCAAGAATGGTGGTTATCTGATCGTTTGTACATTCTGAAAGATAAACCAACAGTCTTTGGTAATCCAGATTATCAGTTGGAGCTGCCGGATAAAAGAACGGATCAGCAGAGATGTGTAAAGCTCGAATGAGCTGACCGAGTTTTTCAAGGCTTGGAACATTACCATGATTTTCGATCTCTTTGATATATCTTGATGAAACACCGGATTTTTCGGATAATTCATCATAAGTCAGCTTTTGGTCTAATCTGGCTTTCTTCAGGCGAAAACCCATGTCTTTATCAATTTTCTTAGATTTAGCCATGTCATGCACCTCCGTATATAGTGTATAGTTCACCATTTAAAAAGAAAATGAACTAATAACGCACTATATCAGAGGGATATAATGCACTTGAATAAAATAAGTAACTTTGGATATTGCATATAAAAAAACGCAGTATTCAAAGGTTTTTTCTCATGTTTTTATCCTTTGAATGTGTTTGGGAGAGTTATGGATTCTGAACCGTTGAAAGGATATTTTTGTATTTGGAAAATATTATCCTGCCTATTGCGTGGAAGGATAGGTAAATAGGTCACATTTTAAGTAATGTGGCAAATTCTACAATTGAAAGTGCATTATATACACTCGTAGAATGTGGAGAAAATTTAATATCAGCTATAAACAGCGTCCTGTGGGTATATGTCCATAAGGGCGTTTTTTATATACACAAAAATTTTTTTAAAAATTTTTCAATCCACCCGAACATCTCCCTAGTTTCATTTGGGAGATACACCGGAAGGGAAAAAAGGCAAAAGCCTTGGCATTCGGAACGGGAGGAGGTGAACTCGTATGGGGCAACCTTCTTCTAAGAATGAAATGACTATCCGGCACCAGTTTGACCGGTTATGCCAGATGGCATTAAAAGGCGAAGCTGTAAATTATTACAAACACATGGACTATCGCAGGAAACACGAAGTTACATTCTCTGAACTGTCGGAAAAGGAGTTGAGCAAGTTATTTATTATGGATGAGTATGGAACAGAATATCATCATTTTGAAGTGCATGGCTATGACATTGAAGTAAAAAATACCCTGATTGCTGATGCTTTGAAGGAACTTACAGAAAGAAAAAGGAATGTCATTTTACTTTCGTATTTTATGGAAATGAGCGATGCGGATATTGCAAGAGAAATGAATCTGGTTCGCAGTACCATTCATGAACACAGGACACGCTCACTTGAAATTTTGAAGAAGATCATGGAAGGAATAGCAGATGAAAAAGATGTATAAAAGCAGAAATGAGGAAAATTTGTTGCCTTTCCATATTATAAAGGCAGCATCAGAGGGCGATGTAAGTGCCATCAATGCAGTGTTGAAACACTATGAGGGATACATAATCAAATTGTCTACCAGAAAGTTATATGACGAAAGTGGACAGGTACATTACTGCATTGATGAAACGCTGCGTCGCAGATTGGAAACCAAGCTGATTACAAAAATATTGGCTTTTGAAGTTGCATAGCATCCGATCAGAAAGTTCCCTTTCTATTCATTGATTGGAAATGATGCAGCGTTGTACCTTGCTACGAAAATAAAACACATAGCAAAAAAACTGAACCTTGACAACAAATGTTTTCAACAATTATGAAAGCATCACTATAAAGCAGTCACAGTATTGGCTGCCTGTAGTGAGACATTGATCGTATTTAAGAAAGGCTAGCTTTGAGCTTCCACATGATAACCATGCTTTTCCAATTCCCGTATATAACGAGAAAGCTGTTTTTGTTCACAGTGCTTACGTCTTGTTTCAAAACAGGATTCGTCAAATAGAGTTCCTTGTTTTAACATTGTGTAGATGATGACAAGAAGTTTTCGGGCAAGTGCGACAATCGCTTTTTTGGCTCCTTTTTTCTGTTTGATTCTCCAGTACCATGCCGAAAGATAAGTGTTGCGTTTCCCTGCAATCACCCAGGCAATTTCGCAGAGCATACTTTTTATGTAAGGATTGCCTTTTGTGACAGAGGTGCTTTTTCGTTTTCCTGCACTTTCGTTATTACCTGGGCACAGACCGGCCCATGAGCAGATGTGTTCCGCAGTTTTAAACGGCTTCATATCAATACCGATTTCAGCAATAATTGCACAGGAAGCAGTTGTGCTTATTC
>OLNC01000679.1_pt1 | contig 28701 bp, 22 predicted proteins | sample 1672011 | NCBI WGS metagenome assembly OLNC01 (sample SAMEA3136636, study PRJEB25190) | human gut metagenome | biome: human gut; feature: human-associated habitat; material: faeces | place: Austria | collected 2013 | reverse complement strand
AATATACTGAATGTGCATTATGATCCATTTTGTCCATATAATCAGTCCTTTCTATCCTTTCGACTGATTATAGTATACCACATTTCGCGCTACAGAACAAGCGTTCTATTTTCTTTTTTCTGCAACTCATCTCCCACCTGTATAGGAAGGAGAATTCTTGCTAACTTTTGTTAAACTTTTTTAATTTTTCTCTTCATACTTAACCAATTGTTCAATTTTATGATATAGTATTACTACTATCATTTTGAGTTCGTACACTTGGATGAATCTAGCCAATTTGAACGGTGCATTGGCCAGCTTCTCAAAACACAAAATTTGGAAAAGGAGAAATTACTATCATGCGGCAGCTTTCATACACAATTGAACCGGAGGCAGACGGCCTGTCGATAAACGCCTATGCCCGCAATATAGCCGGTCTGTCCCGGGCTTTTTTGCGTTCGGTGAAGTTTCGTGAAAACGGTATTCTGATCAATGGGCAGCGTGTGACCACACGGGGTGTACTTCATGCCGGGGACTCCCTTGTTTTTAATATGCCCAATGACCGCCCTCAAAAGGTTGTGCCTGCTGAGGGACCTGTATCCATTGTTTTTGAAAATGAAGATATCGTGCTTGTGAACAAACCCGCCGGTCTGGTGATCCATCCATGCCACGGTCATTATTCGGATACTCTGCTGAGTTATCTGGCCTGGTATTACCGACTGCTGCCAGAACAGCCGCTGCTCTGTCCCATCGGTCGTCTGGATAAGGATACCAGCGGTCTGATTCTCATAGCAAAGAACAAATACGCCGCCCAACAGTTGGAACGGCAGCGAGCAAATCATACCCTTTCCCGGGTTTATCTGGCTCTGGCAGAAGGCCACTGGACAAACCAGTCCAAATCGGGCCTGATCGACCGGCCTATTGAAAAAGTCCCGGAATGTTTTAACCGCTACCAGGTTGCTGATACCGGACGTCCCTCAAGAACAGAATATGAAGTTTTATCAGAATTTACCTATACAGAAACACCTTTTTCCCTTGTCCGTTTAAAGCTTCAGACCGGACGTACACACCAGATTCGTGTCCACATGGCAAGTCTGTCCCACCCCTTACTGGGAGATTCCATTTACGGACATGAAGGTTTTCTCGGATTTGACCGGGCGGCGCTTCACAGCTTTGAAATCACCTGTCAGCTTCCGGGGCATCAGGACCTTGCTGTTTTTTCCAGTGAAATGCCGGAGGATTTTCAAAAAATGATTGTCGAATCAAAAAAACTTTCCTCCACGCTTATTTGATAATGCAATCATCATCCACGTAAAAAACTCCGGATCCTCACTTCATTCAAGTGAAAATCCGGAGACTTCTTATCTTTTATTCGATTTTTGCAATGTCTCAGATTATATATTCCAAGCCATCTTGAAAATATTTTCTTTCTTATAAGCCCAACTGTGCAAGTAAAATGAATACACCACAGCAGATGAATGGGATGAAGATCTGTGTAACAGCGATATCCCAGTATGCTTCCTTATGTGTCAGTTTACAGATACCAAGCAGTGTAATCTGAGCGCCCTGATGAGGCAGTGTATCAAGTGTACCAGCTGCAATTGCTGCAATTCTATGTACATATGGAAGTGATACCCCCATCTGAAGATATGTATCTTTCAATGCGTTGAAGGCAACACCCATACCACCTGAAGCAGAACCGCAGGCACCGGCACAGATAGCAACTGTAATCATAACGAATACAAGTGGCTGCATGGACATATTCTTCAGTGCTGTTACCAGGTCGTTGAAGCCCTGAGTATTCTGTACAACACCACCGAAACCAACAACGATAGCTGTATTCAGGATAGCAACACCTGAATCTGCTGCACCTTTGTTGAAAACGCCAATCCATGCATTAACACCCTTAATTCTCTTAAACATCAGGATTGTTGCCAGTGCTACACCTGCAAATACAGATGTCTCAACAGGGAATGGGTGCATTGGATTGTTGAATAAAACAAGGATTAAAATAATTGGAAGAATTGCTACGATCACATTCGGAAGATCTTTTTCTTCGTCAGGATTTGGTAATTCTTCAGGTGACAACTGATATTTCAAAGATGGATCGTCAAATACAATACCTTTCTTTGTAAAGCTTCTTGCTCTGACTTCCAACCATACAAAGATTAACGCAAACATAACGATTGCTGTAATCAATGATGGTACAAAAGCTGCTGTTGATGGTGTACCAAGACTATCCATAGCGATAACGTTCTGGATGGATGGTGAACCAGGCGCTGACATGGACCATGTCCAGCATCCGGCTGAAATAGCAGCAGGAATCAGTCTTCTTGTCAGGTTACCTTCTTTAAACAGGTTCAAAGCGATTGGGTAAATTACGAAGAATACAACGAAACCGCTGACACCACCGAAAGTAAGGATACCTGTGATACACATGATAATTGGTGCAACAAATTTGCCGTGGCAAAGTCCTGCGATGGCTCTTGCAATAGATTCTGCGGCACCTGTATACTGATAAACCGCACCAAAAAGAGCACCAACAAAGAATGTTAAGAAATATTTGGTAATGTAATCTGTTGCTGCCGGCATGAAAAGTCCTTTCAGACTATCAAGAATCGGCAAACCGGAACACAAAATAACAAAAATGGTAACAAGCGGAGCCAGAATCAGTGCACTCATCTGTTTGAACGCCAGTACACCGAAAAGGGCAATCGCAATAACTAATACTAAAATGTGAATGTTCATACTCTCTCCTAAAAATAACACTATTCTGTTAAAAATTAAACAATTCTCTTAATTTTAAGTGAGGCGAAATACGACCCACGCATTTCGCCCCGAAAATGTCAAACCTTCTCTTAAACTATGAGAAACACGCTCCGCGAGTTTCTCAAGTTATCGCGGCAGTCGCCAAGGTCTCGTGCAAGCACGGACTTTGGCTCGTTGCTCGCGTAAATTAAACTCAGATCAATCCAATTAGAAATCTGTCAGGTTTGCTTTACGTTTTTCAAGGAATGCTGTCATACCTTCCTTCTTATCATCTGTTGAGAATGATAAACCGAACAGATTTGCTTCAAGTGTAAGACCACTTGCAAGATCTGTATCCATACCTGTGTTGATTGCCTGTTTAGCAAGAGAAACAGCATAGCTGCCCTTGGACATGATCTTCTTAGCCATTGCTTTACATGTATCAAGCAGTTCTTCCTGAGGAACAACCTTGTTAGCAAGACCGATTCTGTAAGCTTCCTGAGCATCGATCTGATCACATGTGAAGATCAGTTCTTTTGCACGACCCTTGCCTACAAGACGTGGGAGACGCTGTGTGCCGCCGAAACCTGGAAGAATACCAAGACCTGTTTCAGGCTGACCAAACTTAGCATTGTCAGATGCTACACGAATGTCGCATGCCATAGAAATCTCGCAGCCACCGCCGAGAGCGTATCCGTTAACTGCTGCGATTGTAACCTGAGGCATTGTTTCAAGCTTTAAGAAAGCTTCTTTAGCAAGAAGACCCATCTTTCTTCCTTCTGCCGGCGTTGCATTCACCATTTCAGAAATATCTGCACCTGCAACGAAAGCCTTTGTGCCTGAACCTGTCAGAATAACAACTCTGATATCTTTGCGTTCTGCAATTTCGCCAAAGCACTGGTCAAGTTCTGCAAGTGTTTCACTGTTTAATGCATTCAGTGACTTTGGTCTGTTGATTGTTACTACTGCTACCTCGTTTTCAACTTCCATTAATAAATTGTTCATAAAGCATCCTCCTAAACTTATGATACATAATTAATTATTGTCACAAACAATTATTGGTACGCTAACTGTTTGTGTATGAGCTTATTATAGTATCTCTTTTTCATTTTGTCTATCCATTTTTGAATGATTTTGTCACAAAAATCACAATCCAATTTTGTGTAAATTGCCAAAATTTGAAAATGATTGAGCTTTTTTCTTTCAATTGAAGTACTTGGTATCAATTTTGTTGCAGCAAACCAACTTTTAAACGCCCCCATTCTGGCGTTTTAAACCTTATAGACATAATAATTGAATAAATTTCTCTGGAATTGCTTGACAATCCGCCAAAACCCATTTAAACTAAAAATAGTTTGTCTGCCAACTATTTCGACAGGCAAAATGCATCGAACTGTTATAAAGCTATAAGAAAAGGAGCAACATGGAATTAAATCAATGTATTAACTATCTGCTCACCACATCTCAGCACAGAGTCTTCCAGGAAGTCAGCAAACGCCTGGAAATATTTGATGTTACACCGATTCAGTACGGTGTACTCTACTGTCTGTGGAAGGGTGACAAAACCACTCCGAAGGAAATTGCATCGGAGTTGAAACTTGAAAATTCAACAATTTCAGGTATTCTCGATCGTATGGAGAAGAAGGATCTGTTAAAGCGTCAGGTCAGTACAGAAGACCGCCGCTACATAGAAGTTGTCCTGACAGAGAAGGGTGCAGCCCTCGAGGAACCGGTTCTTGAGACCATCGACACTGCGAACGCTGATATTCTCGCTGATATTCCGGAAGAAGAACAGCAGATACTGAAGAGGAATCTCAGACTGCTGGCAGGACTGGAAGAGGATTAGAAATTTCAGCCGTTATAATAAACCCGCTGTAAAACCTCCAATATAGGTTTTACAGCGGGTTTTCTCTGTACTAGAATGCCATAAAAGTTTGACACTTGTTGAGCCGTTCTATAACTCACTAGTTTTTCACCAACTCCACCGTATACGGTTCTGATACAAATTCATAATCCGCACCGACAAATTTTCTCGTTTCTGCATCCCATTTATCTGTCTTTTTCTCCATGGCAAATGTCACTGTTGATGCATTTTCATCCCACACCAGTTTGTAATCCCGGTTTTCCTGTCCATCCAATGAACCATTGCTACCATCATAAATAGTGAACCTCTGATGATATGGAATCGTTGAATCATCGATATTATAATCTTTTGACCGACCGTACATCAGATAATAATTTCCCAGGTCATCCCATGCCACAATTCGCATAAAATCTAATTTAGTGTAACCATCCTCCTCATAGACAGAATCACTACCTTTCTTCTCCTCAACAGTTGCATCAATTTTCGGAGAAGAAAGGTAGTGATACTGTTTGGTGTCAGCGCATATCGGTTCAGCGTTATCTTTTCTTCTTGATTCTCGGCTTCAATAGAAATATCCTGCCATTCAAGTTCTGCTTCATACGCATCCGCTTTTGCTTCATATGTGTATTTCCAACTGCCCTCCAAAGTATGATCACTCATGTTTAAACCATTAAAACAGAATTGAATGGTGTGGTCTTCGCCTTCAGTCAATTGATATATCAAAAATCCTATATGCATCTTATTTTCTTCAAATGACACATTTTGTCCAATAACAAAGGCCTCTGCCTGTGAAATAACATAATTAAAATCATCATCTAATACGTTGATACCGTCCACATAAACTTCCGTATGATCAAAAAACCGGTCTCCTATGGCATTTCTTCCTTCTGTTATGGCCCACTGCTCCATTTCCTTCTGCATCTCACTGATATCACCGTCAAAAGTAAATGTACAGTCAAATGTCAGGCTATCCTCCTGCATTCTGACCTCAGTCATACGAATATCCACACCATCTATCGCATTTTCTGCTGTATTGTCCGCTGCTGCTTCAGAATCTGTACTGTCCAGCTTTTCTCTGTAATCGAACTGTGTATTTTTATACAAATATTCCTTCACCGCCGCCCCTGCTGTAAATCCAACGGCACAAATCACTGCCATGCAGGCCGCAGCTGTCAGCAGTTTTTTGGCCTTTCGATCTTTTTTTGCCTGTTCCTGTCGATTTTTATGGCCTTCGCTTTCTATATTCCGTCCACCTTCTACTTGCTGCGCCTTCTCATTATCTTGATACTTTTTCTGCTCATCACATGATTGCTCTTCCTGCTCTTCTTCTGAATCCAGCAGTATTCTGTTATAAACTCTGCGTTTTTCAATATCTGTCATTTCCAGCCGTTCATTTTCAGAAAGGATATCTTCATTATCTTCAGCCTGATTCAGCAAATCATAAATATTCTTCATATGCTTCCTCCTAACCATCTGTTACTTTTCTTCAATTTCTTTTTTCCACGGGATACTCTGCTGTAGACTCTGTCCACAGGCATATTCATCTCCTGACCGACATCCTCATAGCTTTTTTCGTGCCAGAAAAGCGCGGTGAAAATCTGCCTGTCTTCCTCCGACAAAACCTCCAGCAGCTTTTGGAATTCCAGCATTTCTTCCTCATCAAATAGCTGACTTTTGACATCCGGATCCCCAACAGGCTCCACATCATCCAGACTGACATAATCATGATATTTGATATCCCGTATATGACTCAGCACCTGATATTTTGCAACGGCTGTCAGCCATGTGCGGAAAGATGCCTTTTCCCCGGTATATCTGTCCACATTTCTCCAGACAGCAAGGAAAATATCATTCATACACTCCTCCTGCTTATCCGGATATTTCGCCATCATTTTATGTACAATGGATTTCACAATCCATCCGTCGTGTTCAATAAAAAAGTAAAGTGCTTTTTCATTTTTCGCCTGCAGACCGGCAACATAGTTGTTCTCACTGATATTCATGGCGGCCTCCCTTCAAAAAAATGTACATATATGCATATATTTTTATCGTACGCGTTCAGATACAGCATCTGTTCCGGTCGTTCATCCGTGACTCACGCAATACTTATCTCTGAACACTTATATATTATCAAAAGTACTCTCTGTTCTGACAGTTTTCATCAATAAATTTTTTGAAAAAAAAGCCTTCAATTCCCATATATAATGGTTCTTGAAAGCTTTTATCCACTCATTCAATCAGATTTTCTCAATCACAACCCCGTGGGCAATTCCCGGTACACTCTGTCCTTCATTAAAGCTCACCGTTGACAACAATGCGCCTGTGGGTACAAATAGTATTCTCTGCCATTCTCCCCGATTTATTTTCGGCAGCAGATAGGCCGCCAGTGTTACTGCACTGCATCCGCAGCCGCTGCCTCCCGCATGGGTATCCTGGCTCTCCGGGTCAAAGATCAGCATACCGCAGTCCAAATGCCTGTCACTGATATCATAGCCATGTTCAGCCACCAGTTTCAGAAGAATCTGCTGTCCAACTTTCCCCAAATCTCCGGTGATAATAGCATCATAATCTGTGGGCTGCCTGTTAAAATCCTTTAAATGCTGACAAATGGTATCACAGGCCGCCGGTGCCATGCAAGCCCCCATATTCATAGAATCTTTCACACCAAAATCAATGATGCGTCCGGGAGTTCCGCCGGTGATTTTCGCCATAGCTTTACCTTTTTTATCTTCTGCTGCCACGATCACGGCTCCACTGCCTACAACGGTCCAAGTGGCGGATAACGGCCTCTGATTGCCATAGGGCAAAGGAAAGCGGAACTGTTTTTCAGCTCCTGCAAAATGACTGGATGTCACTGCCAGCGCATAATTGCCTGCACCGCCGCACAGGGCCATGGATGCCAGAAGCAGGGATTCTCCAATGGTGGAACAGGCCCCATACACACCGAAAACCGGCCGTTCCAGCTCCATCAGTCCAAAAGATGTAGCAATCAGCTGCCCCAACAGATCTCCGGCAAAAAGAAAATCCAGTTGTTCTTTGGATAAACCGGCCTTTTTAATCGCTTTCTCTGCCGCCATCAGCTGCATGGTACTCTCTGCCTGCTCCCATGTCTCCATGCCAAACTTCGGGTCTTTCTCCACATGGTCAAAATACTGCCCAAGAGGCCCCTGTCCCTCTTTCTCCCCTACAACAGAAGAAGCCGCCAGAATCACCGGCGACTTCTCAAAAATCATTGAATTATTGCCAACTTTCTGAATCATACATAAGCCTCCACGTAGAATGTGTCTTTTGTATCAGTATGCTTCAAAAAGTAAATATTATTCCTGACAACAAACTCTGCCTGTAATTGTAAAACCTCCACTGCTGTGGTATGATAATTACATTGAAACCATCATCGAATTCGATTATTTTTTCAGAAAGGAGCTGGCATGATGCAAACATTCAATATTCCTGTTGGTATTTCTGACTTTTCAGAAATCCGTCAAAACGGATATTACTACGTTGATAAAACCGGCCTGATTGCCGAATTATTAAACAACTCTGCTGCAAAAGTCACCCTCATTACAAGGCCCCGCCGCTTTGGCAAAACCCTTGGCATGAGCATGCTGGCTGCTTTCTTCGATATTCATAAAAACAGTGACACTTTATTTGAAGGACTTGAAATTTCCAAAGATACTGCGTCCTGCCAGAAATGGATGAATCAATATCCCACACTCTTTCTGACTTTCAAAGATGTGGATGGGCTGAATTTTGATGACGCATACGGTCAGCTTGCTGCCCAGATTGCTGATTTATACAAAGAACATGCATATTTGCTTGATTGTCCGATTATAGACAGCGATGATAAACAGATTTTTCTTGAATTGAAAGCAGGCACTGCCGGCAAAATTCACCTCAGCCGTTCTCTGATTCTGCTGATGCGCATGATGAAAACGTATTATCACAAACCGGTTATTCTTTTACTGGACGAATACGATGTTCCACTTGCAAAAGCCAGCACCCATGGGTATTATACCGAAATGCTCAGCCTGATTAAAACGCTTCTGAGCACCGCACTCAAAGATAACCCCAATCTCTGCTTTTCTGTGATTACCGGTTGCCTCAAAATTGCAAAGGAAAGCATTTTTACAGGCACTAATAATTTTGTATCCGACACCATCAGTCATTCCCGCCTGAATGAATATTTCGGTTTTACTGAAAATGATGTCAATACGCTTCTCAAAAAAGTACATGCAGAAATACATGCTTCACAGGTAAAATACTGGTACGACGGGTACCGTTTCGGAGATTTTGACGTCTACTGTCCATGGGATGTGATGAATTACCTCCGAGATTTGCAGATAAATCCTCAAGCTCAACCTTCAAGTTATTGGAAAAACACCAGTGATAATGCCATTATCCGTTCTTTTATTGATTATGCAGGCAATACCATCACCAAAAAGCTTGAAAAACTGCTCTCCGGTGAATACATTCTTCAGCACATCGATGAAAATCTGACTTATGATTATCTCCATTCTTCCGAAGATAATCTGTGGAGTATTCTTTACCTGACCGGTTATCTGACCAGAGCCGATAACGTACAGCTTTCCGCCACTCAGACGGACAGTGTCTATGCGCTGAAAATTCCAAACACTGAAATTCGTGAAATCTTTGAGACTACCGTTATCAAATGGTTTGACGACAGTGCCCGAACCTGGAACAGACAGGCATTGTTTCAGGCTGTCTGGAATACAGACTGTTCCCGAATCACTGATGAAATGACCAAACTTCTGCGAAAAACCATCAGTTACCATGATTATCTCGAAGATTATTACCACGCTTTTCTGGCAGGTATCTTTGCAGGAGCCGGTTATATCGTTGAATCCAATAAGGAACATGGTGAAGGCCGCAGTGATGTTGTGGTCTATGATACTGAAAACAGCCGCGTTGCCGTCTTCGAAGCAAAGTACTCAAAATCTCTTGAGCAGATGGAATCAGATTGTGACGCTGCTCTGCAGCAGATTGAAGAGAAAATGTATGCCAAAGAATATGAAGATGAGTATGACCAGATTCTATGCTATGGTATTGCTTTTTTCAAAAAGCGCTGTCTGGTTCAGGCTGTAAAAAATGACTAGAAAATAGAATTTTAAACACCAACTAACTTGACGAATACTTAAAACAAAAATATCCTGAATAAGCATATCAAAGTCATCTGAAAATGATTTTGCTTATCAGGATATTTATTTGACAACTGCTTAAAACTCTGTTTTTTATGTCTTATATTTTATTGTTCTACTTGATTTTTCAATTCATCCAGACTAAGCCATGCCTTTTCATTCTTCACAGCTTCTTCTGCTTCATGAAGTTTCATCGTCAATTCTGCATCTGGATATTCTTCTTTATGTTCTAGCACTTGAGGATGCATTTCTTCCCAGATATCGTACCAGTCTAAACAAGACTTATACCATTGTTCTAATACATCATCTACCTGACTTCCGACGCTTTCGGGATATAGATTTTCATCAACAGAAGTTAGTTCTTTGACATCCGATGAACCAACTTCATCATCGCATACCTGCTCTATCCACTTTTCCCACTCATCCTGCTTCGTTTTCTTCACCGAATGATAATAATTCTCCACTTTCTCAGCCGCATCTGCCATAGCTTCTGCTGCCAATCTTAACTGCCAGTCGAGAAAGGCCTGGTCTGTGGACAGTTCATGTCCAAGCAGTGTAGCGCCCTTCGGCACATTTTTCAAGCCCGCAATGAGGGCCTGGTCCTCGGCGCTCATCTGTCCCAGGACAACGGCGGCGTCTTCTTCTGAAACACCGGCAGCCCGGTATTGTTTCATCCGCTCCAGCCGTTCCATATAATGCCTGTATCCAAATGGGTAATAGGATACCTGACCGTTCTCAAAAATCAGCAGCGCATCCGCCACCTGTTCAATGAAATAACGGTCATGGGAAATAAAGAGCATGGTGCCTTTGTAAACTCTAAAGGCAGATTCCAGGGTTTCTCTGGCCGGAATATCCATATGATTGGTAGGCTCGTCCAGCATCAGGAAGTTCGGCCGTTTTTCAAGGATTTCTGCCAGTACGAGCCGGGCTTTCTCACCGCCGGAAAGGTCGCTGACCGTTTTCAGCACATCAGCCCCTTCAAAAAGCCATGCTGCCAGTTCATTCCTGACATCTTTCTCTGGCATGGCAGGAAAAAGGTCATGAAAATGCTCCAGCACTTTCTTGTCAGATGTCAATGCTGCCGACTGCTGATCGAAATATCCCGGTTCTATATGAAGTCCCAGCTGACATTTACCCTTGACAGGTGCCAGAAGTCCCGCTACTGTCTTGAGAAAAGTCGTCTTGCCGGCACCGTTTGGCCCGATAATGCCGATCCTCTGTCCCCGTCGGATGCGCAATGAAAGTTCTGCAATAGCCTTGCCGTCGTAACCAATCTTCAATTCTTCTGCCTCAGCTACCCATTTGCCACCCATCACCGCAGGTACCAGTTCCCCGGTAAAAATATGTTCTGCCAGTGTCGGCGGAGTCGGCAATTTTTCCATGCGCTCTATCAATTTTTTCTTAGAACGGGCAAAGGCTGCCTTTTTCGGTTTGTGCTTGAAACGCTCGATCAGCTGATTCAGCCGTTCCAATTCTGCCTGCTGCTGCTCGTACTGCTTCTTCCAGATGGCCAGATTCTTTAATTTCTGCTGTCGAAACTGGGTATAATTGCCCACATAGCGTACAAGTTTCTTATCTGTCAGCTCATAGACAATTTCTGCCGTTTCATCAATAAAATATCGGTCATGGGAAACCATGACAACCGCGCCCGAATAATTCTGCAGATAATTTTCCAGCCACCGGACACTCTCCATGTCCAGATGATTCGTTGGCTCATCCAACAACAGGATATCCGGTTTTTCCAGGAGCAGCCGTACCATAGCAATCTTTGTCTGTTCTCCTCCGGAAAAATCCGACAAAAGTTTTTCTTTATCTTCTTTTGCAAAGCCAAAGCCAGTAAAAATCCTGTCATATTCCTGCTCGAATTCGAAGCGCTCCCGGTCCCAGGTATCTCTGGAAGGGCACAGCACCATCATCTCTTCCTGCACCGTATGGGCAGTATTCTCAAAGATCTGCTGTCTCAGCATGCCAATAGTCACATTTCTTGCCAGATAAATGCCCTCACCCTGCCTGCGGTCATCTCTTTCCAGAAACAGCTCCCCGGCAATCAGCCGCAAAAACGTTGTCTTGCCTGAACCATTCGGACCGGTAATGGCGATCCGTTCCCGCCCCTTGATCTCAAAATCAAAATGCTCCAGAAGGTTTTCACCGCCAATAGCCAGTGTGCCGTCCGTAATCCGATACAGCATCTTAAATCTCCACTGTACCCTGCAGGTAATTGATAAACTGCTGTGCCGTACGTCCGGAAATACCGCCGTGACGCATCTCCCACTTATTCGCCTCAGCACAAAGTTCTTCATCTGTCATGGTCAGACCCACGCGGCGTGCCAGTTCAATGACGATTTCATTGAATTCTTTCTTGGATGGCTTGGAATAACTGATCTGAACACCAAAACGATTAACAAGAGACAATTTTTCTTCCATTGTGTCTGAACGATGAAGATCGTTCTCGTACTCCATATCATTCCTGTCATTCCATGTCTCTTTGATCAGATGACGTCTGTTGGATGTGGCATAAATCAGGATATTCTCAGGTTTTGTCTCAACACCGCCTTCAATAACTGCTTTCAGGAACTTGTATTCAATTTCATGCTCTTCAAAAGAAAGGTCATCCATATAAATAATAAAGCGATAATTGCGGTTTTTAATCTGTGCAATAACGTTGGACAGGTCTCTGAACTGATGCTTGTAAATCTCGATCATTCGCAGACCCTGGTCATAATAAGCATTAACAATGGCCTTGATGCTTGTGGATTTACCTGTACCGCTGTCGCCGAAGAGCAGCACATTGTTGGCTTTTCTGCCCTGAACAAAGGCTTCCGTATTATCCACCAGCTTCTTCTTCTGGATTTCATAACCTACCAGGTCATCTAACATCACCGTATCCATATTGTTGATCGGACAGAATTCCACATGATTCTCTGTTCTTGACGCAATACGGAATGCCTTATTCAGACCGAACATACCCACACCGTAAGCTTTGTAAAAATCCGTCACCACGTCAAAAAATTCATCCTCATTCGCTGTTTTCTCCAGCCGTTCACTGAGGGCCTGGACCTTCTCACTAACATTCTTATTGTACATCAATTCTTTCTTACCAATAGCCTTGTACTGTGAGAGCCTTGTAAAGCAATCAATGCCCAGACGTTCTTCAATTTCAGAAAAATCAAAGTCAAACAAAGCCTTAAATGCCTTAAAATCACCTTTGGCAAAAAAGTTGACACTGCCGTCGTTGGCCCCGACTTTCTCACAGGTTAAACTGAAAGGATTCTCATCTGTGATCAGCAGATAGGTCAGATAATTGTGCCAGAGATTCTTATCGAAACCATAATCCGTGGCCACCTGAAGCAGATGTTTCACCTGGGTAAAAATGCGTGTCACCAGTTCATCCCTTGACTGGGTATCCTGATCCATCTGTTTGAAAATATCGCTTAACTGCATTAAAATGCTGTCCTTCGGCATATCGCCGTACATTAACAGCTTTGATACGATTTTATACATTCTTCAGTCCTCCATTTATCTTTGCTATGTCCTGCATCCATGATATATTTTCTTAACATCATTTTTTACAAATGTGTTTATTTATCCGATTATACTCCTATTTCCTATAGTAATTCAAGTCTATCTCTGTTATTTCGACAAATTACAATTCAAAACGCACAAAATTTTCCTGTAACTTCAAACCATCGTGTATTTTTCTCGTTTTAAAGCGTTGAACCCTTAAAGCATCTGTGTTATAATGATGTTACGTTGATTTTTACAATATTTGTATAAAAGATAAATTCAACAAAACGGAGGTTTGACCCATGAATCATGAACAGATGCAGATGGAGTTTGTCCGCAAACTCCCAATCCCACAGGAAATTAAGAAACAATTCCCGATTTCTGAAAAAATCGCCCAACATAAAGCCGAACGCGACGAAGCCATTCGCCGTGTTTTTACAGGCGAATCCGACAAGTTTCTCTTAATTATCGGCCCATGCTCCGCAGACAGTGAAGAGCCTGTTATGGAATACATTCACCGACTGGCAAGGGTTCAGGAGAAAGTTGCTGACAAAATCATTATGATACCGCGTATCTATACCAATAAGCCCCGGACAACAGGCAAAGGCTACAAGGGCATGCTCCACCAGCCGGACCCTGAGAAACAGCCGGATCTTCTGGAAGGCCTGATCGCCATCCGCAAGCTCCACGCAAGAGCCATCGAAGAAACCGGGCTTACCTGTGCCGATGAGATGCTCTACCCTGAGAATCACCGCTACCTCTCTGACCTGCTCAGTTATGTAGCTGTAGGCGCCCGCTCCGTAGAAGACCAGATTCACCGTCTTACAGGCAGTGGTGTCGGCATCCCATGCGGTATGAAGAACCCAATGAGCGGAGATATCTCCGTCATGCTTAATTCCATTGAGGCTGCCCAGAGCCCGCAGATGTTTGTCTACAGAGGCTGGGAAGTCAAAACACCCGGCAATCCACTGGCCCATGCTATTCTCCGCGGTGCTGTCAATGAACACGGCAACAATATCCCGAACTACCATTTTGAGAATCTCAGTCAGCTCTACGACAGCTATGCTGAAAAAGGCCTTGAGAATATGGCCTGCATCATTGACACCAACCACTCCAACTCCAGCAAGCAGTACATGGCACAGATTCGTATCGCCAACGAAGTCATGCACAGCCGCCGTCACTCCGATGACATCAAAAAGCTTGTCAAGGGCTTCATGATTGAGAGCTATCTGGAAGACGGCAATCAGAAGATCGGTGAAGGCGTATTTGGCAAATCCATTACTGACCCTTGCCTTGGCTGGGAAAAAACGGAGGCGCTGATTTACAGTATTGCGGAGCAGTTGTAAAATATAGGGCGGCTGCATCAGTATACAATAAAAAAATTGCAGCTTGTTCTTCAGTACAGGCACGTTTGCACTGCCAACCCCTGGCAACGCTACTAAGGCAGCAAAATACGCTGCCTAAGGAGCGGCCGGTGTTGAAGCACCTGTACTGAAGAACAAGCTGCAATCCTTTTTTGAAGTGTGTTGATGCAGCCGCATGATGTTTTTCAGTGCGATGTTACTTTTCAATCTGAAGCTATACTCGCAATGATGTAAATCAGCAATTAATAAAATGTATTGCTCACAAATGTACATTAAATACTTACCATTCCAACAATGCACCGCACAGGCGTCCGATATGGAAGCATTTCTGGTGTCTGAACATGATAGACAGGCGTTGGAGGTTAAGGTCGGAGTGTTCGACTTCCCGAGCGTAACTATGAGCGGCATCAGCGATTGCCTCAAAGGAAAGCTGACCTTTTTCTGCTGCTTTGGCGCAGACCATGTCTTCGATGAGCATGGTGCTGATGACGGCCAGTTTGACTTTTGAATACGGCATTCCATCATAGACAGCGCCCGCAAAATATACATAAATGAAGTAACTGAGCAGCTGTTCTGCTATTTTGTCCGACATCCGATACTGGTGCAGTGCTTCGTATTGTTTCCTGCCGCCGCCAAATAAAACCTTCTCATAATGTCTGACTTTCTTCGGCCAGTCTGCTGATAAGACTTCCAGTTTATGCAGACAGGCAAACATCTCTTTCATGACATGATAACGGCTGCCCGGCTTTTCCCATCTATCCTTCAGATAAGCACACATCCTGTCTGCCGCCCCTTCTGAAAGATAATGGTCATATATATTCTCCAGTCCAAACAACTGCCCTGCATTGATATTTCTCTGCAAATGATGGCCCATGGACAGCATCTGTATCATTCGCACTGCCATCGGTACGTTTTCATTTTCTATCAGTTTCCAGAAAGCATCCCGGCCGTCTAAAAGCTGTGAAAACAGCAATTCATCAAAATCTCCATAGTCCTCTGAATGCCCTTTTTTCTCATCATAAATGAGATTCCATCTGTCCTGGGACAAAATCATCCGCGCTGCCTCCGGGCATGACAGAGACAATGACAATTCCCTGACATTTTCATATTCTTCTTCATGCCGCGGATACTGTCTGCATGTTTTGCAAAACATCTTCTCTCCGGCTTCCGTATAAATATCGCAGAGATTCTCCTCATTTAGGAAAGCACATCTTCTGTCATACTGCTTAAAACTTTTTCTTTTAAAATTGATCGAGTTTCTCAGCCGGTTGCCGAAGCCACCGGGATAGGCACGATATTTTTCGAGGCTTTTGTCATCAATGACAATCTCCCATCCCGCACAGCACGTATCCGGACATTCTCCGCCGATACATGTAAACTGCCGGTAATAATCCGGATATACATACTCCATTGTCGTCACTCCCTGTTGTCTTTTTATTATTTATTCATTTCGGCCACATTCTATTAAACACAGGATTCCATATCATTTGCTTCAATTCTATATGTTCCTGCCAATACCCAATTCTTATATCGTACATCCATCCACACTGCAAACAGTCAGCCGATCACCATCCACCTTAAACTGCACATTTCGCCCGGCAAAATTAACGCCATACACTCGCTCCGGATCATTCTGATAAGCCGGTCTCGGATCCTGGGCCAGTACCCCCAGCAGTGCTTCTCGTTTATCCGACGGAAAAAGCATCAGAAATTCCGAAGCACATGACACTTTCAGCCTGTAATCCTTGAACTGTCCGCTGAAGCCGCCAAGTGCCTCCGGATGGCAGTCCACATGAGGCAGATAGGGTTTAATATCATAAATTGGCGTGCCGTTCATCATGTCAATACCCGAAACGATGATCACAGGTCCTTCATCTGTCTGAAGCTGAATGTCCTCTATTTTCACAGAAGACATGCCTACCGGATTCGGTCGGAAAGGAGAACGTGTAGCAAAAACACCCGCTTTTTTGTTGCCGCCCAGCCTTGGCGGACGCACCGTCGGTGACCATTTATTCCTGGGTGATTCCGAAAATCCCCACAAAAGCCACAGCCACGAATACCCCTCTATCCCGGAGAGTGCCTCCGGCACACGATATTCCGGCTCAAATATTATCTTCCCGGTCAGTTCAGGAACCAGTCCACTCTGCCTCGGCACACCAAACTTCTCGCCAAAATCCGTATAAATTCTGGCTATAACTTTTAATGTTAAATTGTCCATTTAGATTTTGCTCCTGCTTCTCATACCCTTCAGAACCTGGCTAATCGCACTGCCCTTTAATGGCTTGTAGGGACGTCCCTGCAGCAGAAGCTGCTTAACCTGAATATCCCGGAGATTTTTGACATCTTTCTCATAAGGATTCTCTGATAAAATAACCATATCTGCGATTTTACCAGTTTCCAGGCTGCCTCGTTCTTTTTCATCGAAGGTTGTATAATAACCGTTATACGTGCACATTTTAAGTGCCTCCTGTACGGTCAGGGATTCTTCCGGGACACTATGATTGCAGGCACGATACATCCATTCAATCGGATCCGGGTCGGTACACGGTCCATCCGAACCGGCACTCATCATGATGCCATGTTCCGTAAATGTCCGCAGCGGATTCAGCCGCTGACTTCTCTCGCCAAGAATATCTTCCAGGTATTCATCCGGTTCCTGAGGCCAATCTATAAATGCACTCTGTACCGGCAACAAAATATGATATTTCTCACAGATATCGATGCCTTCTTTCGTCGGCAGGCAGGCATGGATAATGGCATGTCTGTGATCTTCCCGCGGATAATCATCCAAAGCCGCTTTCAAAGCTCTGGTGGCCTGATCAAAAGCCGCATCACCGATTGCATGCATCTCTATCTGCAGTCCGGCACGATTGGCCTTTTTGCAGAATTCTGCCACCTGCGCATCACTGTAGTACAAAACACCTTTGCTGTCGCTGTTCTCATAAGGCACACGAAGCGCTGCGTCCTTTGAACCAAAGCAGCCATCTAACGCAGTGGCAAAACATCCGCCCACTCTCGGCAGATGCCGTTTCTGTACTTTCTTCACATCCATGGTCTGGAAAAAGACACGCATCTGCATACCGTTATTCAGCCCACGTCCAAACCATCTCTCCAAATCCACATCCAGATCTCTGACAAACCCCACCCCACTTACCGTGTGGATCATTCCGATTCCCTTGGAGGCCATATAATCAATGGCTTTCTGCATATTCTTTAACAACTGTGGTACTGAAATCGAATTCGTCACATAATCCGAAATGGCAAAAAAGGCTTCCTGATTCATTTCCCCTGTATCCGCATGGCAACCACGAAGCCCCGACACTTTATCCTTCACCTGCTCATAGAGTTTCGTATTCACAATGCAGGCATGTCCATCATATTTCACCATGAAAACCGGTTTATCCGGACAGACCCGGTCCAGCTCATTTCGGTTGACAAGCCGTCTTTCCTTAACCGAATAGGGTGATGCACCAAAACCGATCAGCATCTTCTGGTCACTTTTCTTTGCAAAATCAGACAGCATCGAAAGAATCTCTTCATTACTGGCAGCATTCATGACATTCAATCCTGCATGAAATGTGGAAAAACTCGCAAAATGAATATGGCTGTCCGTGAAGGCCGGAATCAATGCTTTCTTTCCAAGCCGCTCATGACGAACAGAGATATATCTTTCCGGCAATTCATCTCCTACATATAAAATTCTGCCGCCGTCTTCTACAAGATAACGTGCCACCTGATCATTGGCATCGCACGTCAGAATCGCACCTTCATAAACCTTCATATGAATTCCTCCTGTTCGTAACCATTACTGCTTTTATTTTAGCACGACAAAAGATGCCTGACAACATTCCGCCATCAGACATCTTTTGAAACATACACATTTTAATTATTCGCTTGTTTATTCCATTCAAATCCACCTAAAATCAGGCATCTAAACACTTCTTATAATCCCATCTGAGCAAGAACAATGAAAAGACCACATGTGATAAATGGGATAATAATCTGTGTAATCGCAATATCAAAATAGGCTTCCTTATGTGTCAGCTTGCAGATACCAAGCAATGTAATCTGAGCACCCTGGTGAGGCAGAGTATCCAGTGTACCTGCTGCAATTGTAGCGATACGATGAATGTAAGGTAATTTTGCACCAAGTGCAAGATATGTATCTGTCAGTGCGTTAAACGCAACACCCATACCACCTGAAGCAGAACCGCAGGCACCGGCACAGATAGCAACTGTAATCATAACGAATACAAGTGGAGGCATTGACATACCCTTTAATGCTGTAACAAGATCTGCAAATCCCTGTGTATTCTTAACAACACCACCGAAACCAACAACGATGGCTGTATTCAAAATGGCAACACCGGAGTCTGCTGCACCTTTATTGAAAACTTTCACCCACTGTTCAATACCGCCCTTGACGAATTTGAACATCAGAATAGCTGCTAATGCAACCCCTGCAAATACAGATGGCACAACATCAAGATGAAAGCCATTAAACAGAACAAGAATCAGAATAATAGGAATGAATGCGATTACCCAGTGCGGCAAATCTTCACGTCCCTGAATGTTCAAATCTTCTGCTGACAGCTGTGTCTTTAATCTTGCATCATCAAAATAATAACCATTCTTTGTGAACTTGCGGGCACGATATTCCAGCCATACAAAGATTAACAGGAATTCAATAATGGATACAATCAGAGATGGTACAAATGCAGCTGTTGATAAAGTACCAAGACTCTTGATCGCAATAACATTCTGAATGGACGGAGAACCCGGTGCTGACATGGACCATGTCCAGCAGCCTGCTGAAATTGCAGCCGGAATCAGCCGTCTTGTCAGATTGGATTCCTTGAAAAGGTTCAGTGCAATCGGATAAATAACGAAGAATACAACGAAACCGCTGACACCACCAAAAGTAAGAATACCTGTGATACACATGATAATAGGAGCTACAAACTTACCATGACATAAGCCGCCGATAAATCGTGCAATAGATTCTGCAGCACCTGTAAACTGGTAAACCGCACCAAACAATGCACCGACAAAGAATGTCAGGAAATACTTAGAAACGTAATCTGCTGCCGCCGGCATGAACATATCCTGCAAGCCTTCCATGATCGGAATACCTGAACAGATTAATACGAAAATCGTCACTACCGGAGCAAGAATCAATGCGCTTAACTGCTTAAACGCCAGTAACGCAAAGAGAATAATGGCAATTAATAACACAAGAATACCAAAATTCATAATAGCAATCCCCCTTTTATTTGTCTGATTGTGATCATCCACTCTCTTTTGAATAACCACTTTCCTTATCTCACATAATGCCTGCCCTTCACCTGTGAAATAATTTCTTATACCAACTATTGAGCAAATAATATGCCAACTTTTTAACATGCTGTAAAATGGGGATTTTCAGCCATTTCATCTCTTGTTTTTCTTGCACTTATGTGTTTTTATTTCTAATATCGTGTCATTTTTGACACATAATTTATTTTCACTTTCTTATGTGTACTGATTTTTTTCTCATACACACATCATTTTTGAATTTTTACAGATTCTTTACCGTCTGTAATTGCTTTCTTCTGACAAAAAAATAACAAAGAATATGAACACCACCGGTAATAATCCAGGTAATTGGATAGGAAATATACAGCATCCAAAGACTTCTGTGAATCTGAAACGCAGTAAAAATCCACACAATCCGCAGGCCGCAGGCACCGATCAGAGAAACAATCATTGGCATCAGCGAATAACCGACACCGCGGAGTGCCCCCACCATTGTATCCATAATGCCGCATAAGAAGTAAGTCGTACAGATCACAGCCATCCGATTCTTACCAAACTGAATCACATTGAGATCCGATGAATAAATGGACAGCAGCTTGTCTCCGGCAAGCCATGCACCCACACCGAAAATAAGACCTACAGATATCACCAGTCCCTGACATATAAACAGCACCTTGTGAATTCGTTTTTCCTCGCCGGCGCCATAATTCTGGCTTGTAAAACTCATAGCGGTCTGCTGAAAAGTATTCATGGATATATAAATAAAGTTTTCGATATTCATAGAGGCCGTATTGCCTGCCATGGCCGTGGAACCAAAGGAATTGATGGATGACTGAATCAATACATTGGATAGTGAAAAAACGACACCCTGCATCCCCGCCGGAAGACCGATCTGCATGATCTGACGCAATTTACCTTTTACAATTCCCAGCTGATGCAGATCCAGATGGCAGCATCCCTGGCTTCTCATCAGGCAGCGAATGATCAATGCCGCAGAGATATACTCCGCAATCACCGTTGCCAGTCCGACACCTGCTACACCCAGATGACAAACAATAACAAAAAACAGATTAAAGCAAACATTAATAACCCCTGCCGTCACCAAATAGAACAGCGGCCTTTTCGTATCTCCCACTGCACGAAGGATAGAACTGCCGAAATTATACAGCAGTGTCGCCGGCATGGCCAGAAAATAAATCTTCAGATACAAACTGGACTGATCCAGAACATCATCCGGTGACCCCATCCAGATCAGAAGTGTTCTTGTCACAGTCACGCCAAGAATCAACAGAAAAATACCACTGACCATGCTAAGAGTAATAGCTGTATGTACCGTTTCATTCACTTCATCATCTCTTCCGGCACCATGAAAACGGGCCACAAGAACATTGGCACCCACAGAAAATCCGATAAACAGATTAATCAGCAGATTGATCAATGAACTGGTGGATCCTACTGCTGCCAGAGCTGTCGGACCCACAAACCGCCCAACAACTATAATATCCGCTGCATTAAAAAGCAGCTGTAAAATGCCGGACAACATTAATGGAATTGAAAAACGAATAATTTTTCCAAATAACGGTCCATGGCACATATCTATTTCATAAGACCGACTCATTGATTCACACTCCTTTTTCAGCTTTAAAACGTACAAAAAGCAGCCCACCTCAGGACTGCAATCGTATTATAGACCCGTCTTATGTGAAATACAAGCACTCTTTCAGAAAAGTCATGCTCATAATTGTATACAAAGTGCTAAAAAGCCATTGACATACGCTCTATAAATGTTATAATTCTAATTATTTGAATTATAACATTTTGTTTTATAACTTTTTATAAAGGAGCCATGATTCATGTCCGACTATTCATTTCATTATCTATCCATGGCGATTCATTCCATGGTGCAGAAGAATTTTATGGAGCGTGTGAAGCCATCCGGTCTCACCCTCGGCCAACCGAAAATACTGGATTATCTCAAGGATCACAACGGCGCCAACCAGAAAGAGATTGCCGCCGCCTGTCATATTGAACCAGGTTCTCTCACCTCAGTTTTAAACCGCATGGAAGAAAAAGGACTGATCGAACGTCGTATCTTAGACGGCAACCGAAGAACATTTTATATTTTCATGACAGAAGAAGGGGCTCGCTTAAAAGACGTTGTTGAAGCGAACTTTCTCACGATTGAGGAAAAAGTCTTTAAAGATATTCCAAAAGAAGAACAGGACGCATTTATGCAGACGTTCTCAAAAATATACGAAAATTTAAGTAACAAAGGAGAGACAATAAATGAATAAGTTAAAGCGCTACATCATCTTTCTGGTTGGTCTGTTTGTCAATTCTCTCGGCGTCAGTCTGATCACGAAAGCGAACCTCGGTACTTCACCGATTTCTTCAATTCCTTATGTACTGAGTCTGAATTTTCCACTGACACTCGGTAATTTTACAATTATTTTCAGTATTCTGCTGATCATTCTGCAGTTATTTATTCTCCGTAAGAATTTTAAGCTGGAACATTTGCTGCAGATTCCAATTTCTATTTTATTTGGTTATTTTATCGACCTGACAATGTTACTCTTTTCATTTGTCAACCCGACTGCCTATATTGCCAAACTGATTTATCTGCTGATCGGCTGCGTGATTCTTGGTTTTGGTGTATATATGGAAGTGCTGGCAGATGTGGCAATGCTTCCCGGCGAATCTTTTGTACGCGCCATCGTTCAGACATGGCATCGTGAATTCGGCAGTACCAAAGTCTGTTTTGATGTTTCTATGGCCGTGATTGCTGCTGCGCTTTCCTTTATTCTGGCGCACCGGCTGGATGGTGTCCGTGAAGGTACCGTCATTGCAGCCCTTTTAGTTGGTTTTCTTGCCAGACAATTTGGACGTCTGCTTGCTTTCGTAAAACCAATGTTATTCCCGGAAGATTACAAGACATCCGAAGGAAAGGTCGATCAGACCACACCTGCTTCCAACAATTCTGATTATGTCTCTGTCATTACCATTGGCAGACAGTATGGCAGCGGTGGCAGCGAACTTGGACAGATTCTGGCTGACAAACTTGGTTATGCTTTTTACGATAAGGAAATCATTGAAATGACAGCCGGAACAACCGGATACTCCTCCAATTATGTGGGCGAACATCAGGAATCTCTGACTAACAGTCTGATCTACGACTTGGTCAACCATATGTACGCCTTCCCTGAAACGGAGTCACCAAAAGATAAAATCTTTGATGCCCAGTCCAAAGTTATCAAGGAGATTGCCGAAAAAGGCCATTGCGTCATTGTCGGCCGATGCGCAGACCAGATTTTGAAAGACCGCACTGACTGCCTGAACATCTTCCTGCATGCACCATTAAAGAACCGAATCAAGCGTGTCATGGGCAAAAAGAATTTAACCGAAAAAGATGCCAAGCAACTGATCCTCCGAGAGGAACGCCGCAGGGCAGACAATTACCATTACTACACCCGTCAGATCTGGGGTGCTTCTGCCAACTATCATCTTTCACTGGATACATCCCTTGGATATGATTATGTCCTGGATGTCATCATGCAGACTGCTAAAAAGATGAAATAAGCATCCTTGTATAAATACCCCGAGCAATCACCACCATATGTGGACCGTCCTGTGCAAATCCTTTCAGGCTGGCATAGATAATCTGTGGATTAATGGCCTTACACGCTTCATATGTCAGTCCTAATTTATCCATGGAACCTGGTCCCATATTTTCAACAATGACATCACATTTCGCTGTTAAATCTTTTAACAGCTGAAGGCCTTCTGGTGTTTTTGCATTACATGTAATGGATTTCTTATTCATATTCATTACAACAAATCCATAGCTATCTACAACCGGATTCGCCTGAGAATAACGGCCAAGTTCACCTTTAACCGGTCTTTCCACCTTTAATACTTCTGCCCCCAGCCATGCCAGTGTCTCTGTACAAACTGTACCGGATTCGAATTGCGTCATATCCAAAACTTTATAACCTGTTAATGGTCCTTTACATGCCATGATTACACCTCTCCTCATACAATTCTTCTTCATCTTCGGGTGTAATTGTATAAATTTCACTCTTAAGAGATTCTACTTCATCCTTTGTCCATACCCCATATTCATAACTCATTTCAAGTCCGAAGGGCTTAGATGCGCCGGAACCGCATAAAAGATCGTCATCTTCAATAAAAATTGTACAATTATCCAGAATGTGTGCATGCAATTTAGATCTTCTAAGCAGCATTGGCTCTCCACCTTTCTGTTCAAGTGACTCATTTGCCAATCTGAAAAATTCCACACACAGCGGATACTTACTAATGCGAAGACTTTCTTTCATTCGCTTAACACGTTCGTTCATTGATTAACCTCCCTGTTCTGTAATCTAATTGCATCATACCAATGGTTGCTTTTCTTTTCAATTAAATGTTATTTCTTTGACAATTAATGTGAAATCAACCTAATTCCGCTTAACTGAAATGTGCCTAATGCACAACTGAGTATTTTATTTTCCAATTATTGCAAACCACAGACATTTTTCCTTAAATATGCTATAATGAAGTTTACGATTTGAATCCAATGAATGACCCGTTGAAAGGAGATTTTCCATGGCAATTACGCGAATGACTGTTATCAAAGCCGCTTCCGATGCCGATTACCGAAAAGGCCAGGATATCTTTCTGATAGATAAGCGAATTAGGAATTTTGAGACAGATATCAATACATTAACCCATACACCAATGATTACTGCTACAGTCCTTGATGCCGACGGAACAGAGCATGAAACCCAAGTCTCCATTGACGAAGAGGAAAGCCAGATCATTGGCAGTTTATGTTCCTGCCCTGATTTTTATCAAGCTCAGGGAATATGCTGCCATTGTGTTGCTATCCTTCTCAAATATATTTCGAGACGTCACATTCAGGCAAGTTTTCCAGCTAAAAATCAGAACCGCATCAGCCAAAATTTAATTGAGACATATATTCAACAATCTTCCGGCATTCATTACACCGCTGAATCTTCAGATGTCAAAGGACAGATTGAACTGGAACCAATTCTTCACAAGCAATATAAAAGACTCTCTGTGGATTTCAAAGTTGGTACCCATAAGAAATATGTCATCAAAGATCTCCTCGAATTTGCCCGTCTTGTCCGCGAGCATGAGTTATTTCAATATGGCAAAAATTTAAAGTTCTTCCATGAACCCGAAGCTTTCACCCCTGAAAGCCGCAAGCTTCTTTCTTTCATTATGCAGCGTATTGAAGAATACGAATATCACTTTCGCTATGTTCAGGACAGCACTTATCGTTTTCAGACGATCAAACCCCTGCGCGAACTGCCATTATCACCAACAGCCATTGACACTTTTCTGAATCTGATGCTCGGTCGCACTTTACAATTCCGGTTGGCCGATCAAACCCAGACGATTCGTGTCCTTGATTGTGATCCATTACTCACGTTATCGCTTAAATCCGAGGATAACAGCACATACAAACTGACTATCGACAATTGTCTTATACTATCTGGCGCTTCTACATTTTGGATTTTAAAAGATAAAACTCTCTATCGTTGTTCGGAAAATTTTAGAAAAGATATGCAGCCTTATCTGACTGAATTGAATCGTCAAAAGACACAAGAAATGATCCTTTCTGAAAAGCAATTGCGTCCATTTTATGGCAGTGTTCTCAAACGCCTGCAGGCGCATACTGATTTTCAGACCAATGGGATTGACCTATCCGGGTATGAGCCACCTGAAGCACATTTCAGCATCTATCTGGATCATCCTTCTGATCAAATTTTTAGCTGTTCTGCTTATGCACAGTATAATGAGGAGACTTTTTCCCTGGCAACACCCATTTCTCCTGAGGACGGCTTCCGCGATGCCACAATGGAAAACAAAGTCCTTACTACCATACAAAGCTATTTTCATCCTGTGATGGCTTTGGAAGATGAAAAAGCACCAGAGGTTGATGGCGATTTTATCATTGATCATGACGATACAGCATCTTTTCTTTTTCTGGAACAGGGCCTGCCACATTTTTATGAATTAGCAGAGGTATTCATATCCTCTAATATGAAACGCGTCCGCATTTTATCTGCGCCAAAAGCAGCTGTTGGGGTTTCTGTCTCTCATGGACTTTTAACACTGGATATCCGCTCTGATCATCTGCCTTACGATGAACTGGCTGGAATTTTAAATAGTTATAGACGCCGACAGAAATATTATAAACTGAAATCCGGTGAATTTCTTAAACTTGAAAACAATTCGCTAAGTGTCCTCTCCGAATTGGCAGATGGTCTCCGGCTATCAGAAAAAGACATCGCCAATGGTCAAATGACGGTGCCTTTGTATCGTGCTTCTTATATTGACGCTGTACTAACCAGCCATAACAATGATATACAGTCCCACAGAGATCGCTATTTCAAATCATTGATCCGCGATATGAAATCCGTTGCAGACAGCGATTATGAAGTCCCGGAATCAATAAAACCTATTCTACGGGACTATCAAAAAACAGGCTATCGCTGGCTTTGTACCATTGCGCATCTCGGTTTTGGCGGTATTCTCGCTGATGATATGGGACTCGGTAAAACTTTACAGATAATAACACTCCTGGAGCATACCCGATTGACAGCTGCCAAAAGAACAGACGGCGGTCATCCTGTCAGCCTGATCATCTGCCCTTCTTCCCTGGTCTACAACTGGGATAGCGAAATCGAACATTTTGCGCCTGCTTTAAAGACGCTTCTGATCACCGGTACCGCTCAGGAACGACAGGACTTATTGACACACGCTGCAGATTATGACGTGCTTATCACTTCATATGATATGTTAAAACGTGATATCACATATTATGACGCACTCCATTTCCAGTACCAGATTATTGATGAAGCACAATACATCAAAAATCATCGGACGCAAGCCGCCCGCTCTGTGTGCAGCATTCATTCTGTGACCCGCTTCGCGCTGACGGGTACACCGATTGAGAACCGCCTCAGTGAATTATGGAGTATTTTTGAATATCTGATGCCCGGTTATTTATATCCATATGCGCATTTTCGTTCTGAACTGGAACAGCCAATTGTGGAAAGTAAAGACCCGATTGCAACCACACGACTCCAGCAGCTTGTGCGACCTTTTATTATGCGTCGTCTGAAAACAGATGTCTTAAAGGAACTGCCGGATAAACTGGAACATGCTGTCTATGCTCAGATGACAGAGGAACAGCAAAAACTCTACGTTGCAAATGCCGTCCAACTTCAAAAAGAGCTAGAAAGTCAAAATGACAGCATGTTCAAAGCAAGTAAGATTCAAATTCTTGCTGAACTGACAAAGCTTAGACAGCTTTGTTGTGATCCCGCTCTAATCTACAAGAATTATCATGGTGGCTCTGCTAAACTGGATACCTGCATTCAATTGATTCAAAACGCCAGAGCAGGCGGGCACAAAATCCTCCTGTTCTCACAGTTTACTTCTATGTTGGACATTATTGAACACCGCCTAAAACTGGAACATATTCTCTACTACCGGCTTGACGGAAGTACCAAAAGTGAACAACGTACGCGTCTGGTCAATGCCTTTAATGAAAATGCGATACCTGTTTTCCTGATTTCTCTAAAAGCAGGCGGAACAGGTCTCAATCTTACCGGAGCAGATATCGTCATCCACTATGACCCATGGTGGAACGCAGCTGCCCAAAATCAGGCAACAGATCGGGCACACCGTATCGGTCAAACACATACAGTCACTGTCTACAAGCTGATTGCCCGACATACCATTGAAGAAAAGATTCTGGAACTGCAGGAAAACAAAAAGGCTCTGTCAGATCAGATACTTTCAGAAGAAGGCGTCACTGCCAGCCAGCTGACAAAAGAGGAACTGCTGCAGATTCTCCAGTAGTTATTCAAGCACATACAGCGTGTGGCCTGAGGTTATCTATAAAGGGAATCAAAAGGTGTTCTGCCTCACGGGCAGCTTTTGATTCCCTTATTAAAGTTTTTATCCGCACGCTTGTATTTTGAATGACTCATTATGCTTATCATTCGTTCTTATGACTATTGATTCTCAGCATACATCCTTTCAAAATCTTAATCCTGTTGCAAGAATTTCCTGACGTAAATGCCTGTATAGGAGTTCGGATTCTCAGCGATTTCTTCCGGTGTGCCGCAAGCAACGATTGTTCCACCTCTTGCACCGCCCTCAGGACCGACATCGATAATATAATCTGCTGTCTTGATGACATCCAGATTGTGCTCAATGACCACGACGGTGTTGCCGCCTTCCGCCAATCTGCGGAGGATTTCTGTCAGTTTATGGACATCTGCAAAATGCAGGCCCGTTGTCGGCTCATCCAGAATGTAAATAGTACGTCCTGTGCTGCGTTTGCTGAGCTCTGTTGCCAGTTTAATGCGCTGTGCTTCACCACCGGATAATGTGGTGGATGGCTGTCCCAGTTTGATATAAGAAAGTCCCACATCATTCAGCGTTTCCAGTTTTCTTCGAATAGACGGTACATTTTCAAAGAACTTCACGGCTTCTTCAACGGTCATATCCAACACTTCATAAATATTCTTTCCTTTATACTTCACTTCCAGCGTTTCCCTGTTATAGCGCTTGCCATGGCAAACCTCGCACGGTACATAAATATCCGCCAGGAAATGCATCTCAATCTTGATAATACCGTCACCAGCACAGGCTTCACACCGTCCACCCTTCACATTAAAGCTGAAACGTCCTTTCTTGTAACCTCGCTCTTTGGCATCTACAGATGACGCAAATAAATCACGGATCAAATCAA